>Ga0187807_1000120_pt1 | contig 21588 bp, 22 predicted proteins | sample NC_wetland_sal_i_4_FD_132432 | JGI IMG/M metagenome (GOLD analysis project Ga0187807, IMG submission 132432) | Wetland sediment microbial communities from Neuse River Estuary, North Carolina, USA - ASW_2 | ecosystem: Environmental > Aquatic > Freshwater > Wetlands > Sediment | place: USA: North...
GGTTCACCGTGACAACCGGACAGGGCACCGCCACCTACGAAGTCGAGTCCTTTGGCACCAGCAACAAACCCGCCCCCGCCGACTCAGCGAACAGGCTGATCCTGGAGACGGCGGCGTCGTCGTTCACGCCGACCTCTGCCGTTCAGGTCAACGCGATCCTCGTGTCCACGCCGCAGCCGAACCCCGGCGGCTGGCCGCCTATCACGGCGCAGGAAGTCGACATGGCCTCGGACTCGGCGGACAGCCTGGTCCCGCTCACGCTGTGGTCGCAGGCGCTGCTGATCGCGGTCATCATCGCGACCGTTGCCGCGAACCGCTGGTCGCGCTGGCCGACCTACCTGTGCATGGCGCCCGTAGTGATCGCCCTGACCTGGTGCGTGTACGAGAACCTGGCTTGCCTGCTGCCCAACCTGTACTGACCACGCACCGAACAGGAGAAAGCGAATCGATGAGCGGCCTCGGTAACAACAGGGCTGAGCACACCGCGCCGCTGGGGCCGGGCTTCACCGATGGCGAGGACGGCGGTGATGTCCTCGCCGCGGACCGGACCGAGTACATCAACACCAGGGACCGCGGCTACGAGCGGATCGCCGAACGCGGGCCGCTCGTCGGCCTGGAAGCTCGCGGCGTCTCGGCGTGGTTCGGCACGCACAAGGTCCTGGAACGGGTAAACCTGACCATGGGGGCGGGCGAGGTGACCGCGCTGATCGGGCCTTCCGGCTGCGGCAAGTCGACGTTCTTGCGCATCCTCAACCGGATGCACGAGATGGTGCGCGGGGCCGAGCTGGCCGGCGAGGTGCTGCTCGGCGGGGAGGACATCTACCACCCCTCCCAGCGAGCGCAGGAGGTCCGCAGACGCATCGGCATGGTCTTCCAGAAGCCGAACCCGTTCCCGGCCATGTCCGTCTACGACAACGTGGCCAGCGGGCTCAAGCTGGCTGGGATCAAGGTGCGCAACAAGGACGAGCTCGTCGAGCTCAGCCTGCGCCGGGCCGGACTGTGGAACGAGATGCGGCGCAGGCTGCGCACCCCGGGCGGCGCCCTGTCCGGCGGCCAGCAGCAGCGGCTGTGCATCGCCAGGTCGCTCGCCGTGGCCCCGGACGTGCTGCTCATGGACGAGCCGTGCTCGGCGCTCGACCCGACCTCCACCCGCCGCGTCGAGGAGACCATCGACGAACTGCGGGGCGATGTCACCGTGGTGATCGTCACCCACAACATGCAGCAGGCCCAGCGCGTCTCCGACCACTGCGCTTTCTTCCTCGCCAGCGAGAACACCCCCGGCCACGTCGTCGAAGCCGGCCCTACGCTCGAGGTCTTCGACAACCCCAAGGACCCGCGTACCGCCGACTATGTTCACGGCCGCTTCGGCTAACCGTCGGTGAGAGGCTGGGGAGGAGACCGAGCGCGAGGTCGCGACTGTGCAGGAGGCCATAAGCGCCTGACGGGATCTCGGTGGTGTTCGGCCGGCGCGCGACGTTCGGCGGTCCGTTCGGCAACCTCCCGCTACTGCGCAAGGGCGACCTGATCGCCACGACCACCAGCCAGGGCCAGGCCCGCCATCAGGTGATCTCCATCTCCGTCAGCAGTAAGCCCATTCCGTTCAGTGAAATCCCTGATCAGATCCTGCTAGTGACCTGAGTTGGCTCACGATCGCGGGTTCGCGAGGGGCGCACCGCGCTGACCTGCTGGTTTGCGGTTCGTGAGACCTGAACTTGCATACTAGGCGCGGCCCGTAACGGCCGGCGGTGATCGCCGCTGCCGTGCAGGGCAGCGGTCCCTCCCAGTCCACGATGACCAGCTATTACGACCGGGACATCGCGACGCTGCCCGAGACGGGGGTCACCGCCGGTCAGCTCTGGCGCCAGCCCGGGCTGCGCCCGGCGGACATCTGCACCGCGATTCTTTACGACCACTTCACCATAATCCCGTGCAGGCCGGGCTGGTCTCAACCAGGCCCCACGCGACGACAGAGCCCCGTAGCGCGACGATCTGGAATGCGGTGCCGCGCGGCATGCGGGCGGGACGGAGCACGAGAGTGAGGTCTGACGGACTGGTGACGGACACGGTGACGGAGCCGTTGTCGTACGAATGTATCCAAGGGTAGTTGCCTGGCTTCCCCAAGTACCGGGGAGGCATGGGAGGAATGTACTGGTAGTTGGGGTAGTAGGGATCGCATGCCGGGTTGGGGCCGGAGAACGAGACGTTGATCGGCACGCCGTCCGCGCGCAGCCGCGCCTGCAGGCCGGCCGGGTCCTTCAGTTCCCGGATCGTCACGTCGATGACCCCGCCGGGATCCTTTGTCACGGTCCACGCGGTGAGCTGCGCGGTGTTCTGCGCGTGCCCGGTCGCCGGGCTGCTGGCGGGGGCGGCAAGCGTGGCCACGGCCAGTGCGGCGGCGGCGAGGCCGGCGACCGCCGCGCCGCCGGCCGCGACGTGGCGGCGGGTCCGCAGCGTCCGGGCGCGGCGGGTGATGTCCGATTCCGGGACGGTCATGTGCGTGTCCCGCATGGCGTCGCGGACAAGCGCGGCCAGGTCGGTGTCGTTCATGGGGTCTGCTCCTTGAGCTTGAGGTCTTCACGCAGGGCGGCCAGGGCGCGGAACAAGTGCGACTTGACGGTGCCCGGGGAGATACCGAGGGTCTCGGCGGTGGTTTCGGTATCCAGGTCGAGGAAGAGCCGGAGCGCCACGATCTGTCGCTGGCGTTCCGGGAGCCGGCGGACAGCGGCGATGATCGCGGGGTCGGCTGGGTCCGGGTCGTGCATGCCGGTGTCCGCCGGCTGAACGAGCAGCATCTCGCGGCGGCGAGTGCGCCATCGGTCGGTGTGCACGTTCAGCGCGGTGCGGACCACCCAGGCCCTCGGGTTCGGGTGGCGGGCGACCTTGCGCCAGGAAGCGCAGGCACGGGCAAACGCCTCCGCCACCAGGTCCTGGGCCAGGTCCCGGTCGCCGGTGCTGATGACGACGGTGCGCAGGCAGTCGTCTTTGGCATCCCGGTAGAAGTCCGCGAAGTCAGGGGTCACGCTGGTTCAACGTCTGAGCCGGTGCCGGCGGTTTACCTGGATCCGCGCCCGCTCTGCGCGCCCGGCAAGCGTCACGGTCTCCTGGACCGCTACCCCAGCCGTCAGAGTGGATTTTCTACCAGTACAGGGCTGACCGGGCCAGGAGGACGCTGCGCAGACCGGCTGGTCAATCAGGAAATTTGTCAAGACCGCCCGCCGATACCGCACCATCGAGATTCAGGCCGGACGGCAGACGATCACCGCTGCCGATCCCCTCCCCGACGACCTCCGCCAAACCCTCGACGCCATCACCGGCGGCCAGCAGCAGCGGCTGTGCATCGCCCGCTCGCTGGCGGTCTCCCCCGACGTGCTGCTGATGGACGAGCCGTGCTCCGCCCTGGACCCGACGTCGACGCGGCGTGTGGAGGAGACGATCGCGGAGATCTCCTCCGAGGTAACGATCGTGATCGTCACCCACAACATGCAGCAGGCGCAGCGCGTCTCGCACTACTGCGCGTTCTTCCTCGCCGCCGAGAACACCCCTGGCGGCATCGTCGAGTCCGGCCGGACAGAGCAGCTATTCGAAGACCCGCAAGACCCGCGCACCGCCGACTACGTGCACGGCCGCTTCGGCTGATCTCTGCGATCATCCCGAACGAAGGGTGGATGCACTGCTCGCGCTGCCGTCATCGGTGCGCTGCCCGGTGGTACCCCCTGGATCCGGACGGGATGCGCGGACACCTAGGCCGCTGGTGCCCGGGGCGTCGCGCTCACCCTTGATCACGAAAACATTTTTTATCGCGTAAACAATTTGTTGCGATAGCGTGCAATTCCTTTCGAGATCATGGTATAGCGAGCCAGGTGCGCTGATGCCCCGTTATCTGGTGGCACCAGCCCTAGCCGGACTGCTCAGGCTGGGGGAGGGCGAAGAAGCGGACGGCCATTGGCCGCGCTCCCTGGGGGGCGTCCTCTCTCGCGTGCCCGTACTTTCGCAGCAGCGCCATGTACTCGTCGTAGAAGGCGAGCACTTCGTCTTTGGTCATATAGCCGCCCCAGCGGGAACCCTGCACCCAGCCGGCTGGCCCCTGGAACTCGGCCTCGGCCGTGAGCGCGAGTTCGATGTCGGTGCTGAGCTGCTGCGCACGCAGGCTGTTCAGCGCTGTCTGCTCCGCGGGGGTTCGTTCGCCCGGCGCGGCGGGCCGGTGGTCTAGCGGCAGGGCTCGCCACCAGCGCTCGCGGCCGGCCGAGCGCTCGGGAATCTCCTCGATGAGGTGCTGCTCCGCGAGCTTGCGCAAGTGATAGCTCGTGGTGCCAGTGGACTCCCCGATCGCCCTCGCGACAGTCGTGGAATTGGCCTGCCCGTGCTCGCCGATGTGCGCGAGGATGCGCCGCCGCACGGGGTTCGTCAGCGTCTGGTAGAGCGCCGCGCGCTCGGCGCTGGTCGGCGGGTTCGGACCCGGACGCGACGGTTGCGTGACCATGGCGAGAGCATACCAGAGACTCTCTGCAAAATTTATTTGCAGAGAGTCTCTGCAGTGTCATAGCGTGGCTGCGGGCGCGAAACGGCGCGCTGGCAGCGCCGTAGACAAAGGCGCGCCCTGCCTACCTGGAGGAGGAGCAATGTCATCGCGCTTGGCGACGCGGGGCGCCCCACTGTGCCGCTGGATCGCGACGCTGGTCACGGTCTCGGCGGCCGTCTTGCTGCCCTGGATCGCCTACCTGGCTGTCAGCCTGCCGTCCAGCGTCAGCGCGCGGCACTGGCCGCTGGCCTGGGCTGGACTCGACACGTTCATGGCGGCCGGACTCGCCGCGACCGGCTGGCTCGCGCTCCGGCGGGACCGGCGCGTGGCGTTCTGCGCGGCTTCGACGGCCACCGTGCTGGTGATGGACGCGTGGTTCGACGTGTGCACCTCGCCGGCCGGTCAGCCGTTCGCCCTGGCGCTCATTGACATGTGCGTCGAAATCGGCGAGGCCGCCGCCTGCCTGGTGCTCGCCTGGCTCGTCTGGCGGGACACGGAAAGCAGAGCCAGCCAGCCAGCCAGGCCGAGTCACCGCATCCTCGTCACAGGACGTCAAGAGCAGCCGTAGACGCGGCGAGACGGGCCGGATCGTTCGGCAAATGAGAATAAGTCCAGCATGCGCGGACGGAAAGCCCCCGGCGAGGCCGTCTAGTGCAACGTCCGACGGCCGTTCTACGGTGGTCCTCAGGCGCAATCTGCGACGGCGAGGAGGCCGCGTATGAAGATCAGCGTGAACGTCGATGGCGTGCGTTACGACGACGACGTCGAACCGCGTTTGCTGCTCGTGCATTACCTGAGGGACCAGGCCGGGCGGGTCGGCACGCCTATCGGCTGCGACACCACGAACTGCGGCGCCTGCACCGTGCTGATGAACGGGGTATCGGTGAAGAGCTGCGCGGTGCTCGCCGTGCAGGCCGACGGCGCGGAGATCACCACCATCCAGGGGCTGGCGAACGGTGAGCTGCACCCGCTGCAGCGGGCCTTCCACGAGGAACACGCCTTGCAGTGCGGGTACTGCACGCCCGGCATGATCATCGCCGCCGCTGACCTGCTGCGCGACAACCCGCACCCGACCGAGGAAGAAGTCAGGGACGGGCTCGAGGGAAACCTGTGCCGCTGTACGGGGTACCAGAACATCGTCCGGGCCGTGCTCAAGGCCGCCGGAAGCGCGGGGGTGACCGCATGACCACCGAGACCGCCCACGAGGTCGGCAGGGCACGCAGGCGCAAGGAAGACGCGCGCCTGATCACCGGCCAGACCAACTGGACCGACAACATCACGCTGCCCGGCCTCGTGTACATCGCGTTCGCGCGCAGCCCGCACGCGCACGCGCGGATCACGTCCGTGGACCTGTCAGAGGCCAAGGCCGCGCCCGGCGTGCTCGCCGCGTTCTCCGGCGCCGACCTCGCCGCCGAGCAGGGCGGCCTGCCGTGCGCCTGGCCGGTCACCCCGGACATCGTGATGCCCAACCATCCGCCGATGGCCGTCGACACGGTGCGCTACGCCGGGGAAATCGTCGCGGCCGTGGTCGCCAGGGACAGGTACGCCGCGGCGGACGCAATCTCGTTGATCGACGCATCCTACGAGCCGCTTGAGCCGGTGCTGGACATGGAGGCCGCGCTCGCCGAGGGCTCCGTCAAGGTCCATGAGGCCGGCAACAAGTCGTTCACCTGGCCGTTCGGGAACGGCGACATCGAGGCGGCCTTCCGAGACGCGCCCGTCGTGCTGGAACGCACGTACCGGCAGCAGCGGCTGATCCCGTGCGCGATGGAACCGCGGGCGGTGGTCTGCGCGCCGGTCGGCGACGAGTACACGATGTGGTCGGCCACCCAGATCCCGCATGTGCTGCGGGTGATGCTCGCCCTCGTCACCGGCATCCCGGAGCACAACCTGCGGGTGATCGCGCCGGACGTCGGCGGCGGCTTCGGCTCCAAGCTCCAGGTCACCGCCGAAGAGGTGCTCGCGCTGCTGCTCGCGCGGCGGCTCGGCCGGCCGGTGAAGTGGACCGAGTCCAGGTCAGAGGGCAACATGGCCGTGCACCACGGCAGGGACCAGATCCAGCGGATCAGGATCGCTGCCGAGGCCGACGGCCGGCTGCGTGGCCTTGACGTGGACCTGCTCGCGGACATGGGGGCCTACCTCATGCTGGTGACCCCGGGTGTCCCGCTGCTCGGGGCGTTCATGTACAACGCGATCTACAAGATGGACGCCTACCGGTTCAGCTGCACCGGGGTGTTCACCACCAAGACGCCCACCGACGCCTATCGCGGCGCCGGCCGGCCCGAGGCGACGTACGCCATCGAGCACATCATGGACGACCTGGCCGCCCACCTGGGCATGGACCCGCTCGAACTGCGCGAGAAGAACTGGATCAGGCACGAGGAGTTCCCGTTCACCACGATCTCGGGGCTGACCTACGACTCGGGTAACTACGAGGCGGCGACCGCCGCGGCGCGGTCGCTGTTCCACTACGACGACCTGCGCACCGAGCAAGCGGAGCGCAATGCCGCTGGCGCCACAGTGCGGCTCGGCATCGGGGTCTCGACGTTCACCGAAATGTGCGGGCTCGCGCCGTCACGCATCCTCGGCTCGCTCGCGTACGCGGCGGGCGGCTGGGAGCACGCCTCGATCCGGATGCTGCCCACCGGCAAGGTGGAAGTGGTCACCGGGTCGAGCGCGCACGGCCAGGGACACGAGACCGCCTGGTCGCAGATCGTCGCGGACGAGCTCGGCGTGCCCTTCGAGGACATCCGGGTACTCCACGGGGACACGCAGGTGTCGCCGAAGGGGATGGACACCTACGGGTCACGGTCCCTGGTAGTCGGCGGCACGGCGCTCGTCGTTGCCTGCGGCAAGGTACGGGAGAAGGCCCGGATAATCGCGGCCGGCATGCTCGAGGTCGCGCCCGAGGACCTGGAGTGGGACGCCGGGCGGTGGGCGGTCCGCGGCGACCCGGACCAGGGCAAGACCATCGGGGAGATCGCCTTCGCCGCGTTCGCGGCGCACGCGCTGCCCGAGGGGGTGGAGCCGTCGCTCGACTCCGACGCGACCTACGACCCGGACAACTTCTCCTTCCCGCACGGCACGCACCTGTGCGCCGTCGAGGTCGACACCGAGACGGGCAAAGTGAAGATCCGCTCCTACGTCGCGGTCGACGACGTGGGTGTGGTGGTGAACCCGCTGATCGTCGAGGGCCAGGTGCACGGCGGAATCGCGCAGGGCATCGCCCAGGCGCTGTACGAAGAGGCCGCCTACGACTCCTCGGGCAACCTGGAGACGGCAACGCTCGCGGACTACCTGCTGCCTTCCGCGGCCGACCTGCCGTCGTTCACCACGGCTCGCACGACCACGCCGTCCACGGGCAACCCGCTCGGCGTGAAGGGGGTCGGCGAGGCAGGCACGATCGCGTCCACGCCGGCCGTGGTGAACGCGATCATCGACGCGCTCCGGCCGTTCGGCGTCGCCGACGTGCCCATGCCGTGCACCCCGGAGCGGGTGTGGCGCGCCATCGCGGAAGCCAGTGCGGAAGGAGTGGCCCGATGATCCCCGCGAAGTTCGACTACGTGCGGCCCGACTCGCTCGACGAGGCGGTCCGGGCGCTCGCCTCCGGCGGCGACGACACCAAGGTGATCGCCGGCGGCCAGTCGCTGATGCCGCTGCTGCGGATGCGCCTGGCGTATCCGGAAAAGCTCGTCGACATCGGCGGGCTCGGCGAACTGCGCGGCGTCCGCGACCTCGGGTCCGCGCTCGAGATCGGCGCGCTGACCACGCACTACGAGGTCACCCGCGACTGGCTGATCAGGGAGCACTGCGGCCTGCTCGCCCAGGCCGCGGCGACGATCGCCGACCCGGCGGTGCGGCACCGCGGCACGATCGGCGGCGGTCTCGCGCACGCGGACCCGGCCGGGGACCTGCCCGCGGTCATCACCGCGCTGGACGCGACGCTGGTCGTGGCCGGGCCGTCGGGAACCCGGGAGATCAAGCCGGCCGACTTCTTCTCCGACTACCTCACCACGTCGCTCGAGCCGGGCGAGATCGTCACCGCGGTGCGGGTGCCCAAGCACGATGGCTGGGGCTACCGGTACGAGAAGTTCAACGTCACGGCCCAGGCCTGGGCGCTGGTCGGGGTCGCCGCGGTGGCGCGGCGGTCCGACGGGCACGTCGCCGAGGCGCGAGTCGCGCTGACCAACATGGGTTCGGTGCCCATCAGGGCGCTCGCCGTGGAGGCCGCGGCGGCCGGTGCCGAGGCGTCGGCGGCAGGCCTGGCGGCCGCGGCGGCGCACGCCGACGACGGCACCAGCCCGCCGAGCGACCTGCGGGCGGCGGCGGACTACCGGCGGCACCTGGCCCGCGTCCTCACCGGCCGGGCGCTCGCCACCGCGGCAGGCGTGCCCTGACCAGAGCGTTAATCGCGGTCCTTGGGGCTGGGAGCCCGCGTACGCGGGCCCCCAGCCCGCCGCACGTTTGCCCTATCGCCGGCGCGGAAGAGGCATACGCATAGAATCTCCGACTAGTAGCGAACAAGCGAGAAAGTAGCGTCCCATGGCCATCGAGCTTGACAACTCGTTCACCGTTCCCGTGCCTCCCGAGCAGGCCTGGGATGTCCTGCTTGACGTCGAGCGGATCGCTCCGTGCATGCCGGGCGCCAGCGTCACCTCCGTCGACGGCGACGAGATCACGGGCCAGGTCAAGGTCAAGCTGGGCCCGCTGTCGCTGAGCTACAAGGGGACCGCCAAGTTCACCGAGAAGGACCAGGCCAACCACACGATCGCGATCGAGGCTTCCGGCAAGGAGACGCGCGGCGCGGGCACTGCGTCGGCGACCGTGCAGGCCGGGCTCAAGCCGGCCGACACTGAGGGCCACACGCTGGTTAGCATTCACACCTCGCTGAACGTGACCGGCCGGCCCGCCCAGTTCGGCCGCAGTCTGCTGCCCGAGGTGAGCGGCAAGCTAATCGGGCAGTTCGCCGATAACCTCCATGCCTTGATCGCCGGACCGGCCGAGACGGCGGAGGGCGCCGAGGCCGGTCCGGGAGAGGAAGGCGGATCAGCCGCCGTCCCCGTGACCACCCAGCCCTCGGCGGCACTTCCGCGGCAAGAGGAATCGCTCAACCTGATCAAGCTGGTCGGCGGGCCGATCCTCAAGCGCGTCATCCCGATCGCCGCGGCAGGCGCCCTGCTCGCCCTCTTGGGCCGCCGGATCCGCGCCATGCTGAAGCACTCCAAGTCCTAGTGGACTAGCACCTCTGTTACCGGGAGGGATGAGTCGGCGGGCAGGCCGAGAGAGGACGGCGGGCGGCCGCTGGCCACGATCTCGGCGCCCAGGGCGGCGACCATCGCGCCGTTATCGGTGCACAGGCCCGGACGCGGCACGCGCAGCCAGATGCCCGCGGCCTCGCAGCGCTGCGCCGCGAGGCCGCGCAGCCGGGAGTTGGCGGCGACGCCGCCGCCGATCACCAGGTCGCTCACCCCGTGCTGCCGGCACGCGTCGACCGCCTTCCTTGTCAGCACGTCGGCGACGGCCTCCTGGAACGAGGCCGCGACGTCGGCGACCGGCACCGGCTCTCCGGCGTCGCGCCGGGCCTCCACCCAGCGGGCCACTGCGGTCTTGAGGCCGGCGAACGAGAAGTCAAGCGTCCCGTCGTGGTACTTGGCGCGCGGGAACCTGATCGACTCCGGGTCGCCGGACCTGGCGGCCTTGTCGATCGGCGGCCCGCCGGGGAACGGCATGCCGAGCACCCGCCCCACCTTGTCGTACGCCTCGCCAGCCGCGTCGTCGATGGTCGCGCCGAGCGGCTCCACGACCCCGGTCACGTCCCGCACGAGCAGCAGCGAGGAATGCCCGCCGGACACCAGCAGCGCCACGCACGGCGACGGCAGCGCGCCGTGCTCAAGCTGGTCGACGGCGACGTGCGCCGCCAGGTGGTTCACCCCGTACAACGGCTTGCCAAGCGCGTACGCGTACGCCTTCGCCGCCGCCACCCCAACCATCAGCGCGCCCGCCAGCCCCGGCCCGGCGGTCACCGCCACCGCGTCGATGTCGGCGGGGCGCACGCCGGCCTTGGCGAACGCGCCGTCAAGCACCGGGACCATCGCCTCGAGGTGCGCGCGGCTGGCCACCTCTGGCACCACGCCGCCGAACCGGGCGTGCTGGTCCATGCTCGAGGCCACCTCGTCGGCGAGCAGTTCGCGGCCGCGCACGATCCCGACGCCGGTCTCGTCGCAGGACGTCTCGATGCCGAGCACCAACGGACCGTCGATCACCGCAGCAGGTCCTTTCGCATCACGATCGCGTCCACCCCCGATGGCTGGTAGTACCCGCGGCGAACCCCGATCTCCTCGAATCCGCGCCGCAGGTACAGTCCCCTCGCGCGCGGGTTGTCCTCGCGCACCTCGAGGAATACCTCGCCGCAGTCATGGTCCCGCGCCGCCCGGAGCAGCGCGCCGAGCAGCGCGGACCCGATGCCGCGGCCCCAGCACCCGGGGGCGACCGCGATCGTCAGCACGTCCGCCTGGCCGCCGCCCGGGGCGAACATCATCCCCGCGTACCCGGCCATCTCGGGCCGGCCGTCGTTGGCGGCGGCAGCCTCGGCGACGAGGTACAGGCGACTGCCCGGCGGCTGCACGACCTCCTCGGCGAACATCTCGGCCGTCCACGGGTCGTCGGGAAACAGTTCGCGCTCCAGGGCCAGCACGTCCGCCAGGTCGGCGGTCACCATCGGACGCAGCCGGGCCACCGCGGTCATCACTGGGTCACTCGCTTGGGCGTGCCGGGTTCGCGGGCATCCGGCCGCCGCAGGTACAGCGGCTCCGCGGGCAGCAGTATGCCGTCGTCGGCGAGCCCGGAACCGGAACCGGCGCCGCCTGCCGAGCCCGCTGCGGCGAGGGCGGCAGCGGCCACCCGGCAGAGAGTCGCGGCGGCCGGGTACGTTGGCCCGCGTCCGTTCGGAAGAAAAGAAGGATAAAGCAGACAGCCCTCACCGACAGTCAGCAGATCACGATCGCGCGCCGGGATGTCGCCCGGCGCGCTGACCCGCGGGCCGGCTATCCGGCGACCGGTCTGGCCGTAACGGGCCCAGTAGAGCTCGCGGCGCCTGGCATCGATCGCCACCAGGAAGTCGCCGGCATGCTCGACGTCGGCGGCGATCACGTCCAGGCTGCACACCCCGTACACGGGGATGCCGAGCGCGGCGCCGAGCACCTTCGCGGTCACCACCCCCACGCGCAGCCCGGTATACGGGCCCGGGCCGACGCCGACGGCGATGCCGGTGAGGTCGCCTCGTTCGGCTCCGGCGTCGGCGATCACCTTCGCGATCGCGGGCGCGAGCAGCTCAGCGTGGCGGTGCGCATCGACGGTGACCAGCTGCGCCAGCGGCTGTCCCCCGTCGTGCAGCGCTACCGTCACCGCGGGCGTGGCGGTGTCCAATCCGAGCAGCAACACGACGTAAAAGGGTAGCCGACGTCGCGTCCGCTAAGCGCGGCGGTCAGCGCACTAGCTTGCCGATGACTTCCTGCGCGACCGTCTGCGCGGCCGCGCTGAGGTCGGCCTGCGAGACGGGCCCGTAGTTGCCCACGTTGGCGTGGTCGGTGCCGTTCAGCACCACAGTGACGATGACGTTGCGGTACCTGACGTCGACGGTCGCCACGTCGGTGATGGCCCCGTCCACGTTGAACACCTGCGTCGCCACGAACGCCGACGTGTCCCTGCCGCCGGGCATGCCGGGCAGATCGGTGACGCTCGCCGGCGGCTGCCCGCTGCGCGGTCCTGGCTTGACCTTGGCGCTCTCCAGCTCGGAGTACGCGTCCTCAGCGGCGAACGTGGCGCTGCCGTCGCCTGAGGCCAGCCCGCTCGGCGAGTACGCCTGCAGGTTCACTTCGAGTACCCGGTAGAGCGGCGCCTTGTCCAGCGTCCACGTGCACTGGCTGTCGGCGCCGCTGTTCAGCGGCGGCGCCGCCACCTTCAGCTGGCCGGGCAGGTACTGGGCGAGCGTGGCGCCAGGGACCGAGCCGCAGGCGTTCGGCACCTGCTGGAGCTCGCCGGGCAGGAATGTCGTGACCAGCGAGTTGAGGCCGAGGTTCGCGGCGCTGCCGCCGCCGCCGCTGGTGAGGAAGTACACCGCGACGGCGATGGCCACGGCCGCCACGCCGCCGCCGGCGACGAACAGCCGCCGGCGCTTGCGGCGGTCCGCGCGCCGTTCCTCACGGGATTCGCTGCCCCGACGGCGCCAGCGCTCGGAGAAGGCCTCCATCGCGTCCGTGTCGGTCGAGCGTGACCCAGCCGCGCGTGACCCAGCCGCGCGTGACCCAGCCGCGTGTGACCCAGCCGCGTGCGATCGACCCGGCTTTGACTGTTCCGGCCGCGACGCGGTGGGCGGCTGAGGCTGCGGCGCCGCCTGCTGCGATGGCCACGGCTCATCCTCCCATGGCGCGTGGCCCGGGCTATCTTGACCGCTGCCGGCCGGCGGATAGCCAGGGCCGTCGGGCAGCCGCGCGTCCTGTACCCACTCGCCCTGCGAACGGGCGTCGCGGGCGCGCCCCTCCTGGCCGCGAACGGGCGGCAGGTCGGGGAACTCGCGCTGGTCCCGCGGCACTGCGTCATACCCCGCCCATTCGGGCACGTCGTCGTCGGAACGTGCCCGGCGGCCACGCGGCCGGCCGGGGAATGACTCGTGCTGAGTCACGGCGTGCCTCCGGTGAGGGTTGGCGGTGCGGGTTTCGTGACCTAAAGACCAGGCAGAACGTACAAACCCGATCTGTACAGGGCGAACTATAGACGATCGGCGAGGACCGCGGGTGGCAACTCGATGTCCTGCCAGCGCTCGCCAATACCGGACACCCGCACGGTGCGCGCCGAATCGCCGCCCGCGCCGTCCTCCGGCTGGCCGGCGCCGGCGCCGGCCGGGCCTGGCGTGATCGTGATCTCCAGGCGGTCCGCCGCCAGCCCTTCGGCGAGGCCTTCGCCCCATTCCACGACCGTCACCGAGGTAGCGGTGTCGGCGTCCAGGTCCAGGTCGTCGAGTTCGAGCGCGCTGCCAAGCCGGTATGCGTCGGCGTGCACCAGGGCCGGTCCTGGGCCGGACCGCCGCCCCGCGGCGGCGAGCGGCGGGTGCACCCGGGCGATGACGAAGGTGGGCGACGTCACCGGTCCGCGTACCCCGAGCCCCTCCCCGATGCCCTTCGTGAGCGTGGTCTTGCCGGCGCCCAGCGGGCCGCTCATGATCACGACGTCGCCTGCCCGCAGCACCGCGGCGAGCCGCCGCCCGAGCGCGTGCATGTCCGCCGTCGTCGCGACGGTCACTTCCTCGTTCACGAATAAGACCTTGCCACGCGGTTGCCGATTCCGGTGACGATCTCGTAGGAGATGGTGCCAAGGACCTCGCCCCACTCCTGCGCGGTCGCCTCCCCCCCGTCCCCGGGCCCGAACAGCACAACCTCCTCGCCGGCCGCCACCGGCTCGTCGCCGAAGTCGACGACAAGCTGGTCCATGCACACCGTCCCGGCGACCGGCCAGCGCCGCCCGCGGGCGAACAGCAGCGGCTGGCCCGCGGCCGACCGCGGCACCCCGTCGGCGTACCCGATGGGGACCAGGCCGAGCGTGGTCTCCCGGGATGTGACGTAGCGATGCCCGTAGGACACGCCGGTGCCGGCCGGCACTCGCTTGACCATGGCGAGCCGTGCCCGCAGCGTCATCGCGGGCCGCAGCCACGGCGGCGCGCCCCCGGGCAGCGTGGACAGCCCGTAGATCCCGCCGCCCACCCGCACCAGGTCGTAGCGCGACCCCGGCACGAGCAAGGCTGCCGCCGTGTTCGCGATGTGCCTGACTTCGGGGGTGACCCCCGCCTTCTCCGCGAGCGCGACCGCCTCGCCGAACGCTGCGAGCTGCTCCGCCACCGACGGGTTCCCCGGCTCGTCGGCGGAGGCGAAGTGCGACCAGAGCCCGGCCACGGTCAGCCGGCCGGCGGCTTGCGCCGCGAGGGCCGCATCTACCACGGACGGCCAGTCGGCGGCGGTGGCCCCGCCGCGGCTCAACCCGGTGTCCGCCTTGAGGTGCAGCCGACCCGGCCGGCCAGCCGCCGCGGCGGCGGCGGCGATCCGTCGCACCATATCCACCGAACCAGCGCTGAGGTCCACATTCGCCTCGATGGCCGCGCCGTGCGCGTCAGACTCGATCGCCATCATGCACAGCACGGGGCTGTCGATGCCGGCCGCGCGAAGTTCGAGCGCCTCGGCCACATGCACCACACCAAGCCAGCGCGCGCCGCCGCGCAGCGCGGCGCGGGCCGTGGCCACCGCCCCGTGCCCGTAACCGCCCGCCTTCACGACCGCCATCACGTCGCTTGGCGCCACGTGCTCTCGCAATGCCTCGACGTTGGCCGAGATCGCGTCTAGATCGATGAGCGCCTGCGCGGGGCTATCCATGACCACCAATGTTAAAGCGTGCGGAAAGCCGCCGGCAGCGCCCTGAGCACGTCCGACGCTCCGACGGGCGCCTCGGCGCCGCCGTGGCCAGCCTCGTCCGGCCGGCCGCCGCCGGTTGCGCCCGTCGCGCCGGCTGCGCCGGCGCCGGCCGCCGCGAGCCGGGCGGCCAGCCCGTGCAGGAACGCCGCGGCGACGCCGGCCTGCGGCGGCAGCAGCCCCTGCGCGAGGAGCGCGCCGGCCAGCCCCGAAAGGACGTCGCCGGTGCCCGCGGTGGCAAGCCACGGCGTTCCCGTGGTGTTCACGAGCACCGGGTCCATCCCGTCCGGCGTCGCGACGACGGTCGTGGACCCTTTGAGCAGCACGCACGCGCCGAACATGGTCGCGGCTCGCCGGGCGTGCTCGAGCCGCCGCGCCTCGACGTCGGCGGGGTCGGCGTCGAGCAGCCGCCCCAGTTCGCCCGCGTGCGGGGTGAGCAGCGTCGGCGCCGCACGCGGCAGCAGGTCGCGCCGCTGGGCGAGCAGCGACAGCCCGTCCGCGTCCACGAGCACCGGAAGGCTGGTGGCCAGGACGGCCGCGAGCCGCTGCGCCGCGTCCTCCGTCACGCCCATCCCCGGACCGGCCACCCACGCCTGCACCCGCCCGACGTTGGCGGGGAAGGGGTCCTGCCCGCGGCCTTCTCCCCCGAGTTCAGTGATTATCGCCTCGGGCCAGGTCAGGCGCACGGCTGCCGCCGCGGCGGGCGCGGTGACAAGCCGGATCATGCCGGCGCCGCCGTGTACCGCGCCGCCGGTCGCGAGCAGGGCGGCGCCGGTGAACCGGTCGCTGCCAGCGAGCAGGCCGAGGACGCCGCGGCGGTACTTGTCCGACGCCGGGCCAGGGCGCGGCACGAGCGCGCGGATGTCGGCGCGCTGCGGCGCGGACGCGTCGGGAGGATCGAGCAGGTGCGGTTCCAGGCCGATGTCGACAAGCTCGACGACCCCGGCGTGGCCCGCTCCCGGGTCGATCAGCAGGCCCGGCTTGACCACGCCGAACGTCACGGTCACATCGGCGCGGACCGCGGGGCCGTCAACCGCCCCGGTGTCCGCGTCGATGCCGCTCGGCAGGTCGACCGCCACGGTGGTCGCGGCCGAGCCCGCCGAGAGCTGCGCGAGCGTGGCATACGGCTCGCGGAGCCCGCCCTTGCCGCCGATGCCGAGCATCCCGTCGATGATCAGGTCGGCGTAGCCGATCGCGTGCCGCACGTCGTGGCCAGCGTCGTAGCGGGTCATCAGGTCGGGGCGGGTCTCGTCAAGCGCCCGCGGCCGAATGGCCTCCACGAGCCGCCCCCCGGCGGCCCGCAGCGCGTCCGCGCCGCCGCTATGGATGTGCGGCCCGGCCTGGATCGCGGTCACCACGGCGCCGCGCCCGGCCAGCAGCGCACTCGCGTACAGCGCGTCCCCGCCGTTGTCACCGGTGCCGGTAAGGACCACCACCCGGGACCCGTAGACCCCGCCGTGGCTCGCGCGCAGCACGGTCGCGCACACCGAAGCCAGCCCGGCCGCCGCGCGCTGCATGAGCGCGCCATCCGGGACCAGCGACATCAGGGCGGATTCCGCCGCCCGAACCTTGGCTACCTGGTAAGCGTCACGCACGTTGCATAGTCTGCCCGGTCCGGCCCGGCGCAGTCAGGCGGGCTCGCCTTCGGCGACCACGACGGCGGTGGCGACGCCCCCGTCGTGGCTCAGTGACACGTGCCAGCGCCGCACGCCGAGCAGCGCGGCGGCGGCGGCCACGGTGCCGTAGACCCTGAGCTCAGGCCGGCCGAGTGAGTCCGTGACGACCTCGACGTCGGTCCATAGCAGCCCGCGCGGGCCGCCAAGAGCCTTGGCCAGCGCCTCCTTGGCGGCGAAACGTGCCGCCAGGGACTTCACGGGCAGGTCGCGTTCACCTTCAGTGAACAATCTGCTGGCAAGGGTTGGCGTGCGGTTAAGCGCCTGCGCGAAACGCGTGATGTCGACGACGTCGATGCCGACACCGACGATCATCGCATGGCCAGGCGGACCGCCTCAGCGAGCTGGCCCGCGAGGTCCTCGGCAAGTCCGGCTTCCCGCGCCTCGACCATCACGCGGATGGCCGGCTCGGTGCCGCTCGGCCGCAGCAGGATCCGCCCGGCTTCGCCGAGCTGGCCCTGCGCGGTCCTGACCGCCGAGTCCAGCGACGGGTCGGCCATCGCGCGGTCCTTGTCGCCGCGGACGTTGATGAGGACCTGCGGGTATCTCGTCATCATCTTCGCCGCCGCCGACACCGGGACGCCGCTGCGGTTCACCGCGGCCAGCAGGTGCAGGCCGGTCAGTACGCCGTCGCCCGTGGTCGCGTGGCCCATCTGGATGATGTGCCCGGACTGCTCGCCGCCGAGCACGTAGCCGCCCTCCCGCATGGCCGCGTAGACGTGCTTGTCGCCGACCGGGGTCTGGATCACGGTGATGCCGGCCGCGCGCATCGCGTCGTGGAAGCCGAGGTTGGACATCACGGTCACCACGACGGCGTCGCCGGCTAGGTGCCCGGTCGCCTTGAGCTCGGAGGCGAGCACGGTGAGGATCTGGTCGCCGTCCAGCGTGACGCCGTCCGCGTCCACCGCGAGGCACCTGTCGGCGTCGCCATCGAAGGCCAGGCCCGCGTCTGCGGCATGCTCGACAACCGCCGCCGCCAGCGCGTCCAGGTGGGTGGAGCCGCAGCCCGCGTTGATGTTGAGCCCGTCAGGCGCGGCGCCGATGGCGATGACCTCCGCACCCGCCCGGCGCAGCGCGCGCGGCCCGATGCTGTACGCCGCGCCGTGCGCGCAGTCCACGACCACCCGGAGCCCGTGCAGCGGGGGACGGCCGTCCGCGGCGACCGGGAGGCTGGCGAGCAGGTGGTCGAGATAGGCCTCGTGCTTGGAGTACGCGTCAGTGACCCTGCCGAACCCGGCCGGCGGCGCGGCGCACTCGGCCCCCGCGCGCAGGCGCGCCTCGATCTCGTCCTCGGCCTCGTCCGGCAGCTTGACCCCGCCACGGCCGAAGAACTTGATCCCGTTGTCCTGAGCCGGGTTGTGGCTCGCGGAAAGCACCACGCCGAAGTCAGCGCCAAGCGCCCCCGTGAGGTAGGCCACGCCTGGCGTCGGGATGACCCCGAGCCGGAGCACGTCCACGCCAGAACTGGCGAGCCCCGCCACGACGGCCGCCTCGAGGAAGTCGCCAGACGCGCGCGAGTCGCGGCCGATCACCGCCACGGGGCGGCCAGAGCCGATGGCGCCGGGCGCCAGCACCGGCACCGCAGCGATGGCTAGATCCATCGCGAGCCGCGCGGTCAGGTCCCGCCCAGCGACTCCTCGAACACCGTCAGTACCGAAGATCCGGCCCATGTCGGTTGTCTGGGTACCAGCCGACGGCTAGCGCTTGGAGTACTGGGGCGCCTTGCGAGCCTTCTTGAGGCCGTACTTCTTCCGCTCCTTGACCCGGGCGTCCCTGGTAAGGAAGCCAGCCTTCTTGAGCGGCGGGCGGTTCTCCGGGTCGACAAGAGTCAGTGCGCGCGTGACGCCGAGCCGCAGCGCGCCGGCCTGGCCGGTCACGCCGCCGCCACCGATGCGCGCGATCACGTCGAACTTGCCCTCGGCGCCGAGCGTCACGAACGGCTCGCTGACGATCTGCTGGTGGACCTTGTTCGGGAAGTACGAGTCGAGCGAGCGGCCGTTGATGGTCCACTGGCCGGTGCCAGGGACGATCCGGACGCGGGCGACAGCCTCCTTGCGACGGCCGGTGCCAGAGGCGTGGCCGGTGATGACCGGCCGGCGGGCACGTGGCGCCGCCGCCGCCTCGGCCGACTCTGTGGTGTACTCCGACGGGACGTCCTCGGCTTCAGGACCTTCGGCGGCGTCGTAACCGTCCTCGGCGTACTCCTCTTCGAAGTAAGCCGCGTCGTCTGCGGGCGTCTCTACGCCAGTGTGCTCGGACACGTTCCTCTTCCTCACGCTTCCTTGCGGCGCTTACTGGGAAATCTGCCGGATCTCGTACGGCTGCGGCTGCTGCGCCTGGTGCGGGTGGGTCGGGCCGGCGTACACCTTGAGCTTGCTCAGCGTCTTGCGGCCAAGGGAGTTCTTCGGCAGCATCCCCTTGACGGCCTTTTCGACCACGCGCTCCGGGTGCTTGGCCATCAGGTCGGCGTAGCTCACCGCGCGCAGGCCGCCCGGATAGCCGGAGTGACGGTAGGCCTGCTTCTGCTCCAGCTTCGAGCCACTGAGAGAGACCTTGTCCGCGTTGATCACGATGACGAAGTCACCGGTGTCAACGTGCGGAGCGAAAATGGGCTTGTGCTTGCCCCGCAGCAGCACCGCCACATGGCTGGCCAGGCGGCCTAGCACGACGTCGGTAGCGTCGATGACATGCCACTGCCGCGTGATGTCACGGTCTTTCGGGCTGAAAGTGCGCACAGTCGTTAAGCCTTCGCATGTGGTTCGTGATCTAGGAGACCGACTTTTCCGTCGACGGAGTCCGTCGCTCCACCGCATCCACGACACGGGCAGCGCGCGAAACGCACCTGCTCGTCGCGGACAACGCCAATGCAGCATACTCCGAATCCGCGCCTAGTGCCAAAGCGCACGGACCCGCTGCCGTAGGAGCAGCTCAGTGTACCGTGCTGTGCCGCGGCCTACCGCACGCCGCGCCGCGTTATGACATTGTCACCAATGGCCGAAAGTTCTTCCGACCGCCCGTGCCGGGCTGATATCGACGCTACGCTCATTTATATGGGATACCGGGGTGAGGACGCCTCCCGCACGCGCGCGGACTCGCGGCGCCAGACGCCCTGGCAATCGTCGTCCAGCACGAGGCCAGGCGCTGCAGGGTCGTGGGACGGCGGTTCAGGGGGGTACAGCCAAGACGACGGGTACGCGACCGGAAACGGATACGGCGGCTACCCGCCTGACGACGACTCCTACGCGGGATACGAAGACTACGGCCAGGGCGGCGGGTACGGTCCGGCGGGCGAGTACGGCACCGCCGCCGAGTACGGGCCGGCGGGCGGCGGGTACGCCGCGACCGGAGGTTACGGCTCCACGGGCGGGTTCGGCACCCCCGGGGGATACGGCGCGGCGGGCGATTACGGCCAGCGCGACGCCAACGGGTACGCGGCCGGCAACGGCTACGCGGCCGGCAACGGCTACGCGGCCGGCAACGGGTACACGCGTGACGATGAGTACCCGACCGACGGGCGCGGCGCCCAGTACGACCAGGGCTCCGGGTACGGGCAAGACGCCGGATACGGCCAGTCCGGGCGCTACGGCCAGCAGGACGGCGGCTACCGCGACGGCGGCTACGGCGACACGTACTCGGGCCGCGGTTCCGGCAGCGGCCCGTACGAGCAGCAGCAGTCCGACAGCACCCGCACCACCGACGGCATCCGCACGACTGGCGGCCAGCGCATCGGCGGCTATCGGCGTCCAGGCGGCTACCCGGCGCTTGGCGCTGGCTCGGGTCGCCAGAGCCAGTCCGGCGACTACCCGGCCCTCGGCGGGAGCTCAGGTGGCCAAGCCGCCCTGCCTGGCCACCGCGGCGACGCCGGGAACGACTGGTACAGCGGTCAGCCTGCGGCGGCGTCCGGCTCTGGCTTCGCCGACACTGGCGTGCACAACTTCGGCTCATCCGCTCTCCGCGGCCCTGTCCGCGGCTACCCGCCCGCGCCAGGCACGCCGCCAGCGCAACTCGAGGCGGCCGGCACGCCCGGGCTCGTGCACACCGGCCAGCAGGAACGCTACGACGACACCCAGTACGACGGGTACCCGGGCTACGGCGGCCGGAACGACTACGACGACCCTCGCGGATACGAAGCTCCTGGCCGCTATCAGGCGCCCGGCGGCTACGACGACTACGACGAGCCGCAGGACTACGGCACGCGGGCATATCAGTCCGGGCCGGGCTACGACGACTACCGCGAGGACGATCCCTACCAGGAGCGCTACGGCGGCGCCGGCACGGGCCCGCGACCCGGCGGCAGGGGCGGTAAGAACAAGGCCGCCAGGAAGCGGAGCAAGCGCCCGCTGCTGCTTTCGGCCCTGGCGGTCGTCGTCGTCGCTGCCGTCGGTGCCGGCGTCTACACCTTCATGCACAAGCAGTCGCCGAACCCCGGCAGCTCCGCTGCCTCGAACGGCCCGCTGCCGACCTCTGGCCCGTCGGCTTCGGCGGCCACCGCCTCGTGCGTCAAGCAACTCGGCACGTACTGCCACATCGAGTTGCGCACCGACGACCCGGTCCCGCTGACGCTGACCGAGCTTTTCCCGCCAGACTTCACGAACGAGACCGACCACATGTCGTTCACCAGGATCGGCACCCGGCTGGACAAGACGTGCTCGAACGCCGTGATCGGCCAGGACCTGATCAACGCCCTGAAGTCCGACGCGTGCACCCAGGTGCTGCGCGCGAGCTACGTGTCCGGCGACAACACGATCATGGGCACGATCGGCGTGATCAACCTGGCGACCACCAACGAGGCGCACCACGCGGGAAAGATCGTTGGCGCCAACGACTTCATCACGCCGCTGTCCACCTCGAAGGGCATCGGCAGCAAGCTCGGCTCGGGAACCGGGGTGGTCGAGGCGGAGTTCAAGGGCCACTACCTGATCCTGACCTGGGCGGAGTTCAC
>Ga0187807_1000122_pt1 | contig 21319 bp, 22 predicted proteins | sample NC_wetland_sal_i_4_FD_132432 | JGI IMG/M metagenome (GOLD analysis project Ga0187807, IMG submission 132432) | Wetland sediment microbial communities from Neuse River Estuary, North Carolina, USA - ASW_2 | ecosystem: Environmental > Aquatic > Freshwater > Wetlands > Sediment | place: USA: North...
GCCGAGATGGTGTCGATCCCTAGCTCGTCGCAGCGAGCACTGGCCGCGAGGACGGCATCAGGATCGCTGACCCCGCACATGGGACCGAGGGCGAACACGTTCTCGTACTCCACCCGCGTCGTCTTGCCGCCGCGTGCCTTGTAGATGTGCTCGCAGCCGATCGTGCAGGACGCGCAGCTGTTGCGCGCGACCGTGCGCAGCTCGGCTAGCTCCTCCGCGGCCAGCCGCGGCGCCTCCTCGAAGGTCGCCGCCTGGAAATTCCTGGTGGGCAGCGTGGCGATGGCGTTGAAGGCGAGCAGGTTGGCCAGCGTGCCCAGCTCACGGTACTTGGCCGTAGCCGGCCCGAACGAGCGATTCCGCAGGTCGCGCGCTGCGGCGAGAACGGCGTCAGGATCGGCCGGCCGGACCTTGCGCTCAGCCGCTCGCACCGCCACGGCCTTGATCCGCTTCGCGCCGAGGACGGCACCGAGCCCGCCGCGCCCGGCGTGGCGCCCGTCATGCGAGATCGTCGCGTACCGGACGCCGCGCTCCCCTGCCGGGCCGATCGCCGCGGTCCGCCAGCCGCGGCCGAGCTTCTCCCGCAGCCGGGCGGCCGTGTCCGCGGCGCTCAGCCCCGCTAGCTCCGCGGCCGACTCGAAGCGCACGCCCGCTCCGTCGACGAGCAGCACGGACATCTCGCTGCGCGCACCGCGCACCGCGATCGCGTCGTGGCCGGTGAGCTTCCCCGCGATCGCGAAGTGGCTGGAAGCGAGCGCATCGGTGAGCATGCCGGTCAGCGGGGACTTGGCCACGACCGCGAACTTGGCGCTGGTCGTTAGCGGCGTCCCCACGAGCGGGGAGAACACGAATGCGAGCGGCGCGGCCGGGCCCAGCGGGTCAGCGCCGGCCGGTGCCAGCCGGTGCAGCAGCCAGGCGCCGAGGCCAGCCCCGCCGATGTAGGCGCGCAGCACCTGCTCTGGCAGGACCAGGGTGTCGGCGGTACCGGCGCTGGCATCCACGACGAGCGCCCGGCCAAAGTAGCCGCCGGCTGTCACGGCGTCAGCCTCCGGCCTCAGCGGACAGGAAGAACACCGTGTCCCCCGCGGCGAGCGGCATCTGCCCCTCGCGGGTGATCCGGTCGCCGTTCAAGGCCGCCGTTACGTGCCGGTCGAGGGTCACGTCCGCCGCCGCGGCGGCCTCCGCCACGGTGGCGGCGCGGACTTGCTCCGGGCCGCGGCGGCCGTTGGCCAGCACCCCGAACCGCTGCACCGTAACCTCCGGCGCCGGCCGGGCCGCTGCCGCCTGGTAGTCGCCCGGCTCGTTGACGTTGAGGACCGAGTCAAGGTCGGGATCAAGGGCAGCCAGCACCGGATCGGCGCGCAGTGCAGCCTCGTCCAGCATGGCTACGTCGCACCCGTCGAACAGGAACGCCGGCTTCAGCCGCCCTGCCTTGACGAGACGTTCCGCGGCTTGCGCGAGGGTCGTGCGGTAGGAAGCGGCCAGTGGCTGCCGGAAGCCCCGCGCCACGGGCAGCCCCACGTCGGCCCCGTCTTGCGCCGCCCGGACCACCCGGCGCACGAAAGCCGGGTGCAGGAACGGCATGTCGGTGGAACTGACGAAGGCGATCTCAGCCCGGTCGGCCAGGGCCGCTAGCCCGGCGGCGATCCCCTGCACCGGTCCCAGGCCCTCGCGCGGATCGTCGACGACGTCGGTGTCCGGCGGCAGTGCCGGAAGCTCCTGTCCGGGCGCGCGGACCACGACTACAGGACCGCCAGTCGCTCGGCCGATGATCGCGACGGTGCGCCACAGCAGCGTCGAGCCGTGCCATTCCAGGGCGGCTTTCGGCGAGCCCATCCGGGACGACCGCCCGCCCGCCAGGACGACGCCCGCGCAGCTAGCCATATCGTCATAGTAAGGCGCGGGCCAAGCGACGATTGGCTGCGTATCAGTACAACCAGGGCGCGCGCCGGGCGAGCCGGATGGCGGATCCGGTGGCGGCTACTGCACCACGATGGCCGCGAAGTCCGCCACGGCGATGTTGCCGCCCGACAGCACAACGGCGGTCCGGCTGGCAGCGCCCACGGCGCCGGACAGCAGCGCGGCCAGCGGCACGGCGCCGCTGGGCTCCACGACGAGCTTCAGCCGCTCGAAGCAGAACCGCATCGCCTCGACGATCGCGGCCTCGCTGACAGTCACGACGTCCTTGAGCAGCCGGCAGTTGACGGCGAAGGTCAGCTCGCCAGGCTCTGTCGCGCGCAGACCGTCGGCGAGCGTGGCTGGCTCGCCGATGCTGACCCGGTGGCCCGCCCGCACGGACTTACTAGTGTCGTCAGCCGCCTCCGGTTCGACACCGATGACGGCGGCGCCTGGCAGCAAGCCGGTGATGGCGGTCGACACCCCGGCCGCGAGCCCGCCGCCGCCGACCGGCACAAGCACCAGCTCCGCATCGGGTGCCTGCCCGGCCAGTTCGACGCCGACCGTTCCCTGCCCGGCCATCACGTCATAGTCATCAAACGGCCGGATCAGCGTCAGGCCCCGGTCGGCGGCGATCGCGGCCGCAACCTGCTCCCGGCTCTCGGTGGCCGGGTCGTAGCGGCGCAGCTCGGCGCCGTATCCTTCGATCGCGGCGAGCTTGGCCTGCGACCCGTCAGCGGGTACGACCACCACCGCGCTGATACCCAGCACCTTCGCCGCGAGCGCCACGGCGGCGCCGTGGTTGCCGGAGGAGAACGCCACGACACCCGCTGCCCGGGCAGCAGGGGAGAGCAGGCTGAGCCGGTTGTAGGCGCCGCGGAACTTGAACGATCCGGTTCGCTGGAAGGGCTCGGCCTTCAGCACGACATGAGCGCCGCACCGCCGATCTAGCGTGGCCGAACTCAGCACCGGCGTGCGGTGCGCAACGCCCGCAAGCCGGGACGCCGCCGCCTGCACGCGCTCCAGGGTCAGCCCGTCTTCCGCCATCGATGCCCTCCTGCTGGTCCGCACGGCCGTCGCCAGCCTATGCAGGACCGCGCCGCCCGGGCTAACTCAATCTCGTCCGAACCCACGTCGGTGACATTCGGGACGTTGTGCCCTGCCGCCGCGCACGCGCCAGCCGCAGCCTGGGCCACGCGAGTCGGCGGCGGGCCGACCGGTCCGGACAGGAGCCACAGCGGTGACTGGATCTAGTTACATCCCGATCGTCGTGCCGATCATGGCGTTCGTCGCCATGGGTGCGTGGCTAGGCATGATCTTCTACGCGGCCGAGCATCCTGGCTACCGCAGGGCTAGGTCCAAGGCCGCGGTGACCGGGGACGCGACCGGGCGAGACGCCGCGTCGAGCCCGGCGGCCGGCGGAAAGCACGAGGCACTGCCGGACTCCGGCGGGGTCGGCCCGCTCGACCACGAGCGCATCGACGAGACGACGTCAGGCGCGCTCTCCCGCTGAGCGCTCCCCTGCTCAGCGCACCCCAGCTGAGCGCTCTCCCGCTGAGCGCTCGCAGGCCAGCACGCCCGCCAGCACCCGGACGGCGCCGCGCAGCGCGGGCCCGTCCTCCTCCGCGTAGCTGAGCCGCAGGAACGAGCCAGAGGGCTCGCCCGGGAAACTCGCGCGGCCCGGCGTGACCGACAGCCCGCGCGCCGCGGCTGCCTCGGTGACATCCTCGTCGGCGACGTGATCCGGCAGCCGCAGCCACAGGTGCATGCCGCCCGCCGGCACCAGGTCGAGACGGCACGTCGGCAGCAGTTCCCGGACCGCGCCAACCAGCGCATCACGGCGGTCCCGTAGCTGCCGCCGCAGCATGCCGAGATGGCGCGCCCAGCCGGGTGCGGTCAGCACATCGAGGGCGATGCGCTGCAAGATCGGCGCCACGAACAGGTCGTCGCTGATCCGGCCGCGGCGCAGCCTGGCGAGCACGGGACCGCGCGCGGCGAGCCCGGACACGCGCAGACCAGCCGCGATCGGCTTGGACACCGACCGGAGGTAGATCACGTGCCCGTTGTCGTCCTCGCTGATCAGCGGCGGTGGCGACGGCGCACCGAGGTCGAAGTCCCGCATCCAGTCGTCCTCCAGCAGGAACGCGCCCGCGCGCGCCGCCGCCGCGAGCACGGGCTCGCGGCGGTCTCGAGCGAGCACCGAGCCGGCCGGGTTCGCATACCGCGGCTGCAGGTAGGCGAGCCGGGCTCCGGTGCGCGCGAACGCGTCGGCGAGGGCGTCGGGCAGCACGCCGTCGGCGTCACCTGGCACCGGCACCAGCGCCAGCCCGGCGGCTCGGGCGGCCGCCAGCGCGCCGACGTAGGTCGGCGACTCGACGATCAGCGGATCGCCGGGCGCGCACAGGTGGCGGAACACCGCCGAGAGCGACGCCTGCCCGCCAGAGGCGATGAGCACGTTGGACCCGGTCAGTCCCCCGCCCACCTCGTCGGCCAGGTAGCTGCACAGCTCCGGGAGGCCCTGCGGCGGCAGCCGACCCCAGGCCCGCGGCTGCCTGGCCGCCCGCGACGCCGCGGCGGCGAGCAGCCCGAGCGGCTGCAGCCGCTCATCAGGGAACCCGCTGGCCAGCCCGATGGAGTCGGGCGGCAGCGGATCGACGAGCCGTTCCAGGTCTGGCCCGAGGCCGGCCCGGCTGCCGAGCGCGAGCGTCTGCCAGGACACATCAGCGGCCGACCGCGGGGGTCGGCGCGCCGCGGTGAACGTGCCGCTTCCCGGCCGGGTCACGAGCAGGCCGCGCCGGGCTAGATCAGCCAGCAGCCGCTGCACCGTGTCCGGGCTCAGCCGGAAGCGCTGCTGCAGCTCCCGGTACGAGGGCAGTTTGCTGCCCGGTGGCAGCACGCCGATGAGTTCCTCCAGGCTGGCAAGGGCCGAGCCGCCGCCGCTATCGCCGTCCATGGCTTCCAATAGAAGCACTTCCGCGCGGGTCCCGCACGGCGGCGCCGCCCGGTTATCGTGGCTACCATGCCCGACCGCAAGGAGATCATCGAGATCGCCGGGCGCGCGGTGACGATCTCCAACCCGGACAAGGTGTACTTCCCGCGGACCGGGCACACCAAGCTGGATCTCGTCCGCTACTACCTCAGCGTGGCCGACGGAGCACTGCGCGGGATCGCCGATCGCCCGATCGTGCTCAAGCGCTTTGTCAACGGTGCCGAGGGCGAGGCGTTCTGGCAGAAGCGCGCCCCGGCCAGCAAGCCGGACTGGCTGGAGAGCGTCGTGCTCAGCTTCCCGTCCGGGCGGACCGCGGAAGAACTCGTGGTCGCCGACGCGGCGGGCCTCGCCTGGGTGGTCAATCTCGGCTGCATCGACCTCAACCCGCACCCGATTCGTGCCAGCGACATCGACCATCCAGACGAACTGCGCGTCGATCTCGACCCCGTTCCCGGAATCGAATGGTCGCAGATCGTGAACGTCGCGCTCGTCGCGCGGGACGTGCTGACCGCCTTCGGACTGACCGCGTGGCCGAAGACCACGGGCTCCCGTGGGATGCACATCTACGCCCGGATCGAGCCGCGGTGGACATTCGCCGAAGTCCGCCGCGCGGCGGTCGCCCTGGCGAGGGAGATCGAGCGCCGGATTCCGGCCGAGGCGACCGCGCGCTGGTGGAAGGAAGAGCGGCACGGCGTCTTCATCGACTACAACCAGAACGCCAAGGACCGCACGGTGGCCTCGGCGTACTCGGTCCGCCCGCGACCCGATGCCCGTGTGTCGGCGCCGCTGTGGTGGGACGAGGTACCGGGCTGCGACCCGGCCGCGTTCACGATCGACACGATGCCGGGCCGGTATGCGGAGATCGGTGATCCGGGCGCGGGGATCGACGACGCAGTCGGGTCCCTGGACCGGCTGCTCGAGCTTGCGGCCGCCGACGAGGCGGCCGGGCTGCCCGACGCGCCCTGGCCACCGCACTTCGAGAAGCAAACCGGCGAGGCGCCGCGCGTCCAGCCGTCCCGGCGCCGGGCAGACACCGGCGCGGCAGCCGGAAAGCCGGCCGGAGCCGGTCCCGCCGGCCGCCGCCAGAGCACTATGCCGTTGATCGAGATCGCGCGCGCGGCCAGCGAGGCTGAGGCGATGGCTGGCCTGGACCGCTGGATGCACCGCCACCCGGAGGCCGCGGCGCTGCTCCAGCCGGCCGACGTCCTGGTCGACTCGATGCGCGGCCGGTCGTCCAGCTGGACCCGGATCCGGCTGAACCTCCGCCACATCCCGGCCGACCGGCGGCCACCGCAGGAGCCGCTTGAGGTGGATTACGACCCGTGGCGGGGGGCTGGTGGCGCGCGTCCGTGAGGGAACGCCGGCCGCTTCGCACCGCTGCCTTCGCTGCGGCGCGGCCGCTGGCGTCGCCGGGCCTGCCGCTTTCACCCTCGCCTGGGTAGTAGCCTCGCTGCGCCAGCCGGGGCTGCCCGTAACGGCGGCGCAGATCAGCGGCCTGGCCGCGGAGAACGCGCGCGACCCGTGGATCATGATCAGTGGCTTCGTGCTGCTCGGCCTCGGCGCCATCGGTTTTGGCGCCGCTCTGGTCACGGGTCTCGGCGGACGTCCGGCGGCCGGCCCGGCTCCCGCGCTGATCCAGACAGCCGGGGTCCTGGTGGTGGCCGCCGGGCTGTTGCGCCGCGATCACCTGCTGCTGACGGCCGGCCCGGAGTCCTGGCACAACCACGCGCACGATGTGGTCAGCGCGGTCAGCTACGTGCTGCTGATCGCTGCTCCTGTGCTGCTGGCCGTCCGCTTCCACAGCGACCCGCCTTGGCACGCGCTCGCGCTGCCGCTAGCCGCCGCCGGGGCCACGGCCGCCGGGCTGCTCGTCGCCTTCTACGCAGCCCCGAACGACAGCTGGGACGGCACGCTTCAGCGCATCGCGGTCACCCTGCCGCTAGCGGCGATCGCGGCGACCGCCGTCCGGCTGGCGACGCTCGCCGGCGTCGCATCCGGCGATGTCACGCCTTGCTGAACTTGACCAGGAACTCGAGCAAACCGTGGTCCTGCGTGGTCACGAAGCTACCGAAGCTCGGGTTGGCGATGCCCCAGTCAGCGAACACGATCGGGATCGACCCAGACACCTCGATTCCCGCGCTGGTCCGCTCTGCCTCCAGGGAGAACGTCACCGACCTGGTATGGCCGTGCAGGGTGAGGTTCGCAATGGCGCGGTAGCTGCCGATGACCCCGTCGGCTGGCAGCGCGCCGAGCGCGATGGGGCTGGCCAGCGCGAGAGTTCCGGTCGGGTAGGTCGCGGTGTCCATGATCCGGCCGTCGAACTGAGCGTCCCGCTCGCTCTGATCGCTGTGCACAGTGGCCATCTGCACGGTGAACGACGCCGCGCTGACGGTCGTGCCGTTGACCGTCATGGTGCCGCTGATGTCGCTGGTGCGCCCGACGGCGACATTGCTCTGGCCGGCCAGCACCTCGTCGACGCGGTAGCCGACGACGGACCCCGTGGTGACGCGCCAGTCCCCGGCCACCGACGTAGCCGACCCCGCCGCGGCGGCCCGGACCGCGCCTGAGCCCGTCGTGGGTGAGCTCGCAGCCGACCCGGATCGCAGGCCGAGCGGCGCCGGGGCCGGTCCCTCGATGACGTGAATGTAGAGCCAGGTGCCGCCGACCACCAGGACCACGAGCGCGACCAAGCCGCCGATCAACCAGCGGCCCAGCCGGCCCAGACGCCGCGCTGCCATGACAATGTCCCCTCAGCCAGACCGGGCGGGGTGCCCCGGCCCGGCGATCTACTGAATGCTCGCAGCAGCGACTCAGTGCTCGCTCAGCCCGCGCTCTGGAACCCTTCTGGCTTGATGGGAGGGGATCTGCTGTCGCTGTGGGGCGACAGCAGATCCCCTCCCATCACCTAGGCGACCGCGGGAATGAGCCCAGCCAGCAGCTCGAGATGATCCAGATCGTGCAGATCGAGAACCTGCAGGTAAACCCGGCTCGCGCCGATGGCCGCGAACTCAGCGATACGCGCCGCGATCTCCTCGAGCGTGCCGGTCAATCCGTGCTCGCGCAGTTCGTCGACGTCACGGCCGATGGCTGCGGCCCGGCGTCCCAGCTCGTCTGGCGTTCGGCCGCAGCACACGACCTGGGCAACCGAATACGTCATCGACGCCTCGTCCCGGCCGGTCGCCGTGCACGCGGCGCGGACCCGGTCGAACGCCGCCGCGGTGCCAGCCGTGCTGGCGAACGGCAGGTTGAACTCGTCGGCGTAGCGCGCGGCGAGTGACGGCGTCCGGTGCTGGCCGCCGCCGCCGATCAGCACCGGCGGCCGGGGCTGCTGCGCGGTCTTCGGCAGCCCGGGCGAGTCGGTCACGGTGTAGTGCTTGCCCGTGTAGCTGAAGGTCTGGCCGGCCGGTGTGGCCCACAGGCCGGTGATGATGGCCAGCTGCTCCGCGTATCGATCGAAGCGCTCCCCCAGTCCCGGAAACGGGATGGCGTACGCGGCGTGCTCAGCCTCATACCAGCCGGCCCCGAAGCCGAACTCGACCCGGCCGCCGCTCATCTGGTCGACCTGAGCCACCGAGATGGCCAGCGGCCCGGGGTAGCGGAAGGTGGCAGGGCTCATCAGCGTGCCGAGCCTGATCCTCGTCGTATCGCGAGCCAGCCCGGCCAGCGTGATCCACGCGTCAGTGGGGCCAGGCATGCCACTGACATTGCCCATCTTCAGATAGTGATCGGACCGGAAGAATGCGTCGAAGCCAAGGTCCTCGGTCGCCTTGGCCACGCGCAGCAGGGTGTCATAACTGGCGCCCTGCTGCGGCTCGGTGAAGATTCGCAGTTGCATGTGCTCATCTTGGCCTATTCCCGGCTGAGCACGGCCACGCACTCCACGTGATGCGTCATCGGGAACGCGTCGTACCCGCGCAGGCCGGCGAGCCGCCAGCCGCCGTCTAGGAGCAGCCGCAGATCTCTGGCTAGCGTCGCCGGATCACAGGACACGTAGGCAATGCGGCGCAGCGCGGCCGCGCTCTGGCACAGCGCGTCCACGACGGGCCTGGCGGCACCGGTCCGCGGCGGATCGAGGACCGCGATCGATGCATCGTGCAGCCCACCATGCCACGCAGCGCTCTGGCGCAGCACCTCGGCTACGTCGCCGCGGTGCACCCGTGCCCACGGCCAGCCGCGCAGGTTGTGCCGCGCATCACGGACGGCGAGGGGGTCCTGCTCGACGGCCAGCACCGCTCCGTCCGGCCCGACCACCTCGGCGAGCAGCCCGGCGAACAGGCCAGCGCCGCAGTACAAGTCGAGCGCCACCTCGGCCGGCCGCGGGTCAAGGCCGGCCAGCACGTGCCGTGCCAGCGTGTCTGCAGCGCCCGGATGGACCTGCCAGAACGAACCCAGGCTGACCCGCCAGTCCCGCCCGGCGGCCCGCCGGATCAGCGCGCCGCGCCCGCGAACTGGCACGCGCGCACCTGGCCTGGCCGACAGCTGCACCGACTCGGCGGCGATCTCCGGCAGGGTGTCGGCCCGTAGGGCCCGTCCTGACACCAGGACGCCCCGCTCCCCCGTCTCTGGCGCAACCGCGACCTCGACCGACCGCGCGCCCGGCCAGCGCTTGCCGAGCACCTCCGCGGCCGTGACCAGATCGTGCGCGATTAGGCACCGGTCGATCTCGATGACGTCATGTGAGCGATGCCGGCGCAGTCCCACGGCCCCGCTGCGATCGACGGCGAACGTCACCTCGGTGCGCCAGCCAAGCCCTGCCTCGTCGCCAGGCAGCGGCTCGACGGCCACTTCCCGATCGATGCCCGCGATCCGGCTGAGCTGCTGGCTGATGACCGTGGCCTTCAGCCGCCGCTGCGCGGCCAGACTGGCGTGCTGCCAGTCGCAGCCACCGCACCCGCCGGGTCTGGCGTACGTGCAGGGCGCGGCCACCCGGTCCACCGACGGCTGCCGGATATCAGTAGCCTCTGCCCGGGCGAATCGGGCAGTGACCTGGGTTACGGTGGCGCGGATGCGCTCGCCCGGCAGGGCGTGGCGCACGAATACCACCCAGCCCGTATCATCTGCCCTGGATACGCACCAGCCGCCGTGCACTACCTCACCGACGGTGAGTTCCAGCACGTCACCGGCCTGCGGAGCGGAGGGGGCCGTGGTAGTCACGGGCAACATCGTGCCGTGGCCGTGCGGCCGCGCCGCCCCCTGGGTACCTGTCCGGCTAGTACCAGGTCAAGCTGGCTTCCTTTGTTACCCAGCGACGTGGCCAGGCAGCGAAGGGAATACGGTGGCTGCACCGTCCTGGCTGGGAGGAAGCACGTGCACATCGTGATCATGGGATGCGGGCGGGTCGGGTCCAGCATCGCCCACTCCCTCGAGGATCAGGGCCACTCGGTGGCCATCATCGACCAGGACCCCGAGGCCTTCCGCAAGCTCCGCTCCGGGTTCAAGGGAACGAAGGTCACTGGCGTCGGATTCGACCGTGATGTGCTGACCGATGCCGGGATCGAGCGCGCGGACGCGTTCGCAGCCGTCAGCAGCGGCGACAACTCCAACGTGATCGCGGCGCGGGTGGCCAGGGAGTCTTTCGGCGTTCAGCGCGTGGTGGCACGCATCTACGACCCGCGGCGGGCTTCGGTTTACCAGCGGCTCGGCATTCCCACTGTTGCCACGGTGGCCTGGACAGCCGACCAGATGCTGCGCAGGCTGATACCAGAGGGTTCCGAGTCGCTGTGGCGCGACCCGACCGGCGCGGTCGTGCTGGCCGAGGTTGCCTATACCGACGCCTGGCTCGGCGAGAAGGTCTATGACCTGGAGCACGCTGCGCACGCCCGGGTCGCCTTCATCTCGCGGCTCGGCGAGGCAGTCATTCCAGGGCCGAGCCTGGTCCTGCAGGAGGGCGACGTGGTGCATGTGATCGCGGCGGAGGCTGAGATCAGCAAGATCGCCAGCGTCTTCGCGAACCGGGAGCCGGGAAGGACAAGCCACTGATGCGCGTCGCGATTGCGGGGGCCGGCGCCGTGGGTCGCTCGATCGCCAAAGAGCTACTCGACAACGGGCACGAGGTCCTGCTCATCGACAAGAACCCCGCTTCCATCAAGGTGCAGAGCGTGCCCCGCGCCGAGTGGCTGCTCGCCGACGCCTGCGAGATCAGCGCGCTGGACGACGCGGGCCTCGAGCGATGCAACGCCGTGATCGCCGCGACCGGCGACGACAAGGTCAACCTCGTGGTCTCGCTGCTCGCCAAGACCGAGTACGGCGTGTCGCGCGTGGTCGCCAGGATCAACCAGCCGAACAACGAGTGGCTGTTCAACGAGTCCTGGGGTATCGACGTCGCCGTTTCGACTCCGCGGCTGCTGTCGGCGCTGGTCGAGGAGGCGGTCAGCGTCGGCGACCTGGTCCGGCTGATGACCTTCCGGCAGAGCGAAGCGAACCTGGTCGAGCTGACGATGCCGGCTGGCGCGCCGCTCGCGGGTCAGCGGGTCGGCAGCATCGACTGGCCCCCCGACACCGCGCTGGTCGCGATCTTGCGGGACAGCCGGGTCATCGTGCCGAGCCCGGATGACCCGCTCGAGGCCGGCGACGAGCTGCTGTTTGTCACCAGCCAGAACGTAGAGCGCGAGCTCGCCAAGCTGCTTGGCTGCGCCAGCTAGCTCCTCACCGCGTCTCGGTGATCTCCGGACCGCGCTCGAACGGATTGAACGGGTTTGGCTCCTGCGCCGCCTGGTTCTCGAGTACCTGGCGCGCCTCCTCCGGCAGCTGGATAGCCAGCGGCTTGCGCGGCGGTTCCGCGTGGTCGCCGCGTACCACCACGACATCGGCGAAGATCTCCCGGAACCGATCCGCCAGCTTGGTGTCGGCCGCAGCCGACCCGCTGATCAGGCCGCGCAGGAACCAGCGCGGGCCGTCTACGCCGATGAACCGGAGCGGCTGCCCGGACACCGCATGCTCACCGGCACCCTGCGGGACAACGGTCGCGAACAGTTCCGGCCCGAACGGCCCGTCCTCTTCCTGACTCTGGCCGCCAGCCTTGGCGACCTCGGCGGCTATCTCCGGCAGCACCTCGTGCCAGAGGCCAGAACTGCGCGGCGCGGCGAACGGCTGAAGCTGGAGCCCGCTGTCACCGCTTACCACCGCGATCGCGATGCCCTCCTCTTCGGACATCATGACCTGGACGTCATAGCCTTCCCGTACTGGCACAAGCAGGCTGCCGAAATCGATGCGCGGCAGCTCGGGGAACTCGCTCGCGCTGTCCCAGGGCCCGGCGGTGCGCAGCGTGGCGGCCTCGGCTGACTGCGTGTCACGCAGCCGCGTCCACGTCGCTGGATCACCGAGATCTGCGCGCTCCGGGCGACCGCGGCCCGGCTCCGCCGCGGCGTCGGCGGTGCCCTCATCGAGGTAGAAGCCCGGCCCGCCGTCATTATCCGGGTAATCCTGGTCTGGGTACTCGGCATTGGCGTCGGCGTAGTCAGGTTCCGCGTAGTCCGCGGTGAAGTTATCCGCGCCGGTGCCGTAGTCCTCGGGACCGTACTCGTCCTCGGCGGCGTACTCCTCGGCGGCGTACTCAGCGTCGGCGTCGTCCTCGGCTACCGACTCGGTATCAGCGGCCTCGTAGGCGCCGACGTCGGACGCGGCCTCCCCGCCAGTGTCGCGGCGGCGTCGTCGAAACACCCCGCATGCTCCTTACCTCCCGGTCTGGCTCATGACCCAGCCGGGACCTCTTCGTCGCCTCGCGGTTCGCTAGCCATCGCGTGGCCGCCAGTCGAGCCGTGCCCGCCCGCGCCGCGCTGTGATCCGGGCAGTCTGGTCACCTCGATGAAAACGGGGCGCTCGACCCGCTGGATCACAAGCTGGGCGATCCGGTCACCACGCCGGAACCGCACCGGATGCTCGGTATCGGTGTTCAGCAGAATCACCTTGATCTCGCCACGGTACCCGGCGTCCACCGTGCCCGGTGCGTTGACCACAGTCACGCCGTGCCGGTCTGCCAGTCCGGAGCGCGGGTGCACGAAACCGGCGTACCCATCCGGCACTGCGATGCACACGCCGGTGCCGACAACGGCGCGCTGGCCGGGCGCGATCTCTACGTCGGCAGTGATGCAGAGGTCGGCGCCGGCATCGCCCGGGTGGGCGCGCTGTGGCAACGGCAGGCCCTCGTCTATCCGCCGGATGAGGATCTTCACCGATCCCGGCTCGTTGCACGCGCAGGTCATGCCGGCCTTCCTCGCGAGAAGCTGCGTCCGGGCATCCAAGCGCCGGGGCTGGCGCAGCCGAACCGATATTGCCGCCAGGCTAGCTGTCTGGCGGGTCGGCCCGCAGGGCCGGCCAGGCATACGTGATCACGGCTGCTATCGGGACCGCGATGATGGCGCCGGGGATTCCGGCGATGATCGCCCCCACCGCTAGCACCAGGATGATCGCCAGCGGATGCAGCTTGATGATGCGCCCGACCACAAAGGGCTGCAGCAGGTGCCCCTCGATCTGGTTCTCCACGATCAGGACCGCCAGCAGAATCACCGCGGCGACCCAGCCCTTAGTCGCCAGCGTCACCAGGACGGCGAGGCCACCGGCCACCAGGATGCCGATGATGGGCACGAACGCGGCGAGGAACACCAGCACGACCAGTGGCACCAGCAGCGGCACCCCGAGCAGCCACAGCGCGACGCCGAGGATGACGGCGTGGATCGCCGCTACCACCACCGTGCCGTGCACGTAGTTCACCAAGGCGCGCCAGGCCTGGTCGCCGGCGTTGGCCATCCGCCGCTTGGCTTCCGGGCGCATCCCGCTGATCAGCCAGGCCGAGATCCGTGCCCCGTCCTTCATCAGGAAAAAGGTGATGAACAGCATCAGAATCAGGCCGGCCAGGATCTCGGTTAGGTACTTTCCGCCCGCCAGCACCGTGCCAGCGACGACCGACTTGTGCTGGGAGATGTAGTTCAGCAGGTCCTTGCTCAGCGCCTGCAGCCGAGCCGAGTTCAGATGGAACGGCGGGCCGGCCAGAGAGTGCTGAATCTGGCTCGCGGTCCGCTGCACCTCGGCGAACAGCACCTGGTACTGGTCGGCTATCTGGTTAGTGATCAGCGTGATGGCTCCGGCGATCACCACCAGCGCGAGCAGCAGCATGCACCAGGTCGCCAGCAGCGGCGAGAGGCCGCGCTGCCGCAGTCGCCTCGCTGCAGGCTGCAGCAGGGCGGTCAGCAGGAGCGCCGCGATGAGCGGGAGGATCACCAGCCGGAGCGCGACGGCCAGCCGGAATGTCAGGTAGATGACCAAACCGGTGAGCAGGATCCGCCAGGACCAGGCGGCGGTCTGCTGGAGCAGCCGCGGCACCTGCGAGTCCGGCAGGGGACGTGCCCGACGGGACGCCGTGGCGGCGGCATTCGCCGTCTCTTCCGCGCTCGCACCGTTCGCCGTACCCTCGCGAGCCGGCATCGGAGCGGCCGGCTCACCCGCCGGCCGGCTGCCGGGGAGGCCGTTCCGCCACAGCCGCCGAAGGCCCGCTCGCGCCCCGGCCAGCCGGTCTCCCCTGGTCCCGCCGCGGTCGCTGCCAGGATCTTCCGCTGATGGGCCGGTCATGGGGTACATGTAACCAACTACCGTAGTGGCATGCACTGCTACCGCGAGCGCCTGTCCGTCACCCCGCTGTGGTGGGTGAGCGCGATGCTCATCATGCTGACCTTCGGCGCGATCGTCTGGACCGGCTTTGATCCAGCCGTAACCGCCGCGACGTTCGGCGGACTGATAGTCATCACCGCGGCCTGCCTACTGAACTGGAGCCGCGCGACCATCGAGGTGGCTGGCGGCGAGCTGCGGGCTGGCGGGGAGAGCTTGCCACTAGCCCACGTGGGCGACGTGCGACCGCTGGACGAGGCGCAGACGCGAGCGCTGCGCGGGCCGCGCGCCGATCCCCGAGCCTTCGTCCTGATCAGGCCGTACCTGCGGTGCGCCGTGTACGTCGAGGTGACCAGGCCGGGTGCCCGGCCCTACTGGCTGCTCGCGACCAGGCGACCGGCCGAGCTCGCGGCGGCGATCGAGAGATCACGCCCCGTGGTCAGTGCCGACGGTGCGGTCGTGACATGATCGCGGTCGGACGACGATCTGATCGCCCGCGCTAGCGCAAGGAGGACAGGCTGATGTCAGGCAAGCAGCGCGGCAGCGCGGCTAGCCGCGCGATGACCGCACTGGTCGGTGCTGGTGCCGCCATGGCGGCGCGCAAGCTGCTCTCGTTTGGCTGGAAGCAGGTCACCGGCGAGGCGCCGCCGGAGCACCCAGAAGACCCGCAGGTAGCCCTGACCGAGGCGCTGATCTGGGGGATCCTGCTAGGAGCCGGGGTGGCCGCGGCGCGCATGCTGGCGATCAGGGCGACGAGCCGCCGGCCGGGCCCGGCAGAGGGCGAGTGATCGCGCTCCCCGGCTGGCGCGAGTCAAGTGAGCGCCGGGCCCCGGCAATGCACCGGGATGCGAGCCGGGGCGGCGAGCCGGAGCCGCCGCCAGCGTGCCTAGCCTGATGCGGTGCACGTGAAGAACCGCGCCCAGATCGGCTACAAGATCGCCTACGCGCTCCGTAACCCGGATCGGATCGCCGGATACGCGCGCCGTCGCGCCCGTGACACCGTGCTGTGGCTGGCCGCCCGCGACCACATCAGCTACTACCGCGCGGTCATGCGCTCCGACGCCTGCCGCAGCAGCGACGCCGCCGTTGGCAGCCGGTCGCGCGAGGCATGGCTGAGGACCGGCCAGTTGCAGTTCGACTACCTGGTGCGGCATGGCCTCAGACCGGACATGCGGATGCTAGAGGTCGGCTGCGGCAACCTGCGTGCTGGCCGGCTGTTCATCGACTACCTGGCGGCAGGCAACTACTACGGCACCGACATCTCGCCCGACATCCTGCTGGCCGCCGAGCAGACCGTCACCGAGTTCGGCCTCCAGCCCAAGCTGCCGCATCTCGCCCTCGTCAACGACCTCCGGCTGGATTTCTTGCCGGACGAGTGCTTCGACGTCGTGCACGCCCACAGCGTTTTCTCGCACTCCCCGTTGCCGGTCATCGAGGAGTGCCTAGCCCACATCGGCCGCGTCATGAAGCCCGGCGGCTTTTTCGATTTCACCTTTGACCGGACCGAGGGAGCCGAGCACCAGGTGCTGCGCGAGGACTTCTACTACCGCACGGAGACGCTCACGGACCTCGCGCGTTCGCATGGACTGGCGGCGACCCACATGGCCGACTGGGAGCTGACCGGCCACCCTCAGTCCAAGATCCGGGTCACGCATCCGTCCTAGCCGTCAGGGATACATTTCCGTGCGCCCGCGCCCCACACTGGTAACCGGATGCGAGTCCGGGAGGTGAACATGGCTGACAGAGTGCTGGCCATGGTCCTGGCCGGCGGGGCCGGCAAGCGCCTTGCTCCACTGACCGCAGACCGGGCGAAGCCGGCCGTGCCATTCGGCGGCTTCTACCGGCTCATTGATTTCGCGCTGTCTAACTTGGTCAACGCCGGGATGCGGCGGATCTGCGTGCTGACGCAGTACAAGAGCCACAGTCTCGACCGCCACATCACCACGACCTGGCGGCTGTCCAGCCTCCTCGGCAACTACGTGACGCCCGTGCCGGCCCAGCAGCGGCTCGGCCCGCACTGGTACACCGGCTCGGCCGACGCCATCTACCAGTCGCTGAACCTCATCTTCGACGACCAGCCGGACATCGTCGCGGTCTTCGGTGCTGACCACGTCTTCCGCATGGACCCACAGCAGATGATCGATCAGCACATCGCGAACGGCGCCGGCGTGACGGTCGCGGCCATCCCGGTGCCAAGAGCGGAAGCGACCGCGTTCGGCGTGATCCAGGTCGCACCTGACGGCTGCACCATCGAGGCGTTCCTGGAAAAGCCCGCGGACCCGCCCGCCATGCCCGGCCGTCCGGAACTCGCCTTCGCCTCCATGGGCAACTACGTGTTCAGCGCCGACCTGCTCGTCGACTCGCTGCGTGAGGACGCTGCCGACGACGCGAGCAGGCACGACATGGGCGGCGACATCGTGCCGATGCTCGTCCGCCAGGGCGCCGCGCAGGTCTACGACTTCCTGGACAACAGCGTCCCCGGCGCTGACCCGCGTGATGCCGGCTACTGGCGTGACGTGGGAACGCTTGACTCCTACTTCGACGCGCACATGGACCTGTGCGCCGTGCACCCGGTGTTCAACCTGTACAGCGACAAGTGGCCGATCCTGACCCACGTCCCGTCGCAGCCGCCCGCCAAGTTCGTGCACGACGAGGGGGACCGGGTCGGCCGGGCCATCAACAGCATGGTCAGCAACGGCGTGATCATCTCCGGCGGGCTGGTGCGGCACTCCGTGCTGTCCCCCGGCGTCAGGGTCAACAGCTGGGCACGAGTCGAGCGCGCCGTCGTGCTGCACAACACGCGGATTGGCCGGCACGCCGTGATCGAGAACGCGATCATCGACAAGAACGTCGACGTGCCGGAGGGCGCCGTCATCGGCGTCGACAAGGACCATGATCGGGCCCGGGGCTTCGTGGTCTCCGACGGCGGCGTCACCGTCGTGGGCAAGGGCCAGAAAGTCACCGGATGACCGCACCGCACGCGCCGTCCGGGACCCCGCTGCGCGTCGCGATGCTGACCCGCGAGTACCCGCCGGAGGTGTACGGCGGCGCGGGCGTGCACGTGGAGCATCTCGCTCGCTCGCTGGCCGGCCTGGTCGACCTGACGGTGCACTGCCAGGGCGCGGACCGAGACGACCCGCGCGGACCCGCGGTGGTGGCGCACCGGCCCTGGGATCACCTGGCCCGGGCCGGCGCGGCCCTTCAGGTCATCTCGACGGACCTGGCGATGACCGCTGCGGTTAGCCGCGCGCAGTTGGTGCACTCTCATACCTGGTACGCCAACCTGGCCGGGCACCTGAGCGCGCTGCTGTACGGCGTGCCGCATGTCATGACGGCCCACTCGCTCGAGCCGCTGCGGCCCTGGAAGGCCGAGCAGCTGGGCGGCGGCTACGCCCTGTCGAGCTGGTGCGAGCGAACGGCGATCGAGTCCGCTGCAGCGGTCATCGCCGTGTCGGAGGGGATGGCGTCAGACATCCTCGTTACCTACCCGGACGTATCACCGGATCGCGTGCACGTCATCCACAACGGAATCGACGCGGACCTGTACCGCCCTGACCCGCGGCGCGACGTGCTCGACCGGTACGGCATCGACCCCGGCCGGCCGTCGGTCGTCTTTGTCGGCCGGGTGACCCGGCAGAAGGGCCTGCCGGTGCTGCTTCGTGCCGCCGAGCGGCTCGACCCGACCGCGCAGCTCGTGCTCTGCGCCGGCCAGGCTGACACGCCGCAGCTGGAGGCAGAGGTGACCGGGCTCGTCGAGCGGCTGCGGGCAACCCGGTCGGGGGTGGTCTGGATTCCCGTCATGCTGGCCAGGACGGAGGTTATCCAGATCCTGAGCCACGCGACCTTGTTCGTCTGCCCGTCGGAGTATGAGCCGCTCGGCATCGTCAACCTCGAGGCGATGGCGTGTGGCTGCGCGGTCGTCGCTTCGGCCGTCGGTGGCATCCCGGAGGTGGTAGCCGACGGCGAAACGGGCTTGCTCGTGCCGCCCGGCGATGAGGCCACCCTCGCCGCGGCGATGAACGAGCTCATCGGTGATCCGGCCCGGGCGGCCGGTCTCGGCAGCCGCGGCCGGCAGCGGGCGGTGGCGGAGTTCAGCTGGGACAAGATTGCCGCCCAGACCGCCGACCTGTACGCCCGGCTGGCGGCGCGGTAACCTGGCACCGTATCCCAATCTCGCGATACATCTTGACATGCGGGAGGCGTCGTGAGCATCGAGCCGACGGGCCAGCAGGAGCCGATCCGGGTCGGCGATCGCGACCGGGATACCGTGGTGCGCCGGCTGCAGCAGGCGTTTGCCGAGGGCCGTCTCGATGACGATGAGTTCGATCAGCGCACCAGGGCAGCGCTGACCGCGCGGCTGAGCAGTGACCTGGCGGTGCTGACCAAGGACCTGCCGCAGACAGCGATGGCATCGCAGCCTGTCCGGCCCGCTGCCGCGGCCGGGCGCAAGCCTGGCAGTCTCGCGGTCGCGTACAAGAGCTCGATGCGTCGCGGCGGGCGCTGGCGGGTGCCCGAGCAGTTCCGGGCCGTCGTCTACAAAGGCAGCGGGCAGCTTGACCTGCGCGCGGCCGAGCTGACCGGGCCGGAGACGACCCTGTTCGTCATCGCCTATAAATCCCGGGTGGACGTGGTCGTCCCGCTCGGCCTGCGAGTGAATCTCGAGGGCTTCGGCGTGAGCAAAGGCTGGTCAGCCGAGGAGGACCTGGAGAGCTACCTGCCCGCCGACGCGCCAGTGGTGCACGTACGCGGCATCGGCTACAAGGGCACCGTGGAGGTCAGCACCAAGCCGCACCCGGCGGTTGGCCGCTGAACCGGGCGTCGCACCCGCGAACCGCGGTCAGGTGATGGAGCCAGCAGCCGCGCCGGTGACCAGGTCGCCCCAGCGGGCAATCTCACCTGCCAGGTCAAGCGGGGCGATCAGCTCGCCGCTCGCCGTCTCCTGCTCCCAGTACTCGGCCGGCACCCGCCACATCACCTCGAACTCGATTCCGCTCGGGTCCTTGGCGTATAGCGACTTCGACACCTTGTGATCGCTGGCGCCGACGAGCGCGCCGCGGCGCGCGAGGCGGTCCCGCATTGCGGCGAGTTCGGCCAGCGTGCCCACTTCCCAGGCCAGGTGGTACAGCCCGATATAGGCGCCGCGCGGCAAGAGGCCGTGTGCCACCTCGAACAAGCCGAGATCATGATCATTGGCGCTGCCCGGGGCGCTCAGGAACGCGGCCCGGCCGGGCACGTGCATGCGCTCCTCCATGCCGAGCGCGTCGGTATAGAAATCGACGCTGGCTGCTAGGTCCCGCACATACAGGACAGCGTGATTCAGGCGACGTACGGCCATGGTGACTGTCTCCTACTCGGCTCTGCCGACAATAAGCCCGGCGGGACATGCCGCATTCCCGGCGCCGTGACGACGTCGCGGCCGTCGGCCCGTGCCGTGACTGATATGCGTGTCTTGTCCTGCCGACCGTGTCACAGTGCCCGCGGCTCCTCGCCAGGCAGCGTCGCCGCCACCGGGCCGGTGTAGACGCATCGGGGCCGGATCGGCACGTTGCGCTCGTACTCCTCCAGCGCGTGCGCGAGCCAGCCCGCCGTGCGGCCGGTCGCGAACATTGCCTCCCCCGCGCCGCGGATCATCCCCGACACGCTGGCGAGCACGGCGAGGGCGAACTCAATGTTCGGCTCGGGCAGCGCACGCCGCCGCGCCTCGGCGGTCACGGCCGACGCGACGGCGAGCCGGTCCGATCCAGGCGCGTACTCGCCGATCAGGCGGAGCAGCAAGTCGGCCCGCGGGTCGCCGTCCCGGTAGACGAAATGTCCGAAGCCCGGCAGCTTCTCACCGCGGCGCAGCAGGTCGCCGACCACGCGCGGGGCATCGGCGGGTGAGTCTGCGGACTCGAGCATGATCTCCGCACCGAGCGCCGCGCCGCCGTGCAGGGCGCCGCCCATCGCGCCGAGGCCCGTGGCCACGACCGCGTACGGATCAGCACGCATCGACGCGGCGACGCGCGCAGCCAGCGTGGATGCCGCCAGCTCGTGGTCGGCCAGCAGGACCAGAGCGGCGTTGAGCACCCGGACCAGGCCGACGCTCGCGGCACCTGGCCGCAGCCGGGTGGCGAGACGAGCCGCGATGCTGCGGCCGGCGCTCGGCAGGGTGCCGGCCGCGGCCTCGAGTGCTCCAGCCGGCGGCAGGGCGTCTGCCATGCCCGCGATCAGTGACTTGCCAGCGGCTGCCACCGCTGGCCGGTCCAGCTGCAGCCGGTACCGATCGGTGGCGGCAAGGGCCGGGACGATCACCTGGATCCGCTCGAGCGGCAATGTGCCCGGCGGCAGTGCGGCCTGCGCCGCGCGGCCGGCTGCCAGCGCCTCTGGCGTCGCGGCCCACGGGCCGGCGGTGGTGGTGTCGGGCCCGGCGCCGGTTGCATCGGCATCGGCGCCCAAGCCGGGCAGCGTTCCCGTCCACAGCAGCACCGCCACATCCTCGAAGCTGCGCCGCAGTGCCAGGTCCGTAGCGCCGTAGCCCCGGTACCGCTGAGTCTCGCTGGTTATCTCGGTTAGCTCCGACTCGATGACCAGCTCGGCCGCCGCGGCGGCGCGCCGCGGCCGTCCCCGCCGGGCAAGCTCCTGAACCTCGTCGGCGTCGAACAGGCTGGCCCGGCCGTCCGCGTCCCGGCGTCGGCTGAGCACACCGCGGCTGACGTAGGCGTACAGGCTCGCGGGCTTGATGCCCAGTCGCTCGGCCGCCTCAGCCGTGCCGATCCACTCCGTCACGCTCGCCGCACCGCCTTTCAGTCCGCCGGGCGCAGAGAACTAATATTGATTATCGTCAATATTGACACTACA
>Ga0187807_1000123_pt1 | contig 21281 bp, 18 predicted proteins | sample NC_wetland_sal_i_4_FD_132432 | JGI IMG/M metagenome (GOLD analysis project Ga0187807, IMG submission 132432) | Wetland sediment microbial communities from Neuse River Estuary, North Carolina, USA - ASW_2 | ecosystem: Environmental > Aquatic > Freshwater > Wetlands > Sediment | place: USA: North...
GGGACCGGACGGCCGCGGGCGTGGTTGACCCGCCAGAGCTCGGAATCGGCGCGGAACCGCGAGCAGGCCGCGTCCACCGCAGCCAGCTCGGCGGCGAGCAGGTCATGGGCCGAGGTCAGCGCGTCTGGGTCGGCGACCAGCACGGTGGCGAAGGTGCCAAGTGCCGGGAACGTGCGCGCCGCGATCGTCGTGGTCGCCGGGGGCATCAGCCTCCCCCGTGCGACGCACTAGAGACGGTTGGCGCCGGCGCGGGGGCGGAGCTTGGCGGCGGAGCCGCCGCCGGAGCCGAGCTTGGCGGGGCCAGCGTGGCCGGCTTGGACGGAGCCGTGGCGGCCTTCTGGCTGGCCTTGGCCGTGACCTGGGCACCGCCCTGAGCGCCGGCCTGGGGGGCGGGCGCGGCGGCCTGGGCGCTGGCAGAGGCGGTCGCCCGCGCCCGCTTCGGGTGAGCCTTTCCCGGCGTGGAGCTGGACGCGGCCGGGGCTGGGGCCGAGGCCGGGGGAGACGTCTTCGCGGCGGACGCCGCCGTGCTGTCGCCGACCGCCGTCTGGGCCGGGGCGGTGCGGGCGAACAGGGTCGCGAAGCCGACCGCGGTGACCGCGCTCAGCTGGGTGGCCCGCCAGGTCAGGCGGGAAAGGCGGCGCAGGCCCGCCGTGCGCCCAGCGCCCGGCGGCTCCTGGAGGAACTCAGATGTATCACGCATGACTGGTGATCACAGCAGGGCCTGAGTTAAGAGTTCGTGAAGAACGGCTCAAGAGGTAGTTGGCATAGGCCACAGGCGGGCACGGGCCACAGGCCGGTGCGTTGGCTCAGCGGCCGGTCCACACGGGCGGCCGCTTGTCGCGGAACGCGGCGGGCCCTTCCTGCGCGTCCGCGCTGTGGTAGACGGGCGCCCAGATCCGCTCGGCTTCGTCGAAGACATCGGGCCTGGACAGGTACGCGGTACGCTTGGCGGCCAGCACGGACAGCGGGGCGTTCGCGGCGATCCGCTCGGCCAGCTGCTGCGCTCGCGAGCGCAGGTCCGCGAGCGGGACGACCTCGTTGACCAGGCCGATCTCGTACCCGCGCTGCGCGGTGATCGGGTCGCCGGTCAGCAGTATCTGCAGCGCGATCCGGGGCGGGATGAGCCAGGACAGCGGTGCGGCCCACGGGGCGCCGCGGCCCACTTTGACCTCGCTGATCGCGAACGTCGCGGTGTCCGCGGCGATGCACAGGTCACAGCACTGGGCGAGCAGGAACCCGCCGGCCCACGCGACGCCGTTCACCGCGGCGATCGTCGGCTTGGCGACCTCGATGTTGCGGCCGAACTGGGGGACGAAGTCCGGCGGCGGCACGGTCAGGGCCAGCTCGGCCATCTCCTTCAGGTCGCCGCCTGCGCAGAACGCCTTCTCCCCGGCACCGGTGAGCACCAGGACCTTGGCGGTGTCGTCGTCGTTGAAGCGCCGGACCCCGGCGTACAGGCCCGTCCGCACGGCCGCGTTGAGCGCGTTACGGGCTTCCGGCCGCTCTATGGTGAGCCAGGCGACCCCGTTGGCCACCCGGTAGCTGACCGCGTCCGACATGCACCACTCCATCCTGGCAGCGCTTCACAGCGGCGGACCGCGCTCGTATAGTAACACACTAGTGAACCGTCAATCACTAGTGCTCCTGCGGAGGGCGCCGTGGACCTCGATGTGACGAGCCTGCATCACCGGCGCGCCGTGCACCGGTGGGAGCGGATGAGCGTCGGTGACCTTATCGAGCGGGTGACCTGGAGCCGGCCGGACAAGCCGGCCATCGTCGGCCGCCCGGGTGCCTACGCCGATGAGCGGCTGGCCTCGCTGACCTACCGGCAGGCCGACGAGACGGCGAACCAGGTGGCCCATGCGCTGCTCGCCAGCGGGCTGGAGCGCGGTGACGTGGTGCTGCTGTTCTGCGAGAACTCGGTCGAGGCCTACCTGGCCAAGATCGGCATCGCCAAGGCAGGCCTGGTGGCCGCGCCGCTGAACCCGATGATGGCGCCGGACCTGGTGGCCGCGATGATCGATCTGGTCCAGCCGAAGCTGGCCATCGTGGACGCCGAACTGTGGCCGAGGGCCGAGGAGCCGTTCGCCGCGAAGGGCCTGCGGGCCGCGGTCACGATCGCCATCGGCGGCCCGGCGGCTCCGGGCAGCGTGTCGTTCACCGAGTTCATCGCGGACCAGGGCACCGGCGAGCCGGACGTGGAGATACACGCCGACGATATCTGGGAGATCCTGTTCACCTCGGGCACCACGGCGCTGCCGAAAGGGGTGATGATCTCGCACGCGTGCAGCTACGCGGCTGGATTCGGGTTCGCGCTCTCGCTGACCCGCGGGCTCCGGCTCGAGTCTGACCTGAAGCTGGGGACCTACCTCCCGCTGATCTACCACGTAGGTGATCAGCCATTCACTTACTCGGTGTTCCTGTGCGGTGGCACGCTGGTGCTCGGGCGGCGCCCGAACCCCGAGCACATCGCCGAGATGATCGCCGCCGAGAAGGTGACCGCGTTGTGGGCCGGTTCGCCGGCCATGGTGCGGGCGCTGGACGCGACGCTGACCGCCCGGCCGGACCTGGACGCCCGCAGCCTGACCGTCATCGTCTACGGCTGGGCCGCCCTGCCGCCGGCCACGCTGGCCTCGATGAAACGGCACTGCGGCGATGACCTGTGCGTATTCGAGATTTTCGGTCAGACCGAGTCGATCCCCTGCCATCGGTTCTGGCCCGATGAATGGCCAGAGCTCTACGCGGCGACGGCGCCCGAGCAGAACTATGTCGGGGTGCCGAGCCCGATCCTGGCCTCGACGGTCCTCGACCCGGACGGCGGTGATCTGGTCGGCCAGCCCGGCGTGGCGGGCGAGGCGGTGTACCGGTCCCCGGCCGTGATGGCCGGCTACTACCGGGACGAGGCGGCCACGCGGTACGCGTTCCGGTACGGCTGGTTCCACTCCGGGGACAGCTGCGCCTACGACGGCGCCGGCCTGCGGATCATGCTCGACAGGTACAAGGACATCGTGAAGACCGGCGGCGAGAACGTGTCCAGCCTCCGGGTGGAGGCCGTGCTGGCCCAGCATCCTGACGTCGCCAAGGCGGCGGTCATCGGGCTGCCGCACCCCCGCTGGAGCGAGGCGGTGACCGCGGTGGTGGTGCTCCGGGACGGGGCCGCGGCCAGCGAGGAGGACCTGATCAAGCACTGCCGGGCCAGCCTGGCCGGCTATGAGACCCCCAAATCGGTGGTGTTCGCGGCTGACCTGCCCGAGACCGTGGGTGGCAAGGTGCTCAAGTACAAGCTGCGCGCCGAGCACGCCGGGCACTACCGCGACGTCGACCCATAAGACCGACCCGTTCTGAGCACCGGGCAGGGCCTCGCTTCGCCTGGCGCTAGGACCTGGCATGCTGGTCACGTGAAGGAACAGCCGCCGCCCCGGGGTCGGCTAGCGCGCCTATGGCAGGCCGCCGAAGAGCGGAACGTCCCGTTGCGGACGATCGTGGTCACGGTCGCGGTGGTGGCGGCCACGTACCTGGCCGGCAAGCTGATCTACCGGATCCGCGATATCGTGCTGCTGATCCTCGTGGCGGGGTTCGTCGCGCTGCTGCTCAACCCGTTGGTGATCCTCCTTCAGCGCCGGCTGTTCCCGCGCCGGGGTGTCGCCGTCGGGATCGTCACGCTGCTGGCGGTGCTGGTCTTCATCGGCCTGGCGGTGGCGTTCGGCACCCCGCTGGTGACCGGGATCACCAGCCTGGCCGACCATCTGCCGGCCTACGTGGCCAGCGCCCAGCACGGCAAGGGCTGGATCGGCCACCTCGTGACCAAGTACCACATCCAGACCTGGGTCCAGCGGAACGCGCCCAAGCTCGTGACCTACGCCCAGTCGCTTAGCAAGCCGGCCCTGACGATCGGCAAGGGCGCCCTTTCCCTGCTCATCGAGCTCGCCACGATCTTCATCCTGGTCCTGCTCTTGCTGCTCGAGGGCCCGAAGATGCGGCGCTGGATCCTCGGCCAGATGGCGCCGGCCCGGGCCGCCGCGGTCACCCGGGTGTCGGCCGAGGTGAACCGGGGTGTCGCCGGGTACATGCTGGGGAACCTGCTGACCTCGCTCATCGCCGGGGTAGTGGTGTTCGTGACGCTGATGATCGTCGGCGTGCCGTACCCGCTGCTGTGGGGGCTGTGGGTCGCCCTGGTGGACTTCCTGCCCATGATCGGCGGGGCACTGGCCGGCATCCCCACCGTGCTGTTCGCCTTCACCCGGGGTCTTACCGCGGGCATCGTCACCCTGGTGGTCTTCCTGGTGTATACCCAGGTCGAGAACCACATCCTGAACCCGGTGATCATGAGCAAGACGGTGCGGATCAGCCCGCTGCTGGTGCTGATCGCGGTCCTGGTCGGCGCCTCACTGGGCAGCCTGGTCGGCGGGCTGTTCGGCGGCTTCGTCGCGGCGCTGCTGGCCATCCCCCTGGCCGGCGCCCTGCAGGTACTGGTCAAGGAGGCCTGGCAGGCCACCGCACCCTCAACTCAACCACCCGAGCCGGAAGATCCGGTGAACGCGCCGGGTGAGCTCTTCCCTGTTCCACCCGATACGCGGGAGCATGGCTCTTAAACCGCCGCACGAAACCCGCAGCTAGCGTCAAGGAGGACCGGACATGGCACAATCGTCAGTCCTGGGAATCGTGCTCGCCGGGGGCGCCGGAACCCGCCTCAGCCCGCTGACCGCGGACCGGGCTAAACCCGCTGTCCCGTTCGGCGGCCTCTACCGGCTGATCGACTTCGCGCTCTCTAACCTGGCCAACGGCGGCATCCGCAAGATGTGCGTGCTGACCCAGTACAAGAGCCACAGCCTGGACCGGCATATCTCGACCACGTGGCGGATGAGCGCCCTGCTCGGCAACTACGTGACGCCGGTCCCGGCCCAGCAGCGGCTCGGCCCGCACTGGTACACCGGCTCGGCGGACGCGATCTTTCAGTCGATGAACCTGATCAATGACGAGAAGCCGGACATCGTGATGGTCGTCGGCGCTGATCACGTGTACCGGATGGACCCGCAGCAGATGATCGATCACCACGTGACCTACGGGGCCGGGGTGACCGTGGCGGCCATCCCGGTGCCCCGGCACGAGGCTCCCGCGTTCGGCATCGTCGGCGTCGGCAAGGACGGCCGGACGGTGTCCGAGTTCCTGGAGAAGCCCGCCGATCCGCCGGCCATGCCCGGCAACCCGGAGATGTGCTACGCCTCGATGGGCAACTACGTGTTCGACACCAACGTGCTCGTGGACGCGCTGCGCAAGGACGCCGATGACGACTCGAGCCGGCACGACATCGGCGGCAACATCATCCCGATGCTGGTGCGGGACGGCGGCGCGCAGGCGTATGACTTCGCGCTGAACAAGGTGCCCGGCGCGTCCCCGCAGGATGTCGGCTACTGGCGTGACGTCGGCTCGCTCGACGCCTACTTCGACGCGCACATGGACCTGGGGGCGGTGACGCCGGCGTTCAACCTGTACAACGACCGGTGGCCCATCCTCACCAACATTCCGTCGCTGCCGCCCGCCAAGTTCGTGCACGACGCGGGGGACCGGGTGGGGCGCGCGATCGACAGCCTGGTCAGCAACGGCGTCATCGTCTCCGGCGGCCTGGTCCGCCAGTCCGTGCTCTCGCCCGGCGTGCGGGTGAACAGCTGGGCCACCGTCGAGCGATCGGTGCTGCTGCACAACACCAAGATCGGCCGGCACGCCGTGGTCAGGAACGCGATCATCGACAAGAACGTCACGGTGCCCGAATGGGCGCAGGTCGGCGTGGACAAGGAGCACGACAGGGCGCGCGGCTTCGTCGTCTCGGCCGGCGGCATCACCGTGGTGGGCAAGGGCCAGGAGGTCGTGCCGTGACGGACAAGCTCAGTGTCTCCGGGAGCGCGCGCGTCGGGCAAGCCGCCGCGCGGCCGCTCAGTGTCTCCGGGAGCGCGCGCGTCGGGCAAGCCGCCGCGCGGCCGCTCCGAGTTGCGCTGCTCACCCGCGAGTACCCGCCCGAGGTGTACGGCGGCGCCGGGGTGCACGTCACCTACCTGGCGCGCGAGCTGGCGCCGCTGGTGGATCTCACCGTGCACTGCCAGGGGGCCGACCGCCCGGATGCGGTCGCGCACCGGCCCTGGGACCTGCTGGCCGACGCCAACCAGGCGCTGCAGGTGGTGTCCACCGACCTGTCGATGGCCGCCGCCGTCGGGTCCGCGCAGCTGGTCCATTCGCACACCTGGTACGCGAACCTGGGCGGCCACCTGGCGGCCATGCTGTACGGCATCCCGCACGTGGTCACCATGCACTCCCTCGAGATCCTGCGGCCGTGGAAGGCCGAACAGCTGGGTGGCGGGTACGCGGTTTCCTCCTGGTGCGAGCGGGTGGCGGCGACCTCGGCCGCCGCCGTGGTGGCGGTGTCGGAGGGCATGCGGGCCGACATCATGACCGCTTACCCCGAGATTTCTCCCGAACGGATCCGGGTCATACGCAACGGCATCGACACCAACGAATACCGGCCTGACCCGGACACCGATGTGCTTGACCGGTACGGAATCGACAAGAACCGTCCTTACGTGATCTTCGTCGGCCGGATTACCCGGCAAAAGGGCCTGCCGGTGCTGCTGCGGGCCGCCTCGGAGCTCATCCCCGACGCCCAGTTGGTGCTGCTCGCCGGGCAGGCCGACACGCCGGAGCAGCAGGCCGAGGTGACCGAACTGGTGGAGGGCCTGCGCACGACTAGGTCCGGCGTGATCTGGATCCCCGAGATGCTGCCCAAGTCCGAGGTCATCCAGCTGCTCACGCACGCCACCGTGTTCGCCTGCCCGTCGGTGTACGAGCCGCTCGGCATCGTGAACTTGGAGGCCATGGCCTGCGGGACGGCGGTGGTGGGGTCCCGCACCGGCGGGATTCCCGAGGTGGTCGCCGAGGGCGAGACAGGGCTGCTGGTGCCGCCCGGTGAGCCGGAAGCGCTCGCGGTCGCCCTGAACGCCCTGCTGGGTGACCCCGACCGGGCCCAGGCGATGGGACAGGCGGGCCGCAAGCGCGCGGTGGCGGAATTCGGCTGGCCCGCCATTGCCGCCCAGACCGCCGAACTCTATGCCGAATTGGCTCACTCGGGATTAAAGCGCCTTTCTTCGCTCGGATTTGTCTAACTGGGTGTAAATCGCCGTCCTCCACGCCTAACCGGTGAAGCTGGTGTAAACCAGTGCCGATGCTGACGCGTCATCTGAGGGGACCAGGGGGACCAGACGATGCTTGAGAGGCAACTGATGATGCAGAGATCACGTCGTGCCGTCGTTTACGCTCTTTTGACTGGGCTGCTGACGATTGGTGCTATTACCGGGAGCGTGACGGGCGCGGCCGCGAACGTGGCCGGCTTTTGCCATGGCTCAGGCACCGCTGCTACGTGCACCCTCAGCGAGTCGATAGCCGGGCCGACCACGGTCACGGTGGGCGTGACCGCCACCACCAACGGCGAGGCCACGGTGACCTGGACGGTCGGCTGCACGCTCGACGGCACGACGGCATCGACGTCGGGCGCTACCATGTCGGAGACACCGGCCCAGGTCCCGCTCCTGCCGCTGCCCGCCACGGCTACGGGCCAGTGCACCGTGCAGGCGTCAGTGTCCGTCCCCACCACCGATGCCAATAACGCGCTCACCGTCGCGATGACCTACACGACGTCCGCGGGCGCTTCCCCCAGTCCTTCCGCTTCCTCTTCCTCTTCATCTGCCCCGCCGTCTTCCGGTCACCTGGTCCAGGGCTACGCCGGCAAGTGCGTCGATGACGCGGGCAACAGCTCGGCCAACGGGGCCAAGGTCCAGATCTGGACCTGCAACAGCTTCGACAACGCCCAGCTGTGGACCTACAGCAACGGCGAGCTGATCCACAACAACAAGTGCCTGAACGACAAGGCCTGGGGCGGCAACGGCACCAAGGTGATCCTGTACAGCTGCAACCGCGCCCTGAACGAGCTGTGGACCCATCAGTCGAACGGCCAGTACGTGCTGAACGCCAAGGGCTACCGGCTCTGCCTGGACGATCCGGCGTACTCCACCCGCAACGGCACCCAGCTCATCGTCTACACCTGCAAGGACGGCGTCAACCAGCGCTGGTCCAAGCCGTAAGCCATTCGCGGCCGGCGGTCCCCGCGCTCACCACGTGGGGACCAGGCCGCCGTCGATCCTGAAGTCGGCACCCGTGACGTTCGCGGTACGGTCGCTGGCCAGCAGGAGGACCAGGTCGGCGACCTCCTCCGGGCGGCTGAACCGGCCGGTCACCGCATCGTGCGCGGCCTGGTTCGCGATGTCCTCCGGCTTGGCGCCGGTGGCGTGGCTGACGGTCTGCGCGACGCCGTGGTCGCCGAGCCACAGGTCGGCTCGGTGAGGAATTGCCGCCCCGACGGAGTGGTCCACCGGAACGTCGCCGGAGTCACCTGCTCGATCTTCCACCCAGGATGCTGCTTAAGCCGGTGATCATGCCGGCACTTCGGCGCATTATTTCCAGAACGACACACCTAAACCGGCGCTTCAAACGTGAGCATCAGCGCAGGCTCGCTCTGAGGGTCTAGCCTCATCAGGGAACCGGCCTAACCCCAGGCCGGGCGACGGACTGAGGTCACCTTGCGTGGTACATGCCGAGGCCCTATCCGGCGTGGCGGAAGCGATGCTCGAAGCGCACAATCAAGGTGTGGGCGTGGTGGCCACCAGCCGTCATGCGTTCTCAGACCCGCGCTACCGGCGTTGTCAATTATGCCCTCACCGGAGAAAGGCCAGGATCAGTGCCAGCAACCCAAAGACCGCCACCAGCAGCGCCGAGCCAGACAGCCCGAAGGCCTCCTTCCGCCTCGTTCGCATGAGGCCCACGGCAGTCCTCCACCGCGTCCACGCCCCCCGCACCTCGCCAAATTTATACAACGCAAAACCAGCCAAACCGGCCGCAACAACCAGCAAAAAGATACCCATCGTGGCCCCCTTTCTGTTCCCCGCTGATGCGGTGGCCGACCCCCGTTGAGGGGTGGGGTGGCCGGGGCCGGGCAGATCGTCTTGGGGCTAGGGGTTGGTTAGAACGGCCGACCAGATGCGGGCGGGGACTCCGAGAGCCGCTCCCTAGCCGGCGCCTACGGCAGTATTGCCACATTGCCACGTGCACGGGTCGTGTCCAGGGCCTTACGTCCCGAAAACAGGCCCCCAGAGACACGACGAACCCCCCGCGAGCGTGTCACGGGGGGCTGGTGGTCATGCTAGCCCGTTGGGGGCAGCCGGCGGCTGGGGGGGTGGGGCCGCCGGCTGCCCGCTCATCATCCCCCGCCGGCCTGCCGGCGTGACCAGTCGGCCCGGATGGCGCGGTTCAGCTCATCGGGGGTGCTGCCGTCGATCATGTCCGTGTCGCCGGCGTCCTTGTGCCATGCCTGCCACTGGCCGGCGACAATGTAGCGGGCGGCAAGAGTGCTGCGCATATTCGAGCACGTACTTATCCCCGGGCTGCTCCAGACCCCCGAATACGCCCGAGCTGGCCGTCGACGCCTACCTGCCGCAGGCGCCGCTGACCCGCTCCTTCCTGGCCGCGACGGTGACGCCATCGGGCAGCCGGCGGATCCTCGCCACCGGTGGCTACCTCACCGGGCCGGCCTGGTCGGCCGACGGCATGCGCATCGCCGTTGGCACCGCCACCTTCACGGGCGGCCAGTGGCACAGCAGCCTCGACGTGCTCGGCCTCACCGGCGGCCCGCCCACCGTGGTGACCGCAACCACGGCGAACGTGATCGAGCTCGCGGGCTGGTGGCAGGATGGCACCGGCCTGCTGTACTGGCTCGACTTCCAGGGGTCCGCGTCGATCGCCGCCGACGGTCTACCGCTGGACAGCGTCATGCTGGGCGCGCCCCCGCCGCGCGGCGAGGCGGCCGGGGGCTCCCGTACGGGCGCGTTCGTGACAGCATGTCGGCATGAAGGTGCTGCGTACTCCTGAGGACCGTTTCGCTGGCCTGCCTGATTTCGGTTATCCACCGCGGTATGCCGAGGTCGGCGGACTCCGGCTGGCTTACGTGGAGACCGGGCCGGCCGGCGGCGAACCGGTCCTGCTGCTGCACGGGGAGCCAAGCTGGTCATTCCTGTACCGGAAGGTCATGCCGGTGCTCGCGGACGCCGGGCTGCATGTCATCGCGGCGGATCTCATGGGGTTCGGCCGTTCGGACAAGCCGACCGAGATCGCCGATCACAGCTTCGCGCGGCATGTGGAGTGGATCCGCGGGCTCGCGTTCGATCACCTTGACTTGCGCGGGCTGACCATCGTCGGGCAGGACTGGGGCGGCCTGATCGGGCTGCGGCTGGTGGCCGAACATCCGGACCGGTTCGCCCGGGTGGTCGCAGCCAACACCGGGCTGCCCACCGGGGACCAGCCGATGCCCGACGTGTGGCTGCGGTTCCGCGAGGTCGTCCGCACCGCGCCCACGCTGAGCGTGTCCCGGCTGGTGCAGGCCGGCTGCCAGACCACGCTTTCGCCGGAAGTCCTGGCTGCTTACGAAGCGCCGTTTCCCGACCTGGAGTATGCCGCCGCGGTCCGGGCGATGCCGGGACTGGTCCCGACGTCCCCCGACGACCCGGCCACGGAGGCCAACCGGGCCGCCTGGCGTCAGCTCGCCGCCTGGGACAAGCCGTTCCTGGTGGCGTTCAGCGACCGCGACCCGATCACCGGCGCGATGGCACCGGTCCTGAAGAACACCGTGCCCGGGGCGGCGGGCCTCGAGCATCCCGTGATCGAAGGAGCCGGCCATTTCCTGCAAGAGGATGCGGGCGAACGGCTCGGCGCCGTGATCGCCGACTTCATCCGCGCTCACCCGGCGTAGCTGAATACTGTCAGCCCCGGTGACGCAGGTGGTCGGGCTGGGTGTGCCAGCCGGGCGGTAGTTCCGCGGTGAGCGCGGCCTGGACGAACCGGGCGACCGCGGTGGTGTGGGCGCGGTCGGGATTCCACTGCAAGGTGAACGGCACCAGTTGCCCGGGTTCGACCGGCCGCACCGCGGTCCCGGTATGTGCGGCCGCGAGGGACGGGATGAGCAGGATCCATTCCACCTCCGGCTGGTCGGCCCATCGGGTGGCGGCCAGGTCGGTTTCGGTCAGGTCGACGGCGGGCGGGCTGATGCCAGCGGTCTGAAGGGCCTGACGCTGGCTCAGTGCCCAGGCGGGGAACAGGTCCGCCGACGTGGTGCCCAGAACGTCGTGCGCCAGGTCCGCCAGCGAGACCGTGTCCTGCCCGGCCAGGCGGTGATCCGGCCGCAGCCCGACCAGGAGCGGCTCGGCGCAGAACACCTCGTTCGCTGTCCCCGCGGGGGCGGGAATCAGGCCGCAGGTGATGGCCACATCGATGCCGCCGGAGATCAAGGCCGCCGTCAGGCCGGGCAGCCACATCCGCTGCAGGTCCACGGTTACCTGGGGTGCTTCGGTCGCGAACCGGCTGATGAGGTGAGGGGCGAGCACCGGGCCGACCGGCGGGGTGATGCCCAGCCGCACCGTGCCCGCGTCGCCGCCGGCGACACGGCGCACCGCGGCGTCCGCGGCGGCGACGTCGTCGAGGATGACCTTCGAACGGGCCAGCAACTCGACGCCCGCGCTGGTCATCGCGACCCGGCGAGTGGTGCGGGTGAATAGCGGAGTGCCCAGCTCGCGCTCCAGGCGCCGGATCAGCTCGCTCAGCGTCGGTGCGGCCATGTGCAAGCGCTCGGCGGCGCGGCCGAAATGGAGTTCGGTGGCGACCGCCACGAACGCTTCTAGCTGGCGCAACTCCACACGCTGACGGTACCGCGAGACTCCGATAGCTACGGAAAAGTGTTCCGCCGCGGCCATCTATTGTTCAGCCGCGCCGAAGGGTGCCTTAGCGAGTTGCTCCTTTTTCCGTGGCCCGGGCTATGCCAGCCTGATGACACTACCTAGTGGCACAGTGAGACCTTCGGGAAGTACCCATGGCACACGACGGAATGACTGAGGCCGGGCCTGCCGGTCCGTCGCGCTCCGGTGTCGCCGCGATGCTGGTAGGACGTGAGCGCGAACTCGGGCTCATCGCTTCGTTCCTCGACCACGCTGCCGCCGAAGGCGCGGCGCTCCTGTTCTCTGGGGAGCCGGGCGTAGGTAAGACAGTCCTCTTGGCTGCGACTGCGGAGGCGGCTGCGGCCGCCGGGATCCAAGTGCTGCGCGCCGCAGGGGAAGAATTCGAGAGCGAGGCGAAATTCTCCGGGTTGAGCCAGCTTCTCGCCCCTGTCCTGGGCGAACTTCGGCTATTGAGCGATTTGTACCAGCGCTCTCTGAGCGTCGCCCTACGTTTCGATCACGGGTTGCCTGCGGACCGGCTCGTCGTGTCCAACGCCGTGCTGGCCTTGTTGCGGCAGGCTCGCATCGCCCGGCCGGTGCTGATCGTGGTGGATGATCTGCAGTGGCTGGACCGGTCAAGTGCCGTGGTGCTCGGGCTGGTGACCCGGCGGCTGGCTGGTTCACGCATCGGATTCCTGGCCGCGTCACGGTCCGAGGAAGGGGGATTCTTTGAGCGCGGCGGCCTGCCCCGCCACGAGATCCAGCCGCTCGACGAGGCAGCCGCGGCGAGGTTGATCGAGGCCCGGTTCCCTGAGCTGGCCGCCAGGGTCCGCCAGCGAGTGCTGGCTGAGGCGCAAGGGAACCCGCTAGCCCTGCTGGAGCTGCCGGCGGCGCTGAGCGGTCCGCAGCGTTCCGCGACGCAGGGGCTGCCGGCGCTTCTGCCGGTAAACCAGCGTCTACAGGCGCTGTTCGCTTCCCGGGTCAGCGATCTGCCCGGGTCGGCCCGTCGGCTGCTCCTGCTGGCTGCGCTCGATGGCAGCGGCGATCTCCGCGTCCTGCAAGCAGCAGGTAAAGACGGCCTCAGCGACCTTTCTCCGGCGGAGCAGGCACGGTTGGTTCGGGTCGATCCGAGCACCGGCAGGCTGGTGTTCCGCCACCCGCTTATCCGGTCCGCCGTGGTAGGGCTCACGCCTGGCGACGACCGCCGCGGGGCGCACCGAGTGCTGGCCGACCAGCTGGCGGATCAGCCCGAACGCCGCGCCTGGCACCTCGGCCAAGCGGCCGTCGAGCCTGATGAGCAGGTCGCGGGCCTGCTCGAAGAGACAGCGCAAAGGATCCTGCGGCGCGCCGATGCGGTCGGTGCCGTGTCTGCGCTGCTCCGTGCGGCCGAGCTGAGCCCGGCGCGCTCTGACCGGAGCCGTCGGCTGGCCCAGGCCGCCTTCGTCGGCGCGAGCGTCACCTTGGAGGTCGGCACCGTCTCACCGCTGCTCAGTGAGGCGCGCCAGGCCGGCCCGGAGTTCGGCACGTCGCTGCTCACCGCGGCCGCGGCCGCCTTCATGCTCCTCAACGGGGACGGTGATGTCATCACCGCGCACCGCCTGCTGGCCCAGGCCATCGAGGATCAGACCAGGCCCTATCGGATCAGCGACGCCGGGTTTTCCGAGGCTGTTTCGACCCTTTTCGTGATGTGCTGGCTCGGCGGACGGCCCGAATTGTGGGTGCCCTTTCAGGCCGCCATCAGCGGGTTCACGCCAGACGCGCCTAGGGACCTGTATCTGCTCGGTCAGACCTACGCGGACCCGGTCCGCACCGCAGCCGCCGTGCTTCCCGAGGTGGATGCCGCCATCGCCAGCCTGCGGAGCGAGAGCGACCACTTGCGCATCCTGATGATCAGCTCAACCGCCCACTTCACCGACCGGCAGCCGGGCTGCCGGGAGGCGTTGTGGCGGGTGGTGCGCGAAGGCCGGCAGGGCAGCGGGGTTACTCCCCTGATCACGGCACTGGATCATCTCTGTCTCGACGGCGTGATGACGGGCCGATGGGACCAGGCGCAGGAGTTGGCCGACGAAGGCCTCGAACTTTGCCTGGCCCACGGCTACCTACGGCAAACCTGGACCTTCCGCTACCGCCAGGCGCTGATCGCCGCCGGCCGTGGCGCTTACGACGCGGCGGACGCCCTGACGGCCGAGATGCTGCGAGTAGCCGCGCCGAGACGGATCGGTCAGGCCGACCTGGCGGCCCATCACGTGGGGTCGGTAGCGGCGCTGGGGCGGGGCGACTTCGAGGACGCCTACCAGCACGCCGCGGCGATCAGCCCGGCGGGCGTCCTCGCCTCGCATGTCGCCTGCGCCCTGTGGGTCCTGCTGGACCTGGTCGAGGCCGCTGTCCGTACCGGACGCCAGGCAAAGGCCGCCGCGCACGTGGCGGCGATGGGCGAGGCCGGCATACGGAAGATCTCGCCGCGGCTGGCCTTGGTCACGGCGGGGGCCGCCGCGATCGTCGCGTCCCTTGATCAGGCCGCCGCCCGATTCGAAGAGGCACTGGCCGTTCCCGATGCCGACCAGTGGCCCTTCGACCTGGCCCGTATTCAGCTCCTGTACGGGGAATGGCTGCGCCGGGCCCGGTTCACCGGCCAAGCGCGCGCGCACCTCAGCGCCGCGCTGGATACCTTCCGGCGGCTCGGCGCGCAGCCGTGGCAGGTCCGGGCCGGTAACGAACTGCGTGCCACCGGGCTGGCCGCGCGGTCCGCCGAACCAGGGTCATCGGAGCCGCTGGCTCCGCTGGACCGCGAGATCGCCAGGCTCGCCGCGGTCGGCCAGACCAATAAGCAGATCGGTGAGCGCCTGCACATCTCCCACCGGACCGTAGCGGCACACCTCTACCAGCTCTTTCCCAGGCTCGGCATCACATCCCGCGCCGCGCTCCGCGATGCACTCGAGGCCCTGGATACGCCGGATCCTGGTGACTAGACATCAGCGATCCAGCTGCCGTGAAAGCCGAGCGGGATCCGGTCCGGCAGGTGGATGCGGGCCACGGGCTCGGCGGCGAAGTCCTGCGCGGCGAGGATTACCAGGTCGGCGGCGCCACGGCCGGGGTCGTGCACGAAGGCCATGACGTAGCCGTCGTCTTCGGCAGCCTCGGGTGAGGCAGGGGCGAAGACGGCCTCACCGGCGGTGGCATCTCGCCCGAACTCGTGTGCCTCCACGGTGCCGGCCGCGAGGTCGTGCTTGAGCAGGGCGTTGGCGAACGCTTCGTCGGCGAAGTCGCCGCTGGGCTGGATGGTCGCCTGCCTGACGGCCTCGATCACCGCGCTGTAGCCGTAGCGGTGCGGTCGGCCGGTGATCCGGTCGTCCACGCGCGGGAACTCCTGGTGATGGTCGTCCAGCCGGAGCTGAGCCACCTTGCCCGCGCCTGGGTCGATGACCCACCGGTCGAGGGTCACCGGTCCGTGCCCGGCGAAGACAGAGACGTCATAAGACCCCTCATAGCGCACGAGGTCCACCACGACCCGGTCGCCGTCGTCGTAGGCGTTGAGCGTGTGGAAAATCCAGCAGGGATCGACCTCGATCCAGCGAACCTGACCGTCGCCGTCCCCGCCACGGCGGAGCAGGCCGACTCGGGCCTGATGCGCCGGGTTCCAGGTGTAAGGCATTTCCCGCCCGGCGGATACCAGGTCCAGGCTGAAGGTGACCGGCAGGTCGAACAGGACCAGGTAGTTCCCGGTGACCGCGAAATCGTGCATCATCGGCCCGCCGGCGACAGGGATGTCAGTCGTGTGGCTCACCCGGCCGGTGCTGTCGAGGACGATGTGCTGGACGTGATCCCACGCCCAGAAGTAGGCGATCGCGTGCAGCTCCCCGGTCCTGTGGTCCGGCTTGGTATGTGCGGCGAAGCCGCCGGGCAGCGTGCCGCCGAAGTCGCACGGCCCGAGCGTGTCCAGCTCGGCGGAAAGCTCGTAGGGCAGCGGGCCGGCTTCCACGGTGGCGAGGGTGCGTCCGGCATGGCGGATGATGTGCGTGTTGGCCGCGAAGTCCGTGTCTTCATGAACCGGGCCCGCGGGCCACTTCTCGCCCATCGATTCGGCCAGCCGTCGGGAGCGCACCCAGCGGCTTCGGTACCACTCGGCCCGGCCGTCGCGCAGCCGTACCCCGTGGACCATGCCCGGGCCGAGGAACCAGTGGTAGGCCGGGTCATCCAGGCCCAGGGGATTAGGGCCGTTGCGCAGGTACCGCCCGCTGAGCTCGGCGGGCACGCAGCCCGTCACCGGCAGATCGAACGCGGTGACCTCCTCGGGCACCGGGGCGAAGGCGCCTTCGAGGAAGCGGCTGCGAGCGTTCACGGAGAGGGTCCTTTCGGTCCGCTCGGGTCAGCGGAAGGGCCGGTCGGCGTAGGTTCCGACCGGGACGGCCCCGGTCGCCATCGCCTGGCGGCTCGCGCGTATCCGGCGGATCTGCAAGACGCCCAGCCGCGCCAGCACCTGAGCGAAGGCCATGATGACGAGCGCGGTCGTCCAGATGTTCGCGCCGGTGATGTGATGACTGACCGAGAACCTGGCCACTGCGGCGCCGCCGGAATGGTAGGCATAGTAGGCAGGACGTCGATCACGTAATCGGTGACGCCCACGCTGTTCTCCCTGGGGAGCGAGATAACGTCTCTCAGTCTCCGGCCCAGGGCTCCGGCGCGTCATCCGTCAAATGACTACCGACGGCAGTCCCTGGCGCCGGGGGGCGCTGCGCCCCGGGGATGCGTCGTGGCCGGGCCCGTCATCGGCATGGTCAGATGACAGATGCGTGCCGCGCCGCGGCAGGTGCACGATCATTCCTGGCCCCGGCCGCGAGGACCCGCCACGTCCGCGGTCAGCTCTTTCCCGCACCTGACAGAACCTGACAGAACCTGACGGAGGAGATTGACGATGACCGAAGACACGACCGGGAACGAGATGGATGTCGTCACCAAGCTCAGCCCTCGCCCGGTAGCCGATACCGTCTCGAAGCTCACCGGCATGATCAATGCGAAGGGCATGAAGCTGTTCGCCGCGATCGACCAGAGCGCCGAGGCGCGCCAGGTGGGGCTTTCGCTGCGGGAGACCGTGCTGGTGCTCTTCGGCAGCCCGGCGGCAGGCACGCCGGTGATGGCGGCGGCGCCGCTGGCCGCCCTCGACCTGCCGCTCAAGGTGCTGGTGTGGGACGACGAGGGGCAGACCAAGGTCTCCTACTACGCGCCGGCCGCACTGGCCGCCCGCCATCATCTCGGTCCGGACCTGGCCGGGAACCTGGCTGGCATCAACGCGCTGACCGATGCGCTCGTAGCGTCGTAGCCTCGCGCCGCTCGTCCCGGCGGCCGCCGGGGCCCGAGCGTATAGTCAATACTGACGTGTCTGCCCGGAGGGGACTGCCCGTTGAGCGACGCTGGCCTTCGGAAGCCGGGCCATGCGGAGCAGCTGACCGGACGAGCCGGAGATCTTGATCGGATCCGCTTGTTCGTCAGCATGGCCGCCGTAGGCGGTGGCGTGCTCCTGTTGTCCGGCGAGCCCGGCGTGGGGAAGACGGCGCTGCTCGACGCTGCGGCATCGGAGGCGGCGGCGTCCGGCCTGCGGGTACTGCGCGCCGGCGGTGCCGAGTTCGAGGCCGACATCAGCTTCTCGGGCCTCAACCAGCTCCTCCTTCCCCTGCTGGAGGACCTGAGCAGGCTCGACGGGTCGCTCCGGGACGCGCTGAGCGTCGCCCTGGGTTTCGCCGAGGGGCCGCCTGCGGATCGGCTAACGGTGGCCAGTGCGGTGCTGGCCCTGCTGCGGCAGGCGGCTTCCGCCCGCCCGCTGCTGCTGGTGGTCGATGACCTTCAATGGCTAGACCGGTCAACCGCGGCGGTGCTCGGACGGGTGACCCGGCGGCTGGCCAGCGTACCGGTCGGGTTCCTGGCCGCATCGCGGTCGGGTGAGGAGGGCTTCTTCGAGCGCGGCGGCCTGCCGCGGCACGAGATCCGGCCGCTTGATCAGGCGGCCGCGGCGGCCCTGATCGAGGCCCGCTTCCCGGCGCTTGCGGACCGGGTCCGGCAGCGGCTGCTGGCCGAAGCCCAGGGAAACCCGCTGGCCCTGCTGGAATTGCCGGCGGCCCTGAGCGGACCGCAGCGCACCGCGGCTCAGCCGCTCCCCGCGATCCTGCCTCTCAGCAGGCGCCTGCAGGCCCTGTTCGCGTCGAGGGTCAGCGACCTGCCAGTCCCGGCCCGCCGCCTGCTCCTGCTCGCCGTGCTCGACGGTACGGGTGATCTCGGCCTGCTGCGGGCGGCGGTGGCCGGGCCGCGCGAGTTCACCGAACTTGCCGCCGCGCAGTGGGCGGGCCTGGTGCGCATGGACAGCGGCAGTGACCGGCTGGCGTTCCGTCATCCGCTGACCCGGTCGGCGATCATGGAATTGTCGGCCAGTGACGAGCGCCGCGCCGCGCACCGGACCCTCGCGGGACAGCTTGCGGATCAGCCCGAACGCCGCGCCTGGCATCTCGCGGAGGCGGCCGTCGAGCCTGACGAGCAGATCGCGGGCTTGCTCGACGAGGCGGCGCAGAGCATCCTGCGGCGAGGCGACGCCTCCGGCGCCGTGGCCACGCTGCTGCGCGCGGCCGAGCTGAGCCCGCGGCGTGCGGACCGGAGCAGGCGGACGGCCCTGGCGGCCTATATCGGCGCGGACGTGCTCGGCGACCTGAAGAGCGCGTCGCAACTGCTTGACGACGCCCGCCGGGCCGACCCGGGAATCGGCGGATCGCTGGCGGCGGCGGTGGCGGCCGCGCACGGACTGCTCAACGGCGACGGTGACGTCGACACTGCCCACCGGCTGCTGGTCGGCGCGATCAACAGCCAGGCAGGCCGCCCGGACACCAGCGACGCGGCCTTCATCGAGGCCCTGCATACGCTGCTCCTGGTGTGCTCGTTCGGCGGGCGGCCCGAACTGTGGGAACCCTTCTACGCGGCGCTCCCGCCGCAGCCACCCACGGTCTTGCATCTGTGGACGCACACCTTCGCCGATCCGGCGCACGCTGCGCTCCCCGCGCTCGGCGCGCTCGACGACGCCATCGCGCGCCTAGCCGAAGAGGCCGACCCGGTGCAGATCGTGCGGATCGCGATCGCCGCGGACTACGTGGACCGGCTGGCGGGCTGCCGCGAGGCCCTGTGGCGAGTGATCCGCGACGGCCGGGAGGGCGGTGCCGTCGCGTCCGCCATCGACGCGATGATGCAGCTCTGCTTCGACTCCTTCCGGGCGGGCCAGTGGGACGAGGCCGGGCGGCTGGCCGGGGAGGGCCTCGGTCTGTGCCAGGCCCACGGCTACCGGCTGCTGGCCTGGCTGCTGCAGTACGGCCAGGCGCTGCTGGCCGCCGCCCGTGGCGACTACGACACGGCCGAACAGCTCACCGACGAGATAACCCGCTGGGCCGGGCCGCGCGGCGGCCGGGCGGTCCAGGCCTATGCGTGCCACGCCAGGACGCTGGCCGCGATGGGACAAGGCGATTTCGAGCGCGCTTACCAGCAGGCCGCCGCGGTCAGCCCGGCCGGGGTCTTCGCCTCTCACGTCCCGCATGCGCTCCGGGTCGCCTTCGACCTCGTGGAGTCCGCGGTCCGCACCGGCCGCCACGCGGAGGCGGCCGCCCACGTCGCGGTCATGCGCGAGCTCGGCCTGGCCGGCATCTCGCCGCGGCTGGCCCTGATCGTGACCGGCGCGGCGGCCATCGCGGCCCCCGACCACGAGGCCGCGTCCCTGTTCGCGCAGGCCCTCGCCGTACCCGCTGCCGGGGGCTGGCCGTTCGACCTGGCCCGGGTCCAGCTCGCCTACGGCGAGCGGCTGCGCCGGTCCCGCGCCACCACGCAGGCGCGCCAGCAGCTCGGCGCCGCGGTCGACATCTTCCGGCGGCTGGGGGCCCGGCCGTGGCAGGCTCGGGCGGAAAACGAGCTGCGCGCTGCCGGACTGGTCCCGGATACCCAGGAAACCAAGCAAACCCGGGGAACCGCCGCCGGGACCGTGCCGCTGACCCCGCAGGAGTACGAGGTCGCGATGCTCGCCGCGGCCGGCCTGACCAACAAGCAGATAGGCGAACGCCTCTACCTGTCCCACCGCACCGTCGCGGCCCATCTCTATCAGGCCTTCCCGAAACTCGGTGTCACCTCACGCGCAGCACTGAGGGACGCCCTGCCTCCACCGCCGGCCCCGGAGCCTCCTGGCGCGTCATAGTCATTTAACTGATGACGCGCGTCCGGGCCGCAGCCCAGACTGAAACCCTGCTACTTAATGGCCATCGCCGGGGAGAACACAATGAGCGTCAGCAGCACCACAGGCGGCCAGTCGCGGAGCCTGATCCTGGCGGCGATGATCTTCGCCGTCGCGATGACCTTCATCGACCAGACCATCGTCTCGATCGCGGCTCCCACGATCCAGCACGACCTGGGCCTGTCAAGCAGCGGCATGCAGTGGGCGATCAACGCCTACCTGCTGGCGCTGGCCGCGTTTTTCGCCTTCGGCGGCCGCCTGGCGGACACGGCCGGGCACCGCAAGATGGTCGTGCTCGGGGTGATCATCTTCGCCGGCGCGTCAGCGTTGTGCGGCCTGACACCGCGCGGCGGCATCGCCGAGACCTGGATCGTGGCGTTCCGCGCGGTCCAGGGCCTGGGCGGGGCGATCATGTTCCCGGCCGCGATCGCGATCGTGGTGGGGACGTTCGATCTGCATTCGCGCGGCCGGGCCCTGGCGCTGTTCTTCGGCATCGCCGGCGGCCTGACCGCGATCGGCCCGATCGTGGGCGGCTACCTGCTGGAGTGGACCTGGCGGGCGATCTTCTGGATCAACGTCCCCGTCGCGCTGATCGCCCTGGCGCTGATCGCCATCTCCAAGCCAGCCACCGAGCACCGCCCCGCACCGATGGACTACCGCGGCCTGGCCCTGATCGTCGCCGGCGTCGGGCTGAGCGTGTTCGGGTTCCAGCAGTCGGCCCTGTGGGGCTGGGGCAACCCGGCCATCGAGGTGAGCATCGCCGCGGGCGTCCTGCTCCTCGTAGTCTTCTACGCCGTCGAGCGCCGGACTGAATCGCCGTTGATGAACGTGCACATCTTCGCCAACCGGGCGTTCACGGTGGAGAACGTCATCCTCGGCATCGCCATGATGGCGTTCATTCCGGTGTTCTTCTTCGCCAGCATCTACGGGCAGATCGCGCTGGCCGAGAAGGCGACCACGGCCAGCCTGCTCATCTTGTACTTCTTCCTCGGCTTCGTGGTGTGCGCGCAGATCGGCGGCCGGATGCTGGACCGGATAGGGGCCAAACGCCCGGTGGTGCTCGGCTGCGTCCTGGCCACCGCCGGGTTCGCGCTGTGGGCCGGGAAGGCGACCGACCTGCACGCCGGAGCCCAGGTGATCTATATCGTCATGGCCGGGGCCGGCATGGGGCTCATGCTCGGCCAGGCCAACACCGACGCGATCAACCGGGCCTCCCGGTACTCCTACGGCGA
>Ga0187807_1000124_pt1 | contig 21249 bp, 17 predicted proteins | sample NC_wetland_sal_i_4_FD_132432 | JGI IMG/M metagenome (GOLD analysis project Ga0187807, IMG submission 132432) | Wetland sediment microbial communities from Neuse River Estuary, North Carolina, USA - ASW_2 | ecosystem: Environmental > Aquatic > Freshwater > Wetlands > Sediment | place: USA: North...
CGGCCGCCAAGGTCGGCAGGCCGCCCGTCGGCGACGATCGCGCCGTCGCAGATCACCGCGACACGGTCCGCGAGCTCGGCCGCCTCGTCCAGGTAGTGCGTGGTGAGCAGCACCGTCACTCCGCCGCCGGACAGCGAACGGATAACGTCCCAGAACGCGCGCCGCGCCGCCGGGTCGAATCCGGTCGTCGGCTCGTCGAGGAACAGCAGTTCGGGCCCGCCGATCAGGCCGAGCGCGACGTCGAGACGCCGCACCTGGCCGCCGGACAGCGTATGAATCCGGGACCGGGCCTTGTCAGTCAGCCCGACCAGGTCGATCACCTCGGCGGGCCGCCGCGGGCTCGGGTAGAACCCGGCGAAGTGCCCGACCATCTCAGCGACGGTCAGCTCCGGCGCGTCGGCCGCGAGCTGCAGCACGATGCCGATCCGCGCCCGCCAGGCCCGCTCCGCCCGCTGCGGGTCGGTGCCAAGCACGCTGACCTCGCCGCCGTCCCGCCCGCGGTATCCCTCGAGGATCTCGACCGTGGTGGTCTTTCCGGCGCCGTTCGGCCCGAGGAGGGCGAACACCTCGCCCGCAGCGATCTCCAGATCTATCCCGCTGACCGCCGCGACACCGCCATAGCTCTTCCGCAGCCCGCGCGCCCGGACCGCCCAGCCGTTTGCGTCCATGCACCCAGCGTCCGCCACGCGGCGCGCCCGCCGCGTCGCCCATCCGGTCACGCCAGCGTCAGCCAAACGGTGGACACGGGACCGATCCCGTAACCGCCTGCCTATCTATCGGTCTGCGGAACTTCTGGGGTGGCGCGCGCCGTTGACCGGGCGTGGAACAAGTGGCACGGGTTCTTGACCATCGGGTCAAAGAACTGTTTCCAGACGGCGCGGTGGAGCGGGCCGAGTTGCTGCGGGACGGCGATGTCCCTGGCGAGCTGACGGTCCGGGTGTTTATCCCCGCAACGGAAGATCTGGCTGCGTGGGCTGTCACGCACCGGGAGCGAATGGAAGAGCTGCGCAGGGAGCTGTCGCTGCGGCTGCCGTCGGCCAGGCTGCTGGAGTTCACCTCCGGCGCGCCGGATGCGCCCGTGATCAGCGTGCCTGATGACGGCTCGCTGGCCGCCGAGCAGTTGCCCAGCCGGGACATCGTGGTAAAGGCGCTGGCGTTGCTGCGCGAGAACTATGTGTTCCCGGAGCTGGCCGGGCAGGCCGCCACGGCTGTCGAGACCCGGCTAGCGGCCGGGGAATACGACAACCTGGACGAGATCACGCTCTCCGAGCTGCTCACCAGTCACCTGCAGGACGCCACCGGCGACAAGCACCTGCGGGTGCGGCTCGGGGGAGGTCCGGGCCCAGGGCGGCGCCGTGCTCCCGAGCGCGACGGCGGCGAGCCAGCCGACCGTGAGGACCGTGAGGCCAGACGGCTGAAGATGCGCCAGATAGGGCGGCTGGACAACTTCGGCATCCACCGCGTCGAACGCCTGGACGGCAACATCGGCTACCTGGACCTGCGCCGGGTGCCGATGCCAGAGAACGCCGGCCCGGCGATCACCGCGGCCATGGAGCTGGTCCGCGGGACTTACGCGCTGATCATCGATCTGCGGCTCAACGGCGGCGGTGCTCCCCACGGGGTGGCGTTCTGGTGCAGCTACCTTCTCCCGGAGGAGCCCACCCATCTCAACGACATCTTCCACGCCGACACCGGAGAGACCAGGCAGTTCTGGTCGCTGCCGTACCTGCCGGGCAGCCGCTACCTGGACCGCCCGGTGTACGTGCTGACCAGCAGCCGCACGTTCTCCGGTGGCGAAGACTTCTGCTACACGCTGCAGGCGCTGGGCCGTGCCGAACTGATCGGCGAGACGACCGGCGGCGGCGCCCACCCCACCAGGCCATTCCCGATCAGCGCCGCCGTGCACATCGCCATCCCGTTCGCGCGCTCGATCAACCCGGTCACCGGCACGAACTGGCAAGGCACCGGCGTGATCCCGGACATCCCGGTACCCGCGGACGACGCCTACCGTGTCGCGTACGCCAAGGCGCTCCGGCACGTCGCGGGACTCGGCGACGTCCCGCCGCCCATCGCCGACGAGGCGCGTGATGCGCTTGCCACCCTTACGGACTGACCTCACCCCAGCCTGGGGTCCCCGTTATGGCGCTCACCCGCGATGCGCTAGCCCTTCGCCAGCGCCTCCGGTCGGGTGGATTCCGTCAGTGGCAGTTATTGCCGCGGCCCATAAGGATGTTGATCAGGTCTGACCCGACAAAGTCGGCGGCCGTTGTGAGAACCGGCTCGTATGTGTACTTGCCGTTCTTCTCCACCGCGTAGGAGGTGTGGACCTTGAAACCCCTGCTCCAGTGAATCCCGGTGAAGAAGTTGAAGTCGCAGACAAAGTCGCTCTTGTTGCAGATGTTAGCTATAGCCGCGTTGTTCACGGCCCACGACGGAATGTCATGTGCCGCCGGGCCGACGTGGGCGGTGTGCGTGATCCAGGTCTGGATGCCCTCGCCCTTAGCGAGCGACGTGCCGAACTCTTGCGCCTTCGTGTTCGATACTCGGTTTCCGTCAGCGAGCAGCAGTGCGCCCTTGACGCAGGTGGTGATGGTGCCGGACAGCTTCAGCATCGCTTGGTGCACCACCATCGCGCCCTGGGAATACCCCGCGAAAACGATAAGCGCTGCGGAACAGGCGCGGTGCAGTTTCTCCGCCTCGCTGACGGCGGCGGACACGCCCGCGCTGATGCTCGCCAGATATTTCTTGACCTGGTGGTCGTAGTAGTCAACCAGGGCGTTGATCACTGCCTCTGGCAGCGGTAGCGGATCCATGGCTCCCGCGATGAATTCCGCGATCTGGCCCGCTGTCGGCTCCAGCACGCTGACAGATGCCGCTGGGTAATTGACAGCATACGTAGCGTATGAATAATTGTCCTTCTTCAGGTAGCCCTCGACGACCGAGATCATTTTGCTGACCGGGGCGCCCAGACCGTGGAATTCGCCGCCCGCCGGCTCGCCAGACCCCCGCGCGCCGATGATGTCCACGTCGTACTTGCAGGTCGCCGCCGTAGCCGAAGGCCACCCTCCAACCTTGCTCACCGACGCTCCCGGGGGACTGGGCGGCGGCGAACTCGCCGGCCGGACCGGCGATTCGGCCCGGATTCCCGCGGCCGACGCCGTGGTGGTTCCGATGCCCAGCGTCGCGGCGGCGGCTATGGCAACGACCGCGACCCGCCAGCCACGCTTGCTGCTTTTGTGCTCAGTTCTGAACACGCCGTCTCCTTCGCAAACCCTGGTGCCAGCCACCGGCGTTTACGCTATACCGGCATGCCGGGGAAGGGCAGGCCTATTTTCAACGGTTTTCACCATTGACCAATAATTATCAAGCGGCACGCGAGCAGCATGAATATGCGAGGTGCTGGTGCGGCCGTATTGCCTGGCGCCATGTGAACGCCAGCAATGAAGTTCGCCCTACCCGCCGAGGCTGATATCCGAGCCCGCATAGGAAATAACCGTGGAGTGGCTGGACGAGGACGGCCTGTGGTGGTGCGTCCGAGGCGGAGCTGCTGCCATCAGGCCAGCGTGGTTCCGCACTCTGGTGTCAGTCATGTCGGCGGCCGATCGCGTCGAAGCGCTGCGTCGTCACGAGTTCGCAGTAGCCGTCGACGATTTCGGCGGCACCGCCCAGAGGATCGATGCGCAGCACGCCTCAGGGTTCCGGCTGCTAGGAAATTCGTCGCTGCTGACCGCGGCCTTGTTGGATGCCCGCCGCTACCCGGCCAACGCCGCGCTTGAGCCGCAGTCACCGTTCGTCTACTGGATGTGGAGCATTCCGTAACGGGCAGTGCGGCCGGTAAACCAGGTGGCCGGGGCGGAGCCCCTCCTCCACGCGGTGACTAGGAGTGCTTTGACGTCCGGTGGAGGATTCTGCCCAGCGCTACGGTCAGGGCGCATGCCGCGACAAAGGTCCACCAGAGTCCGGCTAGTTCCCACCACGGGCCTGCGGGCGTGGATCGCGACTCGTAGTACACGAGCCAGATCGGAAAGCCGAGAACCACAATGCCGCCGATCACGAAGGCCAGGCGCGCCCGCCGACTGTATTGCTCTGGTGGTTCTTCCGATCCCGCTCCCGGAATCCCACCGCGCCGTTCACTGGAATTCATGACTGACGCTCCCAGGGAGGATGGATTTCCCGGAGGATGCCCGGGAAGCATGGGCAGCTAGCCCTGCGATTTGATGACGCCCCGCTGCCGCTGGGCGCACAAGGGCCGAACGGCCATGGCGCCGGCCCGTACCGGCTACGGCGGTGCAGACCGCGATCCCGGACCACCGCGGCACTCTCCCTGACGGGCTAGCGTCCTTTATGACAGGATTTGAGCCAACGTGAACCGCGGCTCGTGACCGACCTGCGAGGAGCGGTGGTGGAACGTGGAACAGGGTCAAGCTGCTGTCTTGCCGGCGGCCCGAAGCATGCTGGATTCATGCGTCGGCCGGGACGAGGACCTGCGAGCCGTCGAGGCGTTCCTGCTCGACCCTGACGGCGCGGTCCGGTGCCTCACGCTCGCCGGCGATCCGGGCATCGGCAAGACGACCGTGTGGGAGGCCGGCTGCGAGCGCGCCCGCGCCCTGGGATTCCGCGTCTTGTCCACCAGGGCCAGCCAGGCCGAGAACGGGCTGTCGTTCGCCGGGCTCGCCGACCTGGTTGACGGTGTGAGACACGCGGATCTGCAGGCCTTGCCAGGCCCGCAACTGCACGCGCTCCAGGTGGCGATCCGGGCGGCGGACCCCGGCGACGAGGTGCCAGAGCCGTTCGCGAGCGCGGCGGGATTCCTGAGCCTGCTGTGTGCCGCCGCGGCGCGCGAGCCGCTCGTGGTCGCCATCGACGACGTGCAGTGGCTCGACCCGGCAACGGCGTCGGCGCTGCTGTACGCGGCGCGGCGGCTGGCCACCCGGGCGGCCGGGCACGTGCGGTTCCTGCTATGCCGGCGGCCCGGGCGTCGCACCTCCCTCGAGGACGCCTTTCCCGGTTACGGGGCCAGGGAGATCCGCACGCTCGGCCCGCTGACCCTGGGCGCCATCCAGTGGGTGCTGTCGGGGCACGTGGCCATGCCGCCACGGCGGGTGCTGCGCCAGATATACGAGGCCTCGCAGGGCAACCCGCTGTACGCGCTCGAGCTCGCGCGCCTGGTAGCCGACCGTGGCTGCCCCGAGCCAGGCGCGGAACTGCCGATCCCGGACGTGGCCGAGGACATCTTCGGCCCGCGCGTTCAGGCGCTCACGGCGCCCATGCGGCGGGCACTGCTCGCCACCGCGCTCAGCGCCAACATCGCCGGCAGGGAACTTGCCCGGCTGGTGGACCCCGCCGCCGTCGAAGAGGCGGTCAGCAGCCAGATCCTCGCGCAGGAGCGCTCCCGGCTGCGTCCCGCGCACCCGCTGCTCGGCGCGGCGGCCAGGCACCTGTCCACCGCCGCCGAGCGCCGTGAGCTGCACCTGGCCCTCGCCGTCGCGGTGGACGATCCCGCGCTGCGAGCCAGGCACCAGGCCCAGGCGGCGGCCGGCCACGATGAGGCGCTGGCGCGGGCGACGGCGGCCGCGGCCCAGGCCGCGACGGACCGCGGCGCCACCATGGACGCCGAACTGCTTGCCGCCCACGCGCTGCGGCTGACCCCGCCAGGCTCGCCGGAGTACCCGAGCCGGCTGCTCGCGCTGGCGCGCTGTCATATCGCGGCGGGCGACCTAGCCCGGGCCGGCGAGCTGCTCGGCCCCCACCTGCACGATCTTCCGCCGGGGCCCGACCGCGGCCGCGCGCACGTGATGCTGGGCGAGTCCGCCTCCGCCGTGGCGGAGGAGGCGCACCTGGACCAGGCACTGGCCGAAGCGGGCGACGACGCGGCGCTGCGCGTGCACGCCCTGGCCCGCAAGGCAATGGTGCTTGCCGTGAGCATGGTCGAGCGGCTCTCCCAAGCCGAGCGTGCCGCGGACGAGGCGGCGCGGATCGCGCGTACTGGCGGGAACGAGATGCGGATCCGGGCGATGACGGCCCAGGCGTGGACCCGGGTGCTGCGCGGCCTCCCGGTCGACGACCTGCGCCAGTCGGCGCCGGAGCCGATGGCCGGCACGAACGGCATGCAGGACGCGGCCGTGGACCGGGCGTTCGGAGTGCGGCTGGCGTTCCGCGGCGAGGTGGAGCAGGCCCGGCTCGTGTTCGAGCGGTTGCGCGGCTGGTCAGAGGACCGCGGCGACGTTCTCGGGAACCTGGCGGTCACGATCCAGCTGTGCGAGCTGAGCCTGCGCACCGGAGATGTCCAGCAGGCCGGCCAGCTGCTCGACGAACTGGCACAGTGGTCGGGACTGGATGAGATGCGCACCGTGAGTGCCAGGCTGCGGGCCTTGCTCGCCGCGGTAACCGGGCTCCCCGCCGAGGCGTCGCGGCACGCGGCGGTGGCGCGGGACTGTGAGGACTTGTCCGGCTTTCGCTGGGACTGGCTCGAGGCCACCCGCGCGGCGGGAATCGCGGCGCTGTTCGACGATGACCCGGAACAGGCGGTCAGCCTGCTGGGTGAAGTGTGGGAGCACACGGTCCGCGAGCACGTGACCGAGCCGGGTGCCTTCCCGGTGGCGGGAGACCTGGTGGAAGCGCTCGTGCAGTGCGGCAGGGATGACCGCGCCAGGGCGGTCGCTGAGCGCCTCAGCTTGCTCGCGGCGCGTCAGGAGCACCCGTGGGCCGGCGTCACGGCCAAACGGTGCTCGGCCATGCTGCAGCTGATGGCCGGCCGCCCCGGCGAGGCCGCGGAAGATCTGCTGGCGGCCGCGGCCGGCTATGAACGGCTGGGACTGCGTTTCGAGTACGCGCGAACCCTGCTGGTGCTCGGCCCGCTTCAGCGCAGCCAGCACAAACGGGGCGCGGCGCGCGAGTCGCTGACCCGGGCGCAGGCTGAATTCGACGCGCTGGGCTGCTCCGGCTGGTCCGCGCGGGCGGCCGCCGAGCTGGACAGGGTCAGCGGACGGCGGGGCGGCGACGACACGCTGACGGCCAGCGAACGCCGGGTCGTCGAACTGGCCGCGGCCGGGCTGCCCAACAAGGAGATCGCCAGCCGCCTGTTCGTGAGCGTCTATACCGTCGAGGCGCACCTGTCCCACGCGTACGCCAAGCTCGGCGTCCGCTCGCGATCCCAGCTTGCCGCCAAGGTGGCCGCGGCCAGGTAGCCCGGTCATACATTCCAGGTTTCCGGAATACTCGCGCGGTAGCGGACCGCAGTAGCGTCTGCGGGTGGGTGAATTTCTCGCGGAGGCTTACCTGGCCCGATCCGCGCTGGCACATGGCCGGCCCGATGAACGGGAGATCGCACGGGCGGTCGGCCTGTTTGCCCGAGGGGGGCAAGCAGTCAGGCTGACCCGCTGCATCTACCTCCCGGAGGACGAGATGGGCCTGTACCTGTTCACGGCGGAGTCGGCCGCGGCGGTACACGAAGCCGCCGCGAGTTGCGGACTGCGGTTCGAGCGGGTCGTCGAGGCCGTGTCCGGCTGGCACCTAGAAGGAGAATGAGCGGGCGAGCCTGGCGCGCCACGGCGGGGGCCGTGCCAGGCAGTGCCTTCGGCTCTGCCTCGTCCGCGACTCAGATGATCGTGCCGAGCGGGTTCCGCATTCGCGCCGTGAATGCCGCCAGCCAGCGGGCGGCCAGGGCGCCGTCGATCGCGCGGTGATCGACCGAGAGCGTGCACCGCATGACCGTCGCCACGGTCACCGAGCCGTCGACGACGACCGGCTGCGGCGTCGCCGCGCCCACCGCGAGGATGCCGGACTGCGGCGGGTTGATGATCGCGGAGAACTCGAGCGTGCCGTACATGCCCAGGTTGGAGACCGAGAAGACGCCGCCTTCCAGCTCATGCTGGAGCAGCCGCCGGTCGCGGGCGCGCTGCGCGAGGGCGCCGGCCTCGGCGGCGATCTCGGATAGCCGCTTGGCCTCGACGCCGCGCAGCACGGGCGTGACCAGCCCGCCGTCGGTCGCCACGGCGATCGACATGTCGACGGAGGAGTGCGCGATCAGGCCCGCGTCGCTCCAGGTGACGTTCGCCTCCGGCACGTCCCTGAAGGCCGCCGCCACCGCCATGACGACGAAGTCGTTGACCGAGATCTTCACCGGCGCGGTCTCGTTGATCCGCTTGCGCAGCGCGAGCAGTTCGTCGACGACGCACTCGGTGGCTATGTAGAAGTGCGGCGTGGTCGCCTTGCTCTCGGTGAGGCGGCGCGCGATAGCGCGCCGCAGCGGCGTGTGCGGGATAAGCGTGTCGCCGGGCGGCGGCGCGGGGACCGGCGCCGTCACCGGGACGGGCGCCTCCGGCCCTGCGGGCCGGCGCTGGCCGGCGAGCCGTTCCAGGTCGCGTCGGACGATCCGCCCGTTCGGGCCGGTCCCGGCGATCGAGGCGAGGTCGATGCCCTGCTCGCTGGCGATCTTGCGGACGATCGGGCTCGCGAACACGCGTGTCCGGGATGTCGCCTGGGCCACCGCCCCCTCCGACCGCGCCGCCCCATCCGACCGCGCCGCCCCATCCGACTGCCCGTCTGCCTCCGGCGGTGCGGCGGGCGCTGAAGCCCCGGCGGTCGCGGGCGCCGCACCGCCGAGGGCGGCGTCGATGTCGGCGTCCGTCTCGCCTTCCCGCACGAGCACCGCGATGGGCGCGCCGATCTCGCCGGTGTCGCCCTCGGCGAGCACGATCCTGCCGACCACCCCGGCCTGCTCCGCGCTGTACTCGACGAGCGCCTTCTCGGTCTCGATCTCCGCGATCGGGTCGCCGACGGCGACGGTGTCGCCGGGGGCGACGAGCCAGTTGGCGATCGCCGCCTCGGTCGCGCCGGCCAGCACACTCGGCATCCGCACGACCGAGGCCATCAGTCGGCCCTCCCGAATCCGGCCCGCACCCGTTCCAGGCCCGCGGCGACCTCCTCGGCGCGGGCGATCGCGGCGCGCTCGAGCACCTTGGAGATGCTCGGGCTCGCCTCCGAGCCGGTCACCCGCTGCACGGGCTGGTCGAGCCAGTCGAAGAAGCGGCGCTGGATCTCGTCGGCGAGCCAGCCCCCGTAGGAGGTGCCCTGCGCGCCCTGCTCGACGATGAGCACCGCGTTCGTCTTCTTGATGCTGTCGCCGACGGTCTGCCAGTCCAGGCTAGCCCGGTCGAGGAAGCGCAGGTCGATGAGTTCGGCGTCAATGCCGGTCCGCTCGATCGCCGCCAGCGCCGCAGAGACCATCGACAGGTAGCTGAGCACGGTGACGTCGTTCCCGGCGCGCCGCACCGCGGCCGTGCCGAACGGGATGAGGTAGTCCAGGTCGTCGACCGGGATCTCGCCCTGCGAGCCGTACAGGTCGACATGCTCGATCATGAGGACCGGGTCCTCGATGGCGAGCGCCGCGTTCATCAGGCCCACGTAGTCGTACGGGGTCGAGGCGGCCATGATCCGCCAGCCGGGGCTGGTGGCGAAGATTCCCGCCGGGTCCATGAGGTGCTGTGAGCCGTAGCCGGACCCCAGGGCGACCTTGGTCCGCAGCACCAGCGGGACTGGCGCGCGGCCGCCGAACATGTGCCGGACCTTGCCGATCTGGTTGAACACCTGGTCTGCCGCGACCCACAGGAAGTCGGGGTACATGAACTCGACCACGGGCCGGTAGCGGCCGTCGAGCGCGAGGCCGCCGCCGAGCCCGGCGAAGGCGTTCTCGCTGATCGGCGTGCCGAGCACGCGGCCGGGATACTTCTTCGCCAGCCCCTTGGTGGCGCCGTTGGTGCCGCCGGACAGCCGGTGCACGTCCTCGCCGAGCACGACGATGCGCGGGTCCTCGGCCATCCGCCGGTCCATGACCCGCCACACGGCGTCGATGAACTTGCCGTCCTTGAGCTCGCCGGTGAAGTCACGCTGCTCGACCGCCCGCGCGCCGGCGATCTCGCGCAGGTCACTGCGGATGCCCACGTCGACGAAGGCCGGGTCCGGCCACAACCCGGGCCGGATGCGCCTGACACCAGGCTTAGCTCCCGGGTCCGGTTCCGTCAGCGCCGCGGCGGCGAGCCGCATCGCCTCCTGTGCCTGCGACCGGACAGCGGCGACCCCGGCTTCGTCGATGAGGCCCAGCCGGGTCATCTCGCCCGCGACCCGGTCCAGCGGGTCGCGGGCGCGCCACTGCGCCTCCTCCTCCTTGGTGCGGTATCCGAACGCGCTGCCCGGGAACGGCCCGTTCTGGTGGAAGAACCGGTACACGAGCGCCTCGATGACGACCGGGCCCTCGCCGGCCCGCAGCCGCGAAGCCGCGGCCTCCATCGCCAGGTGCACGGCGAGCGGGTCCATGCCGTCGACCTGCCAGGCCGGGATGCCGAAGCCGAGCGCGCGCGCCGACAGCCGCGGCTCCCCGGTGGCCTCCTCGACACTGGTGGAGACCGCGTAGCGGTTGTTCTCGATGAAGAAGCACAGCGGCAGCCGCCACGCGGAGGTGAGGTTGAGGGTCTCGAGCACGGAGCCGATGTTGACCGCGCCGTCGCCGAAGTAGGTGACCGTGAGGTCGCCGCCGCCCGCGTGCTGCTGCGCCCAGGCGCTGCCCGCCGCCATCGGCACGCCGCCCCCGACGATGGCGTTCGTGCCGAGCGCCCCGGCCTCGAGCCATTGCAGGTGCATGGAGCCGCCGCGCCCGGCGCAGTAGCCCTGGGCGAGCCCGAGGATCTCGGCCAGGGTGCGCTGCAGCACGGTCTGCACGTCCGGCGTCACCAAGTCGGACAGGTCCAGGACGCCCTTGGTCACGTGGGTGATTGCCTTGGCGAGGAACTGGTGGTGGCCGCGGTGCGAGCCGTTTACCGCGTCGGAAGACCGCAGCGAGACGATCGAGCCGACCGCGCCGCCCTCCTGACCGATGCTGGAGTGCGCCGGGCCGTGCACGAGGCCCTCGCCGGCCAGTTCCAGAACCGTCTCCTCGAACGCGCGGATGAGGTGCAGCTGCCCGAGCATGGTCGCCAGCAGCCCGGGGTCGGCGCTCTTCCAGTCCGCGGCCGTCGTGCTCAGCTCGATCCATTCCGATGCCGGCTGAAGGAGCTTGGTTCGTGGCATGACAGGAGGCTACCGCGCAGATGTATCCATATCAACGGAAGTCTTGATCGGGAGGCGTCATAATTGCTTGTATTGGATACATGCCTGATCGGGGAGGTTCGCGTGGGTGAAGGCATACCCGGGCTGCGCGGCGGTGACCACATCGGCATCACCGTTCCGGACATGGCGCAGGCGCACGCCTTCTTCGTGGACGTACTCGGCTTCGACTATGTCTACTCGCTGCCCGAGATGCGCCACGACGACGACTGGATGCTCGACCACCTCAACGTCGATCCGCGACGGGTCGTCAGCGAGATCCGCTTCTACCGTGCCAGCTTCGGCCTCAACTTCGAGGTCTTCGAGTACGAGCCGCATCCGGACCAGCGAACGCCGCCCCGCAACAGCGACCTGGGCGGCCACCACGTCGCGCTGTACGTCGACGACATGGACAAGGCGGTCGAGTACCTGCGCGTCAAGGGCGTGCGGTTGCTCAACGGCCCGGTCGCCAGCCGCAACGCCTCGGCCGGGCAGCGCTGGCTGTACTTCCTCAGCCCGTGGGGCATGCAGTTCGAGCTGGTGAGCTTCCCCGGCGGCAAGGCCTACGAGAAAAACGCCGCCGTCAAGCTCTGGCATCCTGGGCACCCGGCGGAATGACCGCGATGAGCACTGACGCCGGCCACCGCGAGAACGTCGCGAGCCACCGGATTGCCGACAGCCTGCGCACCGCCATCCTCGGGGGCAGCTACCCACCCGGCGAGCGCATCCGGCAGGAGGACGTCGCGGCGCGGTTCGGCGCCAGCAGGATCCCGGTACGCGAGGCGCTGCGCATGCTGCACTCCGAAGGGCTCGTCACCCTGGTCGCCAACTCCGGCGCCTGGGTGACCAGGCTGACCCTCGCCGAGTGCGCCGAGACCTACCTGATCAGGGAGCGGCTGGAGCCGCTGCTGCTGCGCACCAGCCTGCCGCGCCTCGACGACGCCGTGGTCGACCGGCTCGCCAGGCTCGCCGACGACATGGCGGCGCCGGGCGCCGGACTCGACGGCTTCATGCGGGCCGACCGGGAGTTCCACCTGTCCAGCTACGCAGGCGCGGCCTCGGGTGAGATGTGGCAGATCATCGGCCGCATGTGGAACACGACACAGCATTACCGGCGCGAGTTCACCAGGCTCGCGCTCAAGTCGGGGCTGAGCGTCACGCACCTGGAGCACCGCCTGCTGCTCGACTGCATCCGCCGGCGGGACGCGGACGACGCCGAGCGGGTGCTCGTCACGCACATCCGCCGCACCCGGCTTGAACTGGAAAAGCACCCGGAGATCTTCGCCTAAGTTGAGGTTGACACGTGAGGAGGCCTTATGGCATCGGCTGAGCGTCCAGCGGGAGTGCGGCCTATCGGCGCCCCCGGCCACATGGGGGTCGACTACGAGGAGCGCGTCGACTTCGAGCGGCTGCGCCGGTATCGCATGTCGCGCGCGACGGCGGCGCTCGAGGCGAGCGAGTGCGGCGCGTTCCTGCTGTTCGACTTCTACAACATCCGCTACACAACACAGACCTGGATCGGCGGCGCGCTCGGCGACAAGATGATCCGCTACGCGCTGCTGCGCCGCGGCCGCGACCCGATCCTGTGGGACTTCGGCTCTGCGGTGCGCCATCACAAGCTCTACTCCAGGTGGCTGCCCGACGAGAACTGGCGGCCCGGCTTCCTCGGCTTCCGCGGCGCGGTCGCCCCCGACGCGGGCCTGATGCGCGACGCGGTGTCGGAGATCAAGTCGCTGCTCGCCGAGGCCGGACTGGCCGGCGCCCCGCTCGGCCTCGACATCGTGGAGCCCCCGTTCCTGTTCGAACTGGAGCGGCAGGGGATCGCGGTTCGCGACGCGCAGCAGTCCATGCTCGACGCCCGCGTCATCAAATCCCGCGACGAGATCATGCTGCTCAACCAGGCCGCGGCGATGGTCGACGGGGTCTATCAGGACATCGTCGACGTGCTCAAGCCAGGCGTGCGCGAGAACGAGATCGTCGCGCTGGCGAACAAGCGGCTCTACGAGCTCGGCAGCGACCAGGTCGAGGCGGTCAACTCGATCTCGGGGGAGCGGTGCAACCCCCATCCGCACAACTTCACCGACCGCATCATCCGCCCCGGCGACCAGGCCTTCTTCGACATCATCCACTCGTTCAACGGCTACCGGACCTGCTACTACCGCACCTTCGGCGTCGGCAGCGCGACCGACAGCCAGCGCGACGCCTACAAGCAGGCCAGGGACTGGATGGACGCGGCGATCGACGCCATCAAGCCGGGCGTGTCGACCGACGTGGTCGCCCGGGTGCTGCCCAGGGCCCAGGACTTCGGCTTCGAGAGCGAACTGGCCGCCTTCGGCCTGCAGTTCGCGCACGGCCTCGGCCTTGGCCTGCACGAGCGGCCGATCATCTCCCGGCTCAACTCGCTGGAGCACCCGATGGAGCTGCAGGCGAGCATGGTGTTCGCGATGGAGACCTACTGCCCGGCCTCCGACGGGATTTCCGCCGCCCGCATCGAGGAGGAGGTCGTCGTGACCGACTACGGCACCGAGATCCTGACGAAGTTCCCCGCGCAGGACCTGTTCGTCGCGAACAAGTACTGATCATGACGCAGCATGAGATCGCCGGGGCCACGCCCGGAGCACGGCTGCGGCAGCTGATCGGCGCCGGCGAGCTGATCGTCGCGCCGGGAATCTTCGACGGCCTGACCGCTCATCTGGTGCGCCGGATGGGATTCCGGGCCGGCTACCTGACCGGTGCCGGGGTGGCGGCGTCCGGCTTCGGCCTGCCGGATATCGGCCTGGTCGGCATGGCGGAGATGGTCGACCGGGTGACCATGGCCGCCGGGGTGCTCGGCACGGTCCCGCTCATCGCCGACGCCGACACCGGCTACGGCCCGCCGCCGTCGGTCGCGCGCACGGTGCGCGCCTACGAGCGCGCCGGGGTGGCGGCCATCCAGCTGGAGGACCAGGCCTTTCCCAAGCGCTGCGGCCACCTGCCGGGCAAGGAGCTGGTGAGCACGCAGGCGTATCTCGCCAAGCTGGGCGCCGCGCTCGACGCCAGGGACGACATGCTGATCGTCGCCCGCACCGACGCGCTGGCGGTCGATGGATTGTCCGCCGCGATCGACCGCGGCAACGCCTACGCGCAGGCGGGCGCCGACGTCGTCTTCGTCGAGGCGCCGCGCACGGTCGAGGAGATCGCCCGCATCGGCCGCGAGATCGCCGCGCCTAAGCTGATCAACATCGTCGCCGGCGGGGTCACCCCGGCGCTCGACCCGGCCACGCTGCGGGACCTGGGGTATTCGATCGCGATCTACCCCACGGCGGCGCTGATGGCGGTGACCGGCGCCGCGGTCGAAGCGCTGCGGGCCCTCGGCGGCTCGGAGATGGGTCCGCCGCCTGTCGCCGGGATGGAGGACTTCTTCCGGCTCGTCGGGCTCGACGACTGGTTCGCGATCAGCGAGAAATGGTCCGCCGGGTGATGGAGGAGTCGCCACCGTCCGTTCGGGATAAAAATCATGATTATTCCGAACGGAGACGTGGCGTCTGTTAGGCCGGGAAGCGGCCGCCCGCCAGGAGCTCGCGGCAACGGCGCCGCTGTACGGTGATTCGCATGGTGGCGGATGACACACAGGGGACCAATCTCGCCCAGCGGCTGCGCCACGACATGGTCTGCGCGCTCGAGCTTTTCACCGTGTACCTGGGCGAACGGCTTGGCCTGTACCGGGCGCTGGCCGCCGACGGCCCGGCGACCTCCGCGGAGCTGGCAGCGCGCACCGGCACCGTCGAGCGGTATGTCAGGGAATGGCTGGAACATCACGCCGCCAGCGGGTTGCTCGAGGTGGACGTCCCGGCCACGGATCCGCTGCGGCGCCGTTACCGGCTGCCGGACGCGCACGTGCCTGTCCTCGCCGACCCCGACGACGTCCGCTACCGGGCATTCAACGGTGTCGAGATCGTGCGCGCCGCGCGGGGGCTGCCGCAGCTGGTCGATGCGTTCCGCACCGGGGACGCGCCACCGGCCTTGCCCTGGGCGCCGGAGGGCAGGGCCGACTACAACCGGGCCGAATACCTCAACCTGCTGGGAACGCGATGGCTGCCCGCGATCACCGACGTCGACCGGCGGCTGCGCGCCGAGCCGCCGGCCCGGGTGGCCGACCTGGCCTGCGGCACCGGCTGGTCGAGCATCGCGATGGCGCGGGCCTACCCGCTGATCGAGGTCGACGGTTTCGACCTTGACCCCGACGCGATCGCCGCCGCCCGCCGCAACGCCGGGCAGGCCGGGGTGTCCGAGCGGGTCACCTTCGCTGTCACCAACGCCTCCGGCGACGGCTGGTCCGGCCGGTACGACCTGGTGACGATCTTCGAAGGGCTGCACGACATGGCCCGCCCGGTGGACGCGCTGCGGACCGCGCGCGGCATGCTGCGCCAGTCAGGCTCGGTCGTCGTCGCCGACGAGCTCACCGAGGACGAGTTCACCGCCCCCGCCCCCGAACTGGAGCGCTACCACTACGGCTGGAGCGTGGTGTCGTGCCTGCCCGGTGCCATGGGCGACCCGCACACCGCCGCCACCGGAGCGGTGATGCGCCCGGCGACCCTGCGCCGCTACGCGGCGCAGGCCGGCTTCGCCGGTGCCGAAGTCCTGCCGCTGGAAACCGAATCCTGGCGTTTCTACCGGCTGACCCCATGACCTCCGCCTTGTGGGGATCGCATCGTCGCGCGGCCGGATCATTGGCCGCAAGTCCTGAAGACTGCCGGTGATTTTCTCCCGATACTGACGGCATGCCGACTGACAGGCCCCTTCTTCCGCCAGGGCTATCAGCAGCGGATTTCGGCGCGGCGCTGAGCGCGTTCGGCGCGGCGCTCGGCCAGGACGCGGTGCTGCTGGCGCAGGAGCAGGTCCGGGAGTTCCGGGATCCGTACACGTTCCCGGCCTGGGATGACTTCTGGCCGTCGGCTGTGGTGATGCCGGGCAGCGTCGAGGACGTGCAGGCCATCGTGCGGATCGCCAGCCGCTTCCGGGTGCCGCTGTGGACGACATCGATGGGGCGCAACAACGCGTACGGCGGCCCGGCGCCCCGCGTGCGGGGCTCGGTCGTGGTCAGCCTGCGCCGGATGAACAGGATCCTCGAGGTCAACGACGACCTGGCGTACGCGGTGGTCGAGCCTGGGGTCACGTTCTTCGACCTGTGCGCGGAGCTGCTCAGGCGCGGCAGCCCGCTGTGGGCCTCGATTCCCGACCTGGGCTGGGGGAGCGTGGTCGGCAACGCGCTCGACCACGGCTGGGGTTACCTGCCTGAGGGCGACCACGCCTCGAGCCTGTGCGGCATGGAGGTCGTGCTGGCAAGCGGCGAGATCTTGCGGACCGGGATGGGCGCGCTGCCGGGCGGCCCGGCCTGGCACGCGCACCGGCGCGGGTTCGGGCCCGCGGTGGACAGCCTGTTCATGCAGTCCAACTTCGGGATCGTCACCAAGGCGGGCAAGTGGCTCACGCCGCGCCCCGAGGTATACGTGCCGGTCGTGGTCGCCACCCCGAACGAATCGGATCTCGAGGCAGTGGTCGACACCATGCGCCCGCTGCTGCTCGACGGGACCATCCGCAACGTGCCGCTGCTCGGCGCCGTGACAGGGGCAGCCTCGATGATCAGGCCTCGCGCCGCCTGGCACGCGGGAGAAGGTCCTCTTCCCGGCACGTTCTTCCGTCAGGTCATGGACGAAACGGGAATGGGCTTCTGGAATCTCCGGCTGGCACTGTACGGCACCGAGCCTGTCGTGGACGCGCAGCTTGCCGCGGTCAAGGCGGCGTTCTCCCGGGTTCCGGCGGCGACGGTCACGGCACGCAAGATCCCTGGCGCGCAGGTGAGCGAGGAGACACTCGTCGAGCATCCCGAGCGGGTGCAGGCCGGGATACCGGGCATGGCCCTGCTAGACAGCCTGCAATGGTGGGGCGGGATCGGCGGCCATCTGGACTTCTCTCCCGTGGTGCCGCTCCAGGGCAGCCACGTCCGCAGGCTGATGCGGATTCTGCGGCCTGAGATCGAGCGGGCCGGCTTCGACTTCTGGCCGGGCTGCGTCCTCACCCCCCGGTCGTGCGTCTGCGTCAACCCGATCCTGTTCGACACCACCAACGAGCAGCAGGTCAGGGCCGCCTTCGACCTCTACGGCCACCTGGTGAAGCTAACCGGCGAGGCTGGCTACGGCCTGTACCGCGGGCACGTCGCGTTCATGGACGACATCGCCGCCCAGTACGGTTTCAACGACCACGCGATCCGCCGCCTCTACGAGACGCTCAAGGACGCGCTCGACCCGGACGGCATCCTTTCCCCCGGCAAGCAGGGCATCTGGCCGCGCTCCATGCGCCGGGACCAGCCGTGAACGCCGCTCGGTGCAGCGCGGCACGGGGCATCCATCGCCTACCTCAGCTCCTGGTGGAAGACGACTGTGAAAGCAGCGGCGGAACCGCACAGGCATGCGCCGCCCAGCCGGGCCCTGGGAGCAGGCAATCAACCTGGTGCATCGTGCTACACGAGGTGGCGCACACGATAACGCCATTGTTGCGCTACAGTCACGCCCAGCACAGCTGCCGCTTGCCCGGCAGGGGCCCGCACCAGATGAATGTCCCATTCAGCTTCCTATACGAAGCTGAATGGGACATTCATCCCGCACCCGGTGCCTGGCTAGGCGGGCATATGCCGCAAATCCTCCACGCGGCAGGGAATCTCTGTCGTTACCATCACCAGATGTGGACCAGAGCCCGCGAAATAGCTACCAGCCAAGAAGATGGTGAAACGAACCCGGCATCGGCCGCGTCGGTTAATAAGCCGCCCGAGGCAGGTCACTAACGTTTCGATGTGGTGCCACCCATCCCCCAGTTGATGCCCGTTTTATCCCTAATGCCTGAACTTGAGGTTGAAAATCTTGGGGCCGCAACCATCATTGGGTGTCTTTTCGGGCGATATGCGCCGGAAAAGACACCCAATGATCGAGCCGACGGTGCGAAGGCTCGACGGGCCCTTGCCGCCAGCCTGTTGTTCCGCCTCAGACGTTGCCGAATACGGGCTCAGACGTTGCCGAATACGGGGCCAACGGCCGCGCAGGCCGGCTGGAAGCTGGGGCTGTCGGGGCCGAGCGCGTTGATCGTGTCTTGCAGTGCGTTCGAGTCGTAGCCGATCGACAGATGATCGCTTGCATCCTGTGGGCACTGGTTCTGCAACGTGATGTTCTGCACGTTGGGTGCGGCCGGCAGGAACGCGTTTGTGTAGGGCGTCACCACGTCCTCGTCGGCGGTCTCGATCACCACGTACTTCACGCCGGGCACGGTGGGCGCGTGGTTGAGGCTGGTGAGGAATGACGACCCTTGAAGCTGCTGGTCACAGGCTTCACAGGCGATGGATAGCAGCCCGGTGGCAAGGCCAAGCAGGCCAAGGTCGGTGACCAGGGTCGTCAGGCCGTCCACCGTGGTGCCGTAGTTCGACGGTGCGAGCGCGACCAGCATGTTCACTTTCGCCGCGCCGCCGAGGTCGTTGATGTAGTAACGAGGCATCATCCCGCCTTGTGACCAGCCAACGAGATCGACCTTGCTCGCCCCGGTCTTGGCCAGGACGTTATTCACCTCGGTGGACAGTTCGGCTGCCGAGGTCCGGATGTCGCCCATCGCATGGAACTCGGTAAACGGGATCGTCTGGCCATAATTGAAGGCGTACACGCAGTAACCGTTGTTGACCAGGTCGGGGGAAATCGCGCCGAAGTTGTTATACATGCTCGAGAAGGTTCCCTCGACAAGCACGACCGGGTACGGGTGCGTCGCGGACGGGGTGCATGACACATTCGCCCCTGGTGGCGATGCCTCGTAATTCCAGAAGAACGTTGAGTTAAGGAACGCCGACGCCTCGCCTTCCATCGGCAGCGCGGACGCTTGCGCCGGGACGGCGCTGAGCGCCAGGGCCACTGCCATTCCAGCCGCGAGCACCGGCGTGGTAAGAAGCCTGCACCATCGCAGAGATTTCATGGTCCCTCACAAGGACTGTGCCAGGGCCGCCGCCCAGCTATCCCTGAGCGCCCCGCCGGAGCGCCGGAAATGATACGGGCGGAATCCTCTGGCAATAGTGAATAAATGCGGGGGCTGCGCGGACTAACCGGCAGAATGTATTCACTCCCTCGAGGTTACCCATGAGTATGACTGGGCTATCCTGAGCTGTCAATGCGCCCAAACGGCCTGCCAGCGCCGGCCAGCGGGCCATGCCGCGTGCCGTGCCGGGCGGTCTCCCGTGCTGCTGGGGCCTGCTGGCCTGAGCGCGATTCCAGTGCCATGGACCTGCCTGCGGAACTGCGCGCCCGCCCACCGCATGCGCGCTGAGCGTGTGCACGCTAAGCAGGCTTAGCGTGCACACGCCAATTCTCAATCCCCGACGCCTGAACACCAGATCTGATCGGGATGGGTGGGTTCGAGGCCCACAGCACTGTCTGAGCGCCGGGCGCGGTACTCGCTCCCTGAACGCCGATGACCTTCGGGGCCGCGTTGAAGTTGACAATGTTGTAGCACCCGAATGGGATGCCTCTTGACCGAGGGACGGCCTGCTGGAAGAACCAGAGCTGGTCCGGGTTCCCATTGCAGTCCCAGATCACGAGATTGGAGCCGTCGGCCGTGCCTTCTCCGGCCACGCCAAGGCATTTGCTGGTGTCCTGGCTATCCACTATCTGTGTCCAGATAGGGTCCCCAGGACCTCCGTTGATTGTTTGCGTTTCCCACGTTTGGTCGGGGTTACCGTTGCACGGCCATTGCACGATCGGTGTGCCGTTGGTCATGTTTCCGCCGAGCACCCCCAGGCAATCCCCGGACCCCTCGGTAAACCAGGTCGATGTGAAGGTGGAGTCCGCTTTGGCTGGCAGCGGGGTCAGCCCGGTCAGGGCGAGTGTGGAGAGGCCGGCGGCACACGCGAGTGCCAATTTGTACCTATTCTTCACGTGTTTGTTTCCCTAATTGTCATCGTTGCGACCTCGGGGGCTCGAGGCCGGCGTAGATGTGTGGCGACGGCGATCGACCTGGCCAGGGCATACGCCGTCGGGGGCCCTGGTGCCCGTGTTGGTGATGATCAGCCTGCGGATGGGATGAGGAGCCGGCCGCCACCAGCGCGGACGCGGCGAACAGCGATTCGCGCAGGCGTCCTGAGCTCGGTAATCGGGGTTTCATGCCGTGCCTCCGCGTTGCCCGTTGCGGGCAATCGCAGTCAGGCGGCTCTCCCGGGGCGCGGGCAGCGGCAAGCCGCGACCGCCCCTGCCAGTGATCGCATGATGACGGGCCCGTCACCCATCATCGTCCAATACGTACTCCGTCCCGGAGTGGTTCACCGGCGAGGGGCTATGTGCGAACACGCGGCCCTCAGACCGGGCTGGCGAGCGTGGCGGGCGGTGTCGCGGCGAGGTTTTCCAGCCAGCGCTGCGTTGCGCGGTGCAGGGACGGTCCGAGCACTGCCCGCCCGGCGGCGGGCAGTGGCCCGACCTGGGTCTCCTTGCTGACTACTCGGGTGCCGTGCGGTGTCTCGGCGAGGGTGAAAGTGTGATCGGCATACAGGCCGGCGCTGGCCGCTGTGTAGCGGAATACCTTGCCAGGCACGGACTCCGAGACCACGCTGTGCAGGGTGACCGGGTGGGCCTTCCAGTCGAAAGCGGCGCCGACGGGTAGCGGCCCGGCGGTCGAGCTATGCACCCACTGGCATGCGGCGTACCACTGCGGCCAATGCGACGCGTCGGCCAGCAGGGGCCCAGACGTCCTGCGCGGGCGCGGCCACGGTGATCTCGTTTAGCGCCGTGATCGATGCCGGGCGGGGCCGCAGCAGCAGGCCGGTAGGCGTCGCGGCCGGTGAGCAGCAGGCGTGCCCCGGCGGGCGGCGAGCCATCGGGCGATCTCCGTGCCGATGCCGGAGGAGGCGCCGGTCACGACAGTCAGGTTCGTCAGCTGGTACGCCACGGTGTGCTCCTTCGAGTACCGCGGACGGCGCTCCGTAGATGCGCCGCCGTCACACGTGTATGCCCGCCTCGACGACCTTGCACGCCGTGGTCATCGCAAGACCCCGTCTCAGCTAAGTCGGCCCTGTCTCACTTAAATCGGCCCGTTAGGGCTCGGGTCTCAATAAAGGTGACCCGCTGCTGCGGCTGGTGTCCGGTCTTAGTTGAAGTGACGCGGTCTCAGCCA
>Ga0187807_1000125_pt1 | contig 21162 bp, 26 predicted proteins | sample NC_wetland_sal_i_4_FD_132432 | JGI IMG/M metagenome (GOLD analysis project Ga0187807, IMG submission 132432) | Wetland sediment microbial communities from Neuse River Estuary, North Carolina, USA - ASW_2 | ecosystem: Environmental > Aquatic > Freshwater > Wetlands > Sediment | place: USA: North...
GAGGAGATCGTCACCGAGCGGCAGAAGCTGGCCACCGAGGTGCTCGAAGGGTCGAAGACGGAGATGGCCACCATCGGGCTGACCGTCGACTCGCTGCAGATCCAGTCGATCGACGACATGGGCGCCGGGTACATCGCGGCGATGGCCGCGCCGAACAACGCGGCGATCCAGCGGCAGGCGAAGATCGCCCAGGCGGCGGCCGACCAGGCGGCGGCCGAGGCGCAGCAGGCGTCGGCCCGCAAGCAGGCCGAGTTCGCCAGGCAGACCGCGGTCGTGCAGGCGCAGTACAAGGCGGAGATCGACAAGGCGCAGGCCCAGGCGGCGCAGGCCGGCCCGCTCGCGCAGGCCGAGGCACAGCGCGCGGTCATCGCCGCGCAGGCGGAGCTGGCGCAGCACCAGGCCGAGCTGCGCCAGCAGCAGCTCGTCTCCGAGGTCATCAGGCCCGCCGAGGCGGAAGCGCAGAAGGTGAAGATCCTCGCCATAGCCGACGCGGAACGGACCCGGATCGCCGCCGAAGCCGCCGCGTCGAACAACAGGGTCGCGCTCGACCAGCTGCTGATCGCCCAGCTGCCGCAGATCGTGAAGGAGGCGGCCGCCGGCCTGGCGGGCGCGAACGTCAGCGTGCTCAACGGCGCCGACGGGCTGGGCGAGATCGCGGCCGGGCTCGTTAGCCAGGGGCTGACGATCTTGGAGAGCGTGCGCAGGGGCGTGGGCGCGCCTCCGGCTAACGGCAACGCCGACGGACCGGCGCCGCGGGGCAACGGGCAGTTGCCTGCTTAGGTGTGGGTCGGGGGCTGGGGCCTGCGGGGCAGATTTCGCCGGCAGTCCATTCGGAACGCCGGCGAGAAATCTCCCCTCGGCCCCTCCCCCCTCATAGGAGGCCGGCCAGCACGGCGGCTGGGGAGCCCTCGCGCAAGGTGCCATGCACTAGCTCCACCCGGTGGACTATCGGGGGTTCGATCACCCGGATCGCTGCGAATTCACCCGCCGGCAGGACCGACGCCGGTAGCAAGGTGAGGCCGTGGCCGGCGGCTGCCAGGGCGATTAGCGTCAGGGTGTCTGTGCCTTCGTAGCGGAAGGCGGGGCGGAAGCCGTCGGTCCTGGCTACCCGGCGGATGTCGGACAAGGGCGGGGCTACGTCGGGCGCGTCGATCCATCGCGCGTCCACGAGATCCGCCAGGCGGACGCCTCGCCGGCCTGCTAGCGGATGATCGGCCGGCAGGACCAGGGCGACGTCGGCTTCGGCGATGCCCACGCCCGTTAGCGGTGCCAGCGGGGAGAGGGAGTCGCCCGGCGCTGCCAGGCCGTCGATCAGGCCGATGTCGAGTTCCCCGCGTGCTACCCCTGTCGACACCGATGACTGTGAGCCCAGCCGGACGATCACATCGAGGCGCGGCATCCGCCGGCGCAGAACTGTGAGCGCGGTCGCCAGCCTGGCCGCCCCGCCGGCGAGCGGGGTGATGCCGATCAGCAGGGTGGCGGCCGGGGTCTGGGTCATCCTCGTCAGGTCGGCTCGGGCGGCGTCCAGGCGGAGGAGGATCGGGTCGGCGTGCTCTAGCAGGCGGATGCCTGCTTCGGTGGGCGTGACAGGGCGGCGGTGGAGCAGAGTGACCTTCAGGTCGCCTTCCAGGGCTGCTATCTGCTGGGATACGGCGGCCTGGGTGTAGCCCAGTTCGGCGGCGGCCGCCGAGAAAGAGGCGAGGCGGACCACCGTTACGAAGGTCCGGAGCAGGTGCGGATCCACGCGATAAGCGTCTCTTATGCAAGTACAAGGAACTATCGTTGGCGCTTAAGTATGTTGCTGGGCCACGATAGCGGCATGACGAACCACACCGCCAGGATCGCCCTCGTCGGCGACCGCTCAGCGAACGTCAGGGCACACTCGCGGATCCCAGTGCTGATCGATGCCCTGCTACAGCGCGAAGGCATCGCGCTCGACCCCTACTGGATCGCCACGCCCGAGGCCGAGGAATGCGACCTGGGCGGCTTCGACGCCATCTGGCTGGCCCCGGGCAGCCCGTACACCAGCGCGGACGGCGCCATCGCCGCGGCGCGTACCGCCCGCGAACAGGCGATCCCCTTCCTGGGCACCTGCGGCGGCTTTCAGCACGCCCTGCTGGAGTACGCGCGACACGTGTGCGGGCTGCGGACCGTGCAGAACGCGGAGATCACGCCGGAGGCCGACGATCAGCTGATCGTCCCGCTCGAATGCTCGCTTGTCGGCCATGAAGAGGCGGTCATGATCGCTCCCGGCACCCTCGCCGCGAAGATCATCGGGCCGGGACGCCGGCCCGAGCGCTACAACTGCGCCTACGGCCTGAACTCGGGGTACCTGGACGCGCTCATCACCGGCGGGCTGCGGTTCAGCGGCTTCGACGACAGCGGGCATGTCCGTGTCTTCGAACTCCCCCGGCACCCCTTCTACATGGGAACCCTGTTCCAGCCCGAACTCCGGGGGGACGGCACCCAGCCGCACCCGATCATCGTCGCCCTCGCCGTCGCGGCGAGCCAGCACGCCGCTCGTGGCGCGGAAATGTCCGTCGCCTGACCCCGCATCGCGGGTCGGGCGGCGGACATTCAGCAGGCGATTGATTACTTGTAGATGTACACCGGGGTGCCCGGGGTCTTCACCATGGTGTGGAAGAAGGCCGCGATGTCGAACGGGATGCGCACGCACCCGTGGGACACCGGGTTAACTGGCACGTCGGAGTTGTACTCACCGTGGATCGCGTACGCGGTCCCGATGAAGAACACCGAGTCGTACATGTGGCCGAGCGGCACCGTAATCCAGCCCGGCATGTATACCGTGGTCCGGAAGTGCCCGGTCGGCGTGATCGCCCACGCGCAACCGCCATTGCTGCAGTAGTAGTAACCGCCGCCCGCCGACACGTGGCTGATTAGCGCTACCTTGTTGCTCTGGTACAGCACCAGGACACGCGTGCTCAGGTTGATCTCAACCCGTAGCGCGCCGCCACCTGGATACCGCGCCTGGTAGGTCCGGGGGCTAACCAGCGCCCGGCCGGTAACCGGCCCGACGATGCCGTCGACCGTCAGGTGCTGGACCTCCTGGAATGCCCAGACCGCCTCAAGCGTGTCGCTGCCGAACACGCCGTCCGCCGGACCTGGGTAGTACTTGAGCGCCGCCAGCCGCTGCTGTAGCGCCTTGACGTCGCTGCCGCTCATGCCCTCGCGCAGCGTGCGCTTCGGCGCTACATACGCTGGCGCCGCCGTCCGCGCACCAGCCACCTGTGCCGTGGCCACGGCCGGCGACGCGGGAGCGGCGCCGGCGGTTCCGGTGAGAGCCACCGGTACCGCGGCCACCAAGGCCAGGCACGCGGCCGCTGCGAGGCAGTGCGTAAACCTGTTCATATGCGTGCACCTTCTTCCGCCTCTGTCAGTAACGACAGCCGGCAGAAGGTGCCGGTTTAGGGTCGTTCGCCCTTAAACAGGTCCCGTTCAGCCCTCCGGGTCGCGGGCCAGGATGAAGTTGATCGCGACCAGCCGCAGCACGGTCTCGCCGTTCTGGTTCGTCACCTCGGCAAGCGACCGGATAATGCCGCGGTCGGGCTTGCTCTTCGACCGGCGCGTCTCAAGGACCGTGGCGCGCACGTGCAGCGTGTCGCCCGGGCGGACCGGCCTCGGCCAGCGGATCTCGTCCACGCCCGCGGCGCCGAGGCTGCTCTCTGGGCTGACCCAGTGCTCGACAAGCTGTCGCATTGTCACGCTGATGGTGTGCCAGCCGCTCGCGATGAGCCCGCCGTAGGGGCCGTCGGCCGCACCAACGGGATCGACATGGAACGGCTGCGGGTCGTATTCCTTGGCGAACGCGATGATCTCCGCCTCGCTGATCGGGACACTGCCGCAGTCGACCGCGAGCCCCGGGACGTAGTCCTCGAAGTACCTGGCCGTGCGCTCAGGAAGGTCAGTCACGTCCGTAAGTATCCCAAGGCCTGGCGCCCGCGTCAGCGCCGGCGCCGGCGATAACAGTTCGCGTTTTTTCCGCGACCGCACGTGCTATCTGAGGATTTGGTCACGGAAACATTACAGTAAAAACTCGATTAGCCTGCGGACGATGATCGCTTCCTGACATGCTCTCAGCGATGGCTCGGTTGGAACAAACCAGCACACATGGGCTTAAATCTGGACGGAATGCTGGCCCGCCGAGAGTGACTCACAAAGCCCGCCGAGAGGCGCCAGCTGCCGCGTAGGCCGGGCAAGGCAACGACCTTGGGGAGAGCATGACCGCTGGGCGCAGTGAGCACCGGCCAGTGAAGTTCCGGCGCAGGGGCCGGCACACGGCCCCCTCGCAGGTGGAGAAGGTCGCGGAAAGGGCCGGCAAGGCGGCACCCGCGATGGCGATCGCCGGCGCGCTGGTGGCGGTACCCCAGGCGCAGCACGCGGTCGCCGCGTCCGCCAAACCGGGCACGGTCGCCGCGGCGGACGCCCACCGGCTGGCCGCCACGACCACGCCCCAGGCGGACGCGACGGTGACGCTCGACTCGGCGGCGACGCACAGCGTCGTCGTGGCCTCGGCCAAGAACACGTATTACAAGGTCCGTTCTGGTGACACGCTGTCAGGTATCGCCTGGGACTACTACCACAACCCGAACGACTGGCAGTGGCTCTACCACGAGAACGACAAGACGGTCTCGGACCCGAACCTGATCTACCCGGGCCAGACGCTGTTCGTTCCGGCGGACCCGCCGGCGAACTTCACGCTCGGCAATTACGTGCCGAAGCACGCCGCGCCCGCCGCCCCGGCGGCGACCCCTGCCACTCCGGTGGCGCACACGAGCACGACCAGCACCGGCGGCAACAGCAACAGCGGCGGAGGCGGCGGCACCGGGAACGCGCAGCAGGCCGCACCGCGGAGCGGCTCCGGCGGCGGGCCGGCCACGCTAAGCGGCACGCTCAGCTGCTCCGGCCTGGAGCAATTGTGGGACTCCGCCGGCGGCAACCCGGCCCACGCGTTCATGGCGGCCGAGATCGCGATGGCCGAGTCCGGCGGCAACCAGTACGCGCTCAGCCCGACCGATGACTACGGCTACTGGCAGATCAACGCCTCCAACGGCTCGCTGGCGACGTTCAACGCCTACGGCAACGCGCGGTCCGCGATCATCCTGTCCGGCAACGGCACCAACTGGTCCCCGTGGACGACCTACACCAGCGGCGCATACGTCGGCCGCTGCTGACAGACCTCCGTAACGTCGGCTTACGCAGGCCACCCGCCGTCCGGTGGGCGGCCTGCTCGCATTCAGCTTGGCCAGACGACTACCATCGACTACATTAGAGTCATGGCTAAGAAAGCTCCAACTCCCGTTCGATTCGATATGGCGGTCGCCGACCGGCTGGCCGTGTTCGTCTCAATCAACCACGGGCTTTCGCTTTCGTCGGCCGCGAACATGCTCGTAGACGAAGGGCTTCGGATGATGGAACACCCTGGCGTGATCTTCCGGGCCGGCCCGACGGGACGGCGTGCAGGCCTGGCCGCCGGACCTGATGTGTGGGAAATCGTCCGGGCTGTCAGGTCCGCGCGTGCCGCCGAGCCAGATCTCGGTGAGCAGGAACTGCTCGCGATGGTCGCGGAGAACACCGGGGTTTCGGTGCGCCTGATCCGCGCGGCTACCGGCTACTGGGCTGCGTACCCGGAAGAGATCGATGCCGAAGTGGCCGCGGCCGACACTGCTGAGGAGAACGCCGAGCGGGCATGGCGGCGTGAACAAGAACTCCTGGCTGGATAACGCCGGTGACGCGGCGGTTGCTGCTCGACGAGATGTTCCCGGCGGCCATGGCCGAGCAGTTGTGCGCCAAGGGATATGACGTGCGGGCAGTCGTGGCCAGCCCCGAGTTCACCGGGCTGCCAGATGAGGAGATCCTCCTTGGCGCTACGGAGGCGGGGCGCTCGCTCGTCACGGCCAACATCAGGGACTTCATGTCGCTGCACGCGCGATACCGGGCAGCCAACAGGTCTCACGCAGGCCTGATCCTGGTCAGCACCAAAACGTTTCCGCAGAACCGTGCCTTCGTGGCTGCGGTCACGAGCGCCCTCAATGTACTGCTTGCAAGCGAAGCCGGATCCGGTGGTGAGGTCGTCTTCCTGTCCCGGGCCTAGAGAATCACGGCGAGGAGGACCGCGACGATGCCGGTGATGAAGACGCCGTCGAAGGTGCCGGCGCCGCCGATGGAACACGCTCGCCACCTCCTTCCGGTTCAACGGCCGGAGGAATCGGGTTATGCCGCGTTTATCTGGCGTTGCCCGCCGCGAGCGCCTCGGCGATACCCAGCCTCGCGAGTTCGTCGGCGCGCTCGTTGCCCGGGTCGCCGTTATGCCCTTTCACCCACCGCCAGGTGACGTCGTGCGGGGCCATCGCCGCGACGAGGCGCTGCCACAGGTCCACGTTCTTGACGGGCTGCTTCCCGGCGGTCCGCCATCCGTTGCGCTGCCAGCCCGGGAGCCACTTGGTGACCCCGTCGAGCACGTACCTGCTGTCGGTGTACAGCGTCACCCGCACCGGCCGGGTCAGCGCCTCGAGCGCCGAGATCGCGGCCATCAGTTCCATCCGGTTGTTGGTCGTCACCGGGTCACTGCCGTGCAGTTCCTTAACCACGGTCCCGTACCGCAGCACGACCCCCCACCCGCCGGGTCCCGGGTTCCCGCTGCACGCCCCGTCGGTGTAGATCACGGCCTCGCCCATGCCGCACAGGCTATGCGGCAATGACAGGCGACCGGATGCCGACGTGCTGATTAACACATATCCCGGCTCGTGACCTGACCAGCGTGATGTGTTCTGCTAGTAAGGTGCGCACGCTGCCATCACCCGGGTCCACGGACCCGGGGGACCTTGCGGTCCTCGCCGGGCTGACCGTGGTGGACACCGACGACGACGACCCGGTCCTGCTCTGGCCGGACGGCACTCCCGTCGATACCTGGCGAGAGGACTATCCGTACGACGAGCGGATGTCGCGCGACTATTACGAGCACGCCAAGCGCATGCTGCAGATCGAACTGGTCAAACTGCAGAACTGGGTGAAGGACACCGGCCAGAAGATCGTGATCATCTTCGAGGGCCGCGACGCGGCGGGAAAAGGCGGCACGATCAAGCGTTTCACCGAGCACCTGAACCCGCGCGGCGCGACCGTCGTGGCACTGGAGAAGCCGACCGAGCGCGAGCGGACGCAGTGGTATTTCCAGCGCTATGTGACGCACCTGCCGGGCGCCGGGGAGATCGTGATGTTCGACCGGTCCTGGTACAACCGGGCCGGCGTCGAGCGGGTGATGGGATTTTCCACCCCAGAGGAATACGCCGAGTTCATGCACGAGGCGCCGGAATTCGAGCGGATGCTCGTGAACTCCGGGCTGTCGCTGACGAAATTCTGGTTCTCGGTGACGGCGTCGGAGCAGCGGACCCGGTTCGTCATCAGGCAGGTCGACCCGGTGCGGCGGTGGAAGCTGTCGCCGATGGACATCCTGGCGCTGGACAAGTGGGACGAGTACACCGAGGCGAAGGAAGCGATGTTCTTCTACACCGACACGAAAGAAGCCCCGTGGACGGTGGTGAGGAGCAACGACAAGAAGCGGGCCAGGCTCGAGGCGATGCGGCACATCCTTGAGCAGTTCGACTACGAGGGAAAGGACCCCGAGATTGTCGGGATGCCGGACCGGAAGATCATCGGTCCGCCGTCGCAGTTGTCCGAGCAAGGGGACATCGGCTCTTTCGCGAGGCTGTGAGGGCGAGCGACGATGAGCTTTACGGAGATCACCAGCGAAGCGGAACTGCGCGAGGCGCTCGGCGGCTACCCCAAGGGCCGGGCCGCGACGAAGGTCCGCCCGCGGCTCCACCCGCTGCAGATGGAGTGGCTCAAGGCGTCGCCGTTCTGCGTGCTCGCGACGTCGGACGCCGCCGGGAACTGCGACGCGTCGCCGAAGGGTGACCCGGCCGGCCACCTCATCCACGTTCTGGACGAGCGCACCGTGGTGATCGCCGAGCGGCCTGGCAACAAGCGCGCCGACGGCTACCTCAACGTCCTCGCCAACCCGCACGTCGGGATCATCTCGATGATCCCCGGCCGGAACGACACGCTGCGCATCAACGGCCGCGCCCGGCTGGTGCGGGACGCGCCGTTCTTCGACGACCTCGCGGTTCGCGGCCAGCGGCCGGTCCTCGCGCTCGTGGTCGAGATCGACCAGGTGTTCTCGCACTGCCCCAAGGCGTTCATGCGGTCGGAGATCTGGGAGCCCGCGAGCTGGAAGCCGGACGTCCTGCCGACGACCGCGGCGCTGTGCAAGGCGGTGCAAGAGCCGCCGGAGACGCTGGAGGAACTCGAGGCGCACTACTCGCCGGAGAATTACGCCAGCGAGCTGTACTGACTCCACAGCGCGGGAATCGTCACCCCGAGGTCCAGCAATAGCCGGCGGAGCACCGGCAGGGAGATGCCGATGACGTTGTTGTGGTCGCCGTCGATGGTGTCGACGAACCAGCCGCCGAGGCCCTCGATCGTGAAGGCGCCGGCCATCGTGAGCGGTTCGCCGGAGGCCACGTAGGCGGAGATCTCCTCGTCCGTCGGCGTGCCGAACCGAACCGTCGTCGCGGCCACCGCCGCGGCCTGGCGGCCGGCCGCGACGTCGACGACGCAGTGCCCGGTGAAGAGCGTGCCGGACTTACCCGCCATCTCATGCCACTGGGCGATCGCTTCCGTAGCGGACGCGGGCTTCCCGACCGGCCGCCCGCCGAGGTCGAGCAGCGAATCGCAGCCGATCACCAGGCCGTCGCCGAGCGATGCGGCCACCGCCGACGCCTTGGCCGAGGCGAGCAGGCCGGTGAGCTCAGCGGTGGTCGCGGCAGTGAACGCGTCCTCGTCGACGCCGCTGGCGATAACCTCCGGATCGAGGCCGGCGGCGCGCAGCACCGCGAGCCTCGCGGGGGAAGCCGAAGCCAGGACGACACGCACGCGTCAGACCTTACGCGCTACGTACCCGAGCCGTAACATCGGTGGCATGGTGCGACTCCTGGTTCTGTACAACCCGCCCGAAGACCCCGAGGCCTTCGACAAGCACTACAACGAGATCCACATCCCGCTGGCCAGGCGACTGCCTGGGCTGCTGCGGTACACGGTCAGCAGGAACCTCGCGCCAGCCGCGCCGTACTACCTGGTCGCAGAACTCGACTGGGAGGACATGGCGTCCGCACAGGCCGCGCTGTCCTCACCGGTGGGCGCCGAGAGCGCAGCCGACGTGGCCAAGTTCGCGACCACCGGCGCAGCTACCCTCCTTTACGAGGTCGCCGAGGTCTGATGCGGTTCGGCCTCGCCGGCACCGGGCACTGGGCTCAGATCGCGCACGCGCCCGCGCTCGCATCCACCCCCGGCATCTCGCTGGCGGCCGTCTGGGGGCGGAACGCCGGCCCCGCCGAGTCACTCGCGGCCACCTGCGGCGCGGCGGCGTTCACCGACGTGGCCGCCTTCCTCGACGCCGTGGACGCGGTGGCGTTCGCGGTGCCGCCAGACGTGCAGGCGCCGCTCGCGATCCGCGCCGCCGAAGCCGGCAAGCACCTGCTGCTCGAGAAGCCGGTCGCGCTGTCCGTGGCCGCCGCGGACAAGCTGGTCGCCGCCGTCACGGCGGCTGGCGTCGCCTCGGTGGTGTTCTTCACGCACCGCTTCAACACCGAACTCCGCGCCTGGCTCACCGACGAGCGCGCCCGCGGCGGCTGGTCCGGTGGCGGCTGGTCCGGCGGGGTCGCGATCTGGCTCGGCTCCGCGCTCCAGCCAGACAACCCGTTCAACACGCCGTGGCGGCGGGACAAGGGCGCCCTGTGGGACCTGGGGCCGCACGTGGTGTCCATGCTGTGGGCCTGCCTCGGTCCCGTGGCATCCGTGACCGCGGTGGCCGGCGGGCCTGACGTGACGCATCTTGTCTTCAGGCACGAGAGCGGCGCGTCCAGCATCGCGACGGTGACGCTGAGCGCCCCGGAGGCCGCGGCGGGAACCAGCCTGTTCGTCTGGGGCGAGGCCGGCCGCTCCGTCATGCCCGCCGCGCCGACCGACCCGGTGGACGCGCTGCGCGTCGCGGCGCTCGAGCTCGCCGCGGTGGCGGAATCCGGGCGCGCGCACCCGTGCGACGTCCGCTTCGGCCGCGACGTGGTCAGGGTGCTGGCTGAGGCTCAGGCGCAGCTTAACGGTGGTCCCGGCTGAGTTTTTCCGGATTATCCCGAACGGACCCTGTGTTCCCCCGCGGGCTGAACTGTACCTGGACGGCGGGGGCCGCCTAGGCTCTATCCATGAGCAGTCCGCCAGCAGTGCCGGATAGGGGCAACCTCCGCGCCTCCGACGCCGATCGCGAGCGCGTCGCTGACGTACTCCGGCAGGCAGCCGGGGATGGGCGGCTGACCATGGAGGAGCTCGACCAGCGGCTCGACGCCGTGTACGCGGCCAAGACCTACGCCGAGCTCGAGCCCGTCACCAGGGACCTGCCGCAAACCGCGGGCGGCCACGCGCCCGCGCCGGTTCCGGCCGCAGACCCGCAGCGGTTCGGCGGCCAGGCGACCTCGCACGGGGCGTTCGCCATCCTGGGCGGGTTCTCGCGCAAGGGCGACTGGGTCGTGCCGGAGGAGTTCACCGCCTTCGCCCTCCTGGGCGGCGGCGAAATCGACATGCGCGAGGCCCGGTACGCCGCGCCGACCGTCACGATCCACGTGGTCGCGATCATGGGCGGCGTCGAGATCACCGTCCCCGAAGACGCCAACGTCCGGGTCACGGGTGTCGGCATCATGGGCGCCTTCGACCACCAGTCAAGCGGCACCGGTACGCCCGGCGGCCCCACGATCACCGTCAACGGGGTGGCGTTCATGGGCGGCGTCGAGGTCAAGCGTCGGCCGCCCAAGAAGGCCAAGCGCGAGAAGCTCAAGTCACGGCGCCTCGGCGAACTCGAGTAGCCGGCGCCTGCTGCGTGGTGAGCGGGCTGCTGGTCGCCGGCACCACTTCCGACGCCGGCAAGAGCGTCGTCACCACCGGCCTGTGCCGGGCCTTCGCGCGCCGGGGCGTGCGGGTCGCGCCGTACAAGGCCCAGAACATGTCGAACAACTCGATGGTGTGTGCCGCCGCCGGCGGTGCCGCCGCCGAGATCGGTCGCGCCCAGTGGGTGCAGGCGCTCGCCGCCCGGGTCCGGCCCGAGCCCGCGATGAACCCGGTCCTGCTCAAGCCGGGCAGTGACCGGCGCAGCCACGTGGTGCTGATGGGCCGGCCAGCAGGCACCGTCGACGCGGATAACTGGGAGGATGGCCGGCGCCACCTCGCCGCTGCCGCGCATGCGGCATACGACGACCTCGCGGTGCGGTACGACGTGATCGTCGCCGAGGGCGCCGGCAGCCCGGCCGAGATCAACCTGCGCGCGGGCGACTACGTCAACATGGGCCTGGCCCGGCACGCCGGGATGCCGGCGGTCGTCGTCGGCGACATCGACCGCGGCGGGGTGTTCGCGGCGATGCTGGGCACCGTCGCCCTGCTCTCGGCCGAGGACCAGGCCCTGGTGGCCGGCTTCATCGTCAACAAGTTCCGCGGCGAGCCCAGCCTGCTCGCTTCCGGGCTGCGGGCGATCGAGCGGGTGACCGGACGACGCGTGTACGGCGTCCTGCCCTGGCACGCCGGCCTGTGGCTCGACTCCGAGGACGCCCTCGACCTGGACGGACGGCGGGCAGCGGCGGCCGGCGCGCGCCGGGTGGCGGTCGTGCGGCTCCCCCGGATCAGCAACTTCACCGACCTCGACGCGCTCGGCCTCGAGCCCGCGCTCGATGTCGTCTTCGTCTCCTCGGCGCGTGACCTGGCAGACGCGGACCTGGTCGTGCTGCCGGGCACCCGCGCCACGATCGCCGACCTAGCCTGGCTGTGCTCGCGCGGGCTCGACCGGGCGATCACCGAGCATGCCCGGCGCGGCAGGCCGGTGCTCGGCATCTGCGGCGGATGCCAGATGCTCGGCCGCACCATCGCCGACCCCGAAGGCATCGAGGGCGCGCCGGGAATCGCGGTCGCGGGGCTCGGCCTGCTCGACCTCACCACCACGTTCCGCCGCGAGAAGACGCTTCGGCTGAGCCAGCCGTCCGGCTACGAGATCCACCACGGCCGCATCGAGGGCGGGACCTGCGACGGCGTCGTCACCGGCACGATGGTGCACGGGAGCCTCGAGGACGACGCCACCCGGGCGGCGTACCTCGCCGAGACCCTCGGGGTGGCGTCGGCCGTGTCGTTCCCCGCGGCGCGCGAGCGGCGACTCGACCTGCTGGGCGACATGGTCGAGGAGCACCTCGACATCGAGGCGCTGCTCGCGCTCGCCCGCGACGGCGCGCCCGCCGGCCTGCCGGTCCTGCCTCCCGGGGGCGTGCCCTTACGCGGGAGCACCGGGACGGCTCGGAGTCAGCCGCTTACGTTCGGAAAAATCGGATTGATCTCAGCGCTGGGCGTGCGTCCCTTCATGCGCCTGCCAGTCCTCCCGGGTCAGCGCGTACTCGACCTCGCCCTGCTCGGCGCCCGGGATGGCGGGCACGACGTCCGAATGGTAGGAGCGGAGGAAGACCAGGCCGCTTTTCTCCATCACCCGGCGGGACGGGAGGTTGATCGCCATCGTGTGGGCGACGACTTTCCTGATTCCGAGATCGGTGAAGCACTTGCGGATGAGCGCGCGGGATCCCTCGGTGGCGTAGCCCTTGTTCCACACCGCCTTGCGCAGCCGGTAGCCGAGGTCGACGGTGTCCGGATCGCCGGCCGGCCTGAGGTGGAACCAGCCGAGGAACTCCCCGGTTCCCCTGGCCTCGGCCGCCCAGAAGCCCCGGCCGTCGTCGCGCTCGTAAAAGCCGAGGAAGAACGGGATGATCCTCATCCGCACCTCGTCGCGCGGAGTTGGCTCGCCGCCGGAGAGGAACCACATGACGTCGGGGTCGCTGTTGAGGTCGTACAGGTGGTCGGCGTCGTCAGCGGTGAAGGCGCGCAGGACAAGACGGGGGGTCTCGAGGAAAACGGGCATGGCTGCCATTATCCGCGGGCCGGCCGGCGGGCATGATGGACGCATGAGACGCCGCGGCAAGGTTTCCGTGTCGCCGCCTGCTGGCTTCCCCGTCTACGGGCTGGACGAGTCGTGGCCTGGCACGCGGTGGCTGGAAGGGTTCGGGGACGCCATTGGGGAGGAGGTCCGCTGGGTTCGGCTTGGCCATCAGGACGCGGTGGCCGGGGCGTTTCTCCTGGTGGAGACCTGTTCTCGGGCGCTGACCGAGGCCAAGGCGGCGGGCGCCGGGGTAGACCCGCTGCGCACTGTTGCGTTCGACGCCGGGGCGCTGCTGGCGAACCTGACGCTGCCCGCGGATTCGGTTCCGCGGCCGAGGGACATGCTGCGGGCTCTCGTGGACCATGTCGATCAGCGCAGCAGGCAGTACACGGAGTGGCCGCTGGTGACGTGGCTGGTGGACGGGGCGGCCGCGGCCGCGCGTGTCTGGCGGTTCGCCGGCGGGTGGGCGGCGTTCAGCGACGCCGTGGACGACGTGTACCTCGCCGCGGCGGGCACCGGTACCGGCCCCGGGGACCTGGCGTTCGCCAGGCTGCGGGACGGGCGCGCCTACGGCTTCGAGCTGGATGAGCCGCTCCACCCGGGCATTCTGGGAGGGCCGGGCGACGCACCGGCACCGGAGCGGCGCATGGACTGGCATCCCGATCAGTTGCGGCTGGTTGGCACTTACTGACCGCTGGGTGACCGATAGACTCTCGCAGGTGATTGACCTGAGGGCCGCGCGGGCCGAGCCGGACCGCTATAGGGCAGCACTGGCCCGCCGCGGCGCTGCCGAAGACTTTGATGCCCTGCTCGCCGCCGACCAGCGGTGGCGCGAGCTGACGGAGCGGGCGGAGACGCTGCGCGCTAAGCAGAAGCGCTCGTCCAAGGGCGGCCCGCCCACCCCGGAGCAAATCGAGGAACTGCGGCAGCTCCGCGAGGAGCTGGACGCGGCCGAATCCGAGCAGGCCGCGGCGGAGCGCGAGCGCCAGGTGCTGCTGGCCCGCATCCCGAACCTGCCCGACCCGTCCGCGGCGGACGGGATGTCCGAGGAGGACTCCGTCCCGATCCGCACCTGGGGGGCGCCGCCGGACTTCGGCTTCCCGGTCCGTGACGCCGCCGACCTGGGCTCGCCGCGCGGCTGGATCGACATGGCCCGCGGCGCCCGGCTGTCTGGGTCGCGGTTCGCCTACCGGATCGGCGACGTGGCGATGACCGAGATGGCGATGTACCGGTTCGTGCTTGACCGGCTGGCTGCCAAGGGATTCCTCACCGTGCTGCCGCCCGTGCTGGTGGGCGAACGGGCGATGTATGGCACCGGGTTCCTGCCAACCGAGGAATCCAACCTGTACCACCTCGAACGCGACGACTTGTATCTGACCGGCACCTCGGAGGTAGCGCTCGCCGGGATCCACACCGACGAGCGGCTCGAAGAAGGCGAACTGCCCGCGAAGTACGCGGCGTTCAGCACCAACTTCCGCCGCGAAGCCGGGGCGGCGGGCAAGGACACCAAGGGCATGTTCCGGGTGCACCAGTTCGACAAGGTGGAGATGTACGTCTACTGCGTTCCGGAGCAGTCCGCCGGGTTCCACGAGGAACTGCTCGCCAACGAGGAGGAGATCGTCCAGAGCCTCGGCCTGCCCTACCGGGTGGTGAACATCGCGGTCGGCGACCTGGGCGCCCCGGCCGCGAAGAAGTACGACATCGAGGCATGGTTCCCCGCGCAGGGCCGGTACCGGGAGATCACCTCCTGCTCGAACACCACCGACTACCAGGCGCGGCGGCTGAACATCCGGTTCCGGCGCGAGGGCAAGCTCGAGTTCGCGCACACGCTCAACGGCACGGGGGCCACCGCGCGCTCGCTGCTGGCCATCATGGAGAACTTCCAGGACGAGAACGGCACGGTGGCGGTCCCCGAGGTGCTCCGCGGCTACGGCGCCCCGGCCACCATCGGGAACCAGCCGGGGTAAGGCAGGGAAGCCCCGCATTGCTGGATATCGCTGATGTGGTCAGACTGGCCGAAGCGCTAGCGGGTGTGCGCCTGACCACGACGCCCGATGGGCTGGCCGAGTGGCGGTACCACGGGAGGCTGGTTGCCCGCCAGCTTGACGCCACCCATCTGGTGATCCGCGCGGACTTCGACTACCGGGCCTCGATTCTGCGGGATTTTCCCGAGACCTTCAGCGTCCCGACCCGGTACACCAAGCACATGATGGTTGTCGCGGACCTCGCGGGTGCCGACGCTGGTGCCGTCGAGGACGCCCTCGAAGCGGCATGGCAACTCCAGCGCGACGCCGACTGAACCGTTGAGCCTTGCGAGCCGGCCTATTCTGGGCATCGGTTGTTCAGGATGCGGGTGAAGGGCGGCGGAGCATGTTCGAGCGTTTCACTGACCGGGCGCGGCGGGTGGTGGTCCAGGCACAGGAAGAGGCCAGGCAACTGGACCACAACTACGTGGGTCCCGAGCACATCCTGCTAGGCCTGATCCACGAAGGCAGCGGCCTGGCGGCCAGGGTACTGGAATCGCTGGAGATGAACCAGGAGACCGTGCGGCACCGGGTTGAAGAGGCCATCGGCCGGGGTAAACACGCGTCGTCCGGGCCAATTCCGTTCACCCCGCAGGCGAAGAAGGTGCTGGAGCTGGCGCTGGTGGAATCCCGCGCTCTTGGTCATAGCTACATCGGCACCGAGCACGTCCTGCTCGGCCTCATCCGTCAGGGCGACAGCGCGGCCGCGCACGTGCTCGCGGGGCTGGGGGCTGATCTGGACAGTGCGCGTGAGCAGGTGATCCGGATACTGGAGGAGCACCGCCGCCAGCAGGAAACATGAGACCGGGTGACGACCTGCTTTTATGCGCGGCCGCGTGCCGTCAGGTAGCCGCGGCGCTGCGAGCGGCTTGCTCCAGGCGGTCGCGGTAGTCGCGCCACCAGTCCTGGTCGGCGGCCGGGAGGTTGTCGTTGCCCTTGAGCAACCCGGCGGCACCGTCGATCATCTCGCGGACGATGTCGGCGTGACCCGCGTGCCGCTGGGTCTCCGCGGTCATGTGGACGAGGACCCGGTGCAAGGTCACCTCACCGCTCTCTCCCCACCAGGGCACCCGGCCGACCGCGTCGAGTGGCAGGGCGGAGATCGTCTCATCGGCGTGCTGCCACGCGCGGCGATACAGGCCAGTGATTTCCTCCCTGCTCTCCCCGGGCGTGGCCCACATGTCCGCGTTGGGACCGGCGTCATCGGCAAGCCACGGCAGCGGCACTCCATGAGGCCGGCCGAACACGGGGCCGAAGTACTCGAGTTCAAAGCTCGCCGAGTGCTTAACGAGCCCGAGCAGGTTGGTGCCGGTGGGCGTGAGCGGCCTGCGGACGTCGTACTCGCTGAGCCCGTCCAGCTTCCACAGCAGCACCTCCCGGGCGCCCTGGAGGTAGTCGTGCAACTCCGCCTTCGCATCGAGTGCCGTCATTCGCACGAGTATGCCAGCCACGTGCGGCCGGGCACGTGATGGTCTCAGCGGTCACCTCTGTCGCAGTGGCGGCTGCTCCTTCGTCGCATATAAGCTATGCATACCAATAGCTGTCAGCGACAGCGATCAGCGTCTAGCTCCGGGAGGCGGCCGTGGGCCCCGACAGCAAGCACGCCGAGCCCGGGGGAAGCCTGATGCGCGCATCGGACGCGGATCGTGACCGGGCAGTCGAGGCCCTCGCCGCCGCCAGCGCGGAGGGGCGCCTCAGCCTCGAGGAGTACTCGCAGCGAAGCGAGGCCGCCCTCGTCGCGCGCACGCTCGGTGACCTGGCCAGCCTGACCGCCGACCTGCCCGCGGCCGGCCTTCCCGCGGCACCGCACGGCGATGTGGCGGCGATCCCCGAGGAGATCACCGCGGTGCTGGGCAACGAGTCACGAAAGGGTCCCTGGGTCGTGCCGCCGCACCTGACCGTCCGGTCGGTGCTTGGCGACTGCCACCTGGAGATGCACCAGGCGGTCATCGGGCAGCGTGTGACGACCATCGACGCGACCGTCAGGTTCGGAACGGTGACCATCTTCGTGCCCGACGGGATCGACGTGCGCATGAGCGGCCGCGCCGTGCTCGGAGCCAAGTCCTCGCAACTGCGCGGCGAGCCGCAGCCCGGGGCGCCGGTGATCGTGGTCCGCTGCGACGTGCTCTGCGGTTCGGTCACTGTCAGGCGCCCGGACTGGCTGATGCGCCGGCGGGACAGGCTGGCTAGTGCCGGGTCGCCGTGACGAGAGCCACCGCCACGCTGGAGAGAATCGGCCGCCCCAGTCGTTCATAAATGGCCTCGTGTTCACGCTCAAGGGCGTGCCGTTGGTCCGCTGAAAGCCGAGCCCAGAACGACATCGTGCGAACGATGGCGCTGAGTTGGCCGGGAGTGTGCTCGACCAGCTTCGGCATGAGCGCCACCTGAACGTCACCGAACAAGCGGCCGGCATGATCTTGCGCTATGTCATAGCTGCCCAGCCAGGCCCATGCCTCGGAGACGTTCCCGCGGCGTTGCTCCATCCCAGCGAGCGTGGCGTCGAGATCCCTGTAGGCCGGCCAGTTAGCGGCACTTTCCGGAGCGACCTTTCGCAGGGCAGCGAGCACCGCGTCCTGATCTCGCTTGGTGCGCGGCTCCTCGAGTCCGCAGTACTGCACGAGGGCGAGCGTTCCACCGGGAACAAGCACGTCAGCGGCCTTCTGCCAGCTGACCTTTGGGTCAATCCAGTGAAACGCGGACGCGCAGAACACGGCCCGAAAATGCTCGCGGGGCAGCACTGCGTCCTCAAACGCGGCGTTTACGAATTCCACCGCGCCAGCACCTTCCAGGTTCTGCCTGGCTAGTGCGATGAGGCTCTTGCCCGGTTCAAGTGCTGTGACGCGAAGGTCCCGGGCGGCGAGAGCGCGCGTCAGCTGGCCGCTCCCGCACCCGACCTCAAGCACCCGATCACCGTTCCCGATCCCTGCGACCCGACAGGCCTGATCGATGAGTTCGCCGGGATAAGCCGGGCGGTGGCGGTCGTACTCAGCCGCCACCTCATCAAAGACCTTGCCGTAGCTCCGTGAGCTTGGGTTCCGGCTGCCTGTCACGTGAGCCAACCCTAGTCGTGCTACGTGACGTGTGGCCCGGCCGACACACCTCTGTCAAAAGCTCGCGACCAAGAGCAGGACGGCGCAACTCGTCAGCAATGCCACGCAGATCTTGAACCAGATCACGGCGGTGCGGGCACCGGTCAGCGCGGTCAGCACGGCCAGTCCGATCAGCAGGACCGCCACCGCACGGTAGACCCACGCGCGGGTGTCCGTCATCGCCCCGCCCGCCGCCGAGGCAGCGATGACCACCGCGGCAAGACCCCACATCGTGAACGCCTCGGCCAGCCATTCCTGCTGAACGATCCGCCGGTTATCGCGACTGATCGGCTTGAAGCCGGCGAGAACCTGACCCGTGGGTATCGCATGGGCGATACCCCACATAGCGATAAGCCCGGCGCTGAGGTAGGCAAGGACCGCGTTCATGTGACGCAGGCAACGCGTTCGATGTTCCGCTTGAGCACCGCCATCATGCGTGCCTGCATGGGCCAGACAACAGGGGCATACAGCCAGTCGAACGCGAAACGCTCCATCCACCGGGGGCGGACAGCCTGGTAGCCGCTGATGACGAGACGAGTATGGCCTCCGGGCAACTCGTTCAGCAGGAACCCCCATAGGCCTTCGATGTAGCCCTGGGGCCGTGGCTGGCCTGGGTCGAGCAGGCTGCCGCCGAGACCATAGAGCGCATGCAGTCCCAGGAACCGATTCGGTTCAAGCGCTGCGACCCGCCAAGCGTCTACTGGGCCTTTCTTGGTCCAGTACTTCACGTAATCGCCGACGGCGAGGTCTTGCCACTCCGGATGGACTTCGGTGGCACTTGGCCGACCGCCGTTGTCGAGGCGGTCCCAGGAGTACCAGCCCCCACGGTCACCGCCGATCTGGACCAGCCACGGCCAGACCTGATCCGGGCTGGCGTCGATCGTGACCGCCATCGTGGGCGACCGTTCGCCCTCGGGGACCAAGTCGGCACCGGGATACGGTCCGGAGACTTCCTCATCGGTTGCGCCCCAGCGCATAAGCCGAGGCCGCACCCAGACCGCATAGACGACCGCCGCTGTCCCGGCCGCACCTGCGATCTTGCATCCAAGCCTCATACAGCAACAGTCGGAGGCTCCGCACCGCGTCGCTAGGGACCAACGTCCACCGTGATGGGGCGAGCTGGTCCCTCCCTACCAGGGCCTGGCGGCCAACATCGGCTAGCTACGCCGAAAACCGGTCAGTAGTCGAAGTCGAGACCGTGCAGGCTCGCTCCCTGCAGCCAGTCATGCCGGCGCGCGGCCAGGTCCATCGTGAGGTCGACGTGCCCGCCCAGCGTCCGGAACCCGGCGGCGTAGAACCGTCGCACAGCAGCGACGTTGCGAGCAACGGGGCGGATGGCCAGGTACTCGTAACCGTGGGCAACAGCTTCCTCGACAACCCGGCTGATGAGCCGGCGGCCAATGCCCTGACCCCGGGCCGCCTCGGCGACGACGACCGGCTCGACTTCTCCGCTCCTGCCCCGGTCGAGCAGACCGGTCAGACCGACGACCCTGCCGTCAGACTCGGCCACCCAGGATCCCATCCGTTCCGACATCACGAGATAGTCATCGAATCCGGCCCCAGGGTCATCTCCGCCGATCGAAGAATCCCCGTAGATGCGCCGGTGGTACTCCGTCAGCTCCGCCCACAAAGCTCGGCATACGCGGTAGTCACCTTCGCCGTAGCCGCGAACGATGACCCCCGGCGTAGCTGGGGAGTCCGGCTGCTGTGAAACCGTCACCTGGTTAATGGTGCCATTAGCGGGATCCAGCTGCTTGCCTCGCGGTTAGCTGGCGTGCAGGACGAAGAACAGGAAGCACAGGAAGCGCCGCCTGTCCGCGATGTCGTCAGGGAGCAGCTCGCGGGGGGTATCCGGCGCGACCGCTGGCTCGCTGATGGCCGATATCCGGAAGCCGGCCGCGGTGAAGGCGCCGGTCATCGCATGCAGCGGCCGGGTCCAGAAACTCAGCAGCGCGGTCTGGCCGTCCACGGTCCACTCAACGACGTAGTTGTAGGTCGCGAAATAATCGGGCTCGAGGCCGGTCTCGCGGTGCCACAGGTTCTCTGCAAAGGGATGGTCAACGGACACGATGAGCCGTCCGCCGGGCTTGAGCACGCGCCGCAGCTCGGCCAGGGCCGGCCCCCAGTCCTCCAGGTAGTGCAGCACCAGGGAAGCCGTGACGTCGTCGAACATGTCGTCGGGGAAGGGAAGCGGGCTGCCCAGCTCGGCCACCAGCAGGTCCGCGTCGTCACCAAGCCGCCGCCGGGCCAGCTCCACCATCGCGGCGCTCTTGTCGAAGCCGGTCACGATGGCGCCCCGGTCGCCCAGCGCCGCGAACAGAGGACCAGAGCCGCAGCCAGCGTCGAGAATCCGCCGCCCAGCCACGTCCCCCGCCAGCGCCAGCATCGCGGGGCGCTCGTAGTAGGCATTAACGAGGTTGTTCTCATTCGAGGCCGCGTACCCCTCGGCGAAGCTGTCATAGTCGTTGACTCCCGGCGGATCTGCGGAGCCAGCGGAGAACGAGACGAGCCTAGTAGAGATCCCTCCGGGGGGATTGTGACCGTTAGGCATGCGGCCCATGCTGGCACGCACCGTTATGGACGGCCACCGGATCCGGGTCCCAGGCGCGCCCCGTCGGTAGACCCACATGAGAATGGCGACAATCGCCACTATCCGTTCGGGATAATGCTCTTGGGTTACCGGACAGAGAGGGGCGAGATGCCATCGTTCGGCAGCGGCCAGCCTGATCAGGGAGCCAACTGGGAACCGAAGGCCGCCGAGTCGCGGCTGGCGCACACCGCTGGGGTCGATCCGGCCGGGGTCTTCAGCTCCGACCTGTCGGTGTCGGAGTACGTCCTGCTGGGCGAGGCGGGGTTCGAGCCGCTCGGTTTCGTCGTGGGCTCGTCGATCTACCATGTGGGCCTGCAGGTGGGCCGGTGGTCGCAGAACCAGGAACTGCAGGTGCTTACCCAGGCCATGTACAGCGCCCGGGAACTGGCGATGCTGCGGATGCGGGTCGAGGCCGGGCAGCTGGGCGCCGAC
>Ga0187807_1000128_pt1 | contig 20815 bp, 23 predicted proteins | sample NC_wetland_sal_i_4_FD_132432 | JGI IMG/M metagenome (GOLD analysis project Ga0187807, IMG submission 132432) | Wetland sediment microbial communities from Neuse River Estuary, North Carolina, USA - ASW_2 | ecosystem: Environmental > Aquatic > Freshwater > Wetlands > Sediment | place: USA: North...
ACGCGCCGCCAGGTGGCTACCGCCTCGTCCCGATCGGCCCCAGGACCGAAGGCAGCCCAGCGACCCGGTTCGGCTCATTGCGGGTTCCCCGGTGCTTACAACTCACTGATCCCGCTCGTGGTAGTGTAAAGATATTGCTCCGGACCCCGGCAGCTGCGGCCCGTGAATATGGCGGGAGCAGTGCAGGACCCGGAGTTTTTTCTTTCGGGCCGGCGCCGTGAAGGGCGCAGCGGCCCAGAAAAGGGCAAGAGCCCGCAGGAGTTATTTTCTCCCACCGCGATTAGTCGCGCAGGACCGGCTACCCGTACGTCAATTTCGTCACTGACTGAGGAGTCGGTAATGGGTATCGTCGCATGGATCGTTCTCGGCCTCGGCTCAGGCCTGCTGGCCAATATGCTGATCCCCGGCAGGAGATCACAGGGCCTCGTCTTCACCTGCGTGATCGGAGTGGCCGGGGCACTGCTGGGCGGCTGGGCGGCGACCAAGTTGTTCCACGTCGTCACCCTGCACGGGTTCTTCAACCTCTCCACCTGGCTGACCGCTATCGCCGGCGCAGCGGTCCTGCTGCTGGCCTACCACCTGGTCACCGGGCGTGGGAACGCCGGCCGCACTCGGCGCGGGCCGAACTGGGCGCACCGGTGAACGGGCTGATCTAGCCGCGGGGCGCCTGGCGACCGGGCCCGGCACACCTGAAAAAGCGAGCCGTTCGCTATCTGCACCAGAAGATCCAGGCTAAATTCGGGAATCCGGGAAAGTGTAGTAACATCAAGAATGAGTTTATTCGTTATATGCAGCAGGACCGGCCAGGACGCCGCAGCCCGAGGGATGGTGAACCCGCGAGAGAATTATTCTCCCGCCGGGCTCCGCCCAGCATGCTGACTGCCGCGCACATCATTTCGCCGGTGACCAGAGGAGTCAGCTATGGGCATCATCGCATGGATCGCTGTGGCCACGGCTGCGGGATTGCTCGCCAATATGCTCGGGATACGCCGGCCCGCCCGGTGCGGGTGATCGGCTGCGGTAGCGGTCGGCAGGCCGTACGCGGCGGTGGCCAAGGCTGCCGGTAACCGCCGTCGGTCGGCTGAGGGGTTATCTTGGTAGTGAACAGTCTGGGCTACTGCCGCGATTGACGACGCGGCTGCTGCCCGGCATCCGCCGCTCGGGACCCCGGCGGCACATCGACTAGCCAGCCGCGATGTGCCTTCCAGGAGTCCCGCCGTGCAATCCTCCGAATCAGACCCGGTCCCGTCATGAACGTCGAGGCCCGCGAGGCGACTCGCCGGATGTCCCGGCTGGTGCGATGGCTGGCCGGGCGGAACGCGCTCAGGCGGCCCGTTGACAGGATCGAGGGCGCGGTCCTGGTGGCGTTGTCGGCCGCCTTCCTGGTTGCCGTGGCCGTGGCGTCCGTCCTTGGTGCGCACACGTATCAGTCGCAGCGCGTGGCTGCGGCCGGCCTGCGCCCGGCTGTGGCGGTGCTGGTTCAGGCCGGGCCCGTCTACAGTACCCCGGCCCAGCCCGGGCGGGCTGAGGCGCGCTGGCGCGACCCGGGGGGCGGCGAGCAATCCGGTGTGCTGACCACCGTAACGGCGCCCGGCATCACCGGTGCGGCGTCAGGCGCCCGGATACCGGTCTGGCTGGATCGCTCGGGTCAGCCGGTCGCGCCTTCGGGCGGCCAGGTCGCCATGATCGTTAACGCGCTGGCCGCGGGCGCCGCGGTGGCTGGGGGGGCCGGGATGGCGTTGCTCATCTCCTATGCGCTGTGCCGGCTCGCGCTCAACCAGTGGCGGCTGGCCGCGTGGGAGTCTGCGTGGTCCCTGACCGGGCCCCGGTGGACCACCCGTCACTGAACGGAGCAGCTCCGCCAGTGTGGGCGAGTTAGTGATACGGGCCGCCACGTCCCGGCCTAGCGCCCGCATCTCCGCCTCGGCGTGCCGCCCGTGTTGGCCAGGAGCCCAGGTGGCCAGGCGCGCGCCTGCCACCACAAGCCTGAGAACCATCAGTTGTGGTCGGTCAGGGCGCGGTGGTCTCTCCCGGGGAGCGGCGCTTAACGCAGGCCTGGCGGGCGATGTGCCCCGGCCGGCACATTCCGCGGCCGGGCCGCGGCCGGATCAGCGAGTGCCGGGCAGCGGGGCATGCCGGGGGCCGGCCGCCCGGCCGGGTAACCGTGGCGGCACGGAGCCGCCGCGGCGCGGCCGACGGCCACGCCCGGACCTGTCGTGCGCTGCTCGCGGCCTGTCCCACACTGGGATACACCGAGAAGACATCGATCAGGCCGGTGGCTTGCAGAATCTGGCGTACCGGCTGCCGCGGCGCGGCTAGCAGCAGGTCGCCGCCGCTTCGCCGGGTCCATTTCCGTACTCGCAGCAGCACCGACAGGCCGCTGTAGCCGATGCCTTCCAGGCCTGCCAGGTCCACGATGACCGATGGCCCGCAGGCCGCCACGGCCGCGATCAGATAGGACGCGACACCGGGGATGTCGGCCAGGTTAAGCTCCCCGCGCAGGGCGACGACGGCCTGACCGCCGGAGTCGCGGATGTTGAGGTCCACGTCAAGCACGGGCTTCATCCGATCGTCGCGCCCGGCGGGAGGTGCCCGGATCGGCGGGAGACGGCTGCCGCCCGGTCACGGGCTGGTCGTGGCCGCCCGCGTCCCGGTTACCGGGCGCGCTGACCGGGGCCGCAGCACGAGGGCGGGTTATCTGGCTAAATCCCGGCATCAAATGCTCCTGGCATCTTGGCGGCATTCGCCGACAGCGAACCCGATCAGCCGCCGAGGTCCAGGGCAACAGCATGAAGTTATCACGGGCGAGCCCGTATTCGCCATCGGCCGCCGGGGCAGCGGTAACGATCTCGACATCCACTGAAACCGCGTCCGACCAGGCAAGTCATGTTATCAGCGGACATGCGAGCCGGGTCGAGTAGATCATTGACCTGAGCGAGCGGCCGGCCGGGCCCTCACGCGTGCCGGCTGGGAGCGGTACCAGGATCGCCAGATCCGGCGGTGGTACGGAGCAGGCTTCTCGTCGGCCCGTTGTCCCTGATAGCGCACGGCCATCATCCCGGGCCCGTCACCCAGCCAGGACCGCGGCGGGTATTCCAGGTAGTCTTTTTAGTGCGAGAGCTGGTGAAGTCGCCGCTGGGCCGGGACCCCGCCTTGCTGCTGAAGCAGGAGGGCGCATTATGTTCAGCGTGGATCTGAGCACCCGCGAATGCGACGGCCATGTCGTTGTGGCGTTGGGCGGGGAGCTTGACCTGGTAGACGCCGCGGATGTCGCGGCTGCGCTCGTGACCGTCGCGGCTCGTGAGCCGGAGATCATCGTCGATCTGGCCAGACTGGAGTTCATCGACTCCAGCGGTGTGGCGGCGCTGGCACGCGGGCGGAAGCTGGCGCGGCACGCCGGGGGTGACCTGCTGCTAGCCGCGCCGCGGCAGCCGGTGCTGCGGGTTCTTGCCGTTATCCGCCTGGTCGATGACTTCTCTGTGTATGCCAGCGTGGAAGAGCCAGCCAGGAGCGCCGGACGCTCTCGGTGGCCGGCTGCGCCAGCGGTTGGCCGTTCCGCCCGCGTTGCGTGACATGGTCCCGGCAGGGTCTTCCCAGGTGATTAGCCGCCGACCGAGGCTGCGCGGATGACGGGTAGTCGGCCGGCCAGGATCTGGGGTCTGGTCGCGGGGCAGGCGGCCAGCCGCGGCGGGCGGGTGTCAGCCGGGGATGCGTGTGCGGCGGCTGTGGCGGCGGTTGAGGTCAGCGGGGCGTGGCTGATCGCCGCGCGCAGCGCGGAGGCGGGGTACCTGATGCGGGTGACGGATGAGGTCAGCGAGCTGCTCGCCGAGCTGCAGCTGACCTTGGGGGAGGGCCCGGGCCCAGATGCCGCTGCCTCCGAGGGGCCGGTGCTGGCTTCGGATCTGGGCGAGGTGGGAGCGGTCCGCCGCTGGCCGGTGTTCTCCCCGGCGGCACGTCAGGCCGGGGCGGCGGCGATCTTCGCGTTCCCGCTGCAGATGGGGGCGATCCGGGCCGGGGTCATGGGCTTGTACCGGGAGCGGCCCGGCTCGCTGAGCGCTTTCCAGCTGGGTGATGCGCTGGTCTTCGCCGATACCGCGACGCTGCTGCTGCTCGACGCCCAGGACCAGACCGCGGGCGACGCCGCAGCCGGGTCCGGCCCGGGCGGCCAGCCTCCGGACCTGGCCCTGCACCGCGCCGAGATCGACCAGGCCACCGGGATGCTCACCGAGCAGCTCGGCGTCGGCATCGAGGAGGCATTTATCCGGCTGCGTGCCTATGCGTATGCTCATGACCGAGGACTGTCCGACCTGGCCCGCGACATCGTTGCGCGGCGCCTGCGGCTGAGTCCTGACCGAGACCCACGCCAGGATGGCCAGGTGTGAGAGAGCGCATGCTTACCCGCACTGGCCGGTCGTGGTTCCTGTTCCTGAGGGGGTGAGGGGGGATGGACGAAGAGCTGCTGTCGGATACGTTTGTCGAGCTGACCGACACGATGGTCGTCGGCTTTGACGTGATCGACTTCCTGCATGTGCTGACCGACCGCAGCGTGCAGCTGCTTGACGTGTCCGCGGCCGGGCTGCTGCTGGCTGACCCGCGCGGTGAGCTGCGCGTGGTGGCCGCCTCCAGCGAAGCCGCCCGGCTGCTTGAGCTGTTCCAGATACAGAACGACCAGGGTCCCTGCCTGGACTGCTTCAGATCGGGCCAGCCCGTCACGGCCGCGGACCTGGCTGCTGCAGCGCAGCGCTGGCCGCGGTTCGCTCCCGCCGCCCGGCAGGCCGGGTTCGCCGCCGTGCAGGCCCTGCCGATGCGGCTGCGCGAGCAGGTCATCGGCGCGCTGAACCTGTTCCGCGCCGGCCCCGGCGCTTTCGCCCCCGCGGACATACGCGTCGGCCAGGCCCTGGCCGATGTAGCCACCATCAGCTTGCTGCACGAGCGCAGCATGCGCCACAGTGACACCCTCAATGAGCAGCTGCAGACCGCGCTGAACAGCCGGGTCATCATCGAGCAGGCCAAGGGCAAGCTCGCCGAGCGCCTCGGCGTGGACATGGACCAGGCATTCAACCTGCTCCGCGACCGCGCACGGACCAGCAACCGCCGCCTGTCGGACCTGGCCCAGGCATTCGTCGGCGGCACTGAGACCTTCACCGGCCCGGCCGCGAGCAGGTCCCGGCAGCAGTTACCTGGCGACGGACAGCCGCCCCAGCAGCCGGGCAATTAGGTACGCCGGCTAGAGAGGGAACCGCGTGTGCTTCTCGCCTCAGGCCGACGTCGCCGGCGGCTTGCTGATAGGCGCGATCGGCGTTGATGCCGTCCGCCATATCCGTCAGCGCCGTGAGTTCATCGCGCTGGCGTGGATCCCCGTGCTGCTCGGCGCCCACCAGTTCATCGAGGCGCTCGTCTGGCTGTGGCTGCAGGGTCATGTGCCACGCGGCATCGGCCATGTCGCGCTGTGGGCTTACCTGCTGATCGCCTTTGTCGTGCTGCCGGTGTTCGTCCCCCTGGCCGTCATCGCGCTTGAGCCGACGAGGCGGCGCAAGCAGATGATGGCGCCCTTCGCGGTGCTTGGGGTCGTGATCGCGGTGACGCTGTTCGCGGCGATGATCCGTGGCCCGGTCGGGGTGAGGCTGGCCCCGTACCATCTCTCCTACGGCATCCGGTTGTCCGACGGCTTCTGGATCGTCGCGCTGTATGTCGTGGCCGTATGCGGGCCGCTGCTGGTGTCGGGCTACCGCAACGTCGCGCTATTCGGCGTCGTCAACCTCGTTGCCGTCATCGTCATTGCCCGGCTCACCATTTCCGGGTTCGCCTCGGTGTGGTGCGGGTGGGCGGCTGTTTCCAGCGCTGCTATCACGCTGCATTGCCGCTTCGCCAAGCCCCGTCCTCAACCCGTCAGGCCCGGGCCTGACGGGCTCATTTCGGCCGGCTGACCAGCGCCGCCATGGGGCGATCTGGTCAGGATTCGCGGCTGGCTCCGGGTGAGCGCTGGGCTGTCTGCAGGCCGCAGATGAGAGTGTCGAGTCCGGAGGTGAAGCGCTGCTCGCGGTCATCGGCCCAGGCGTGGGTGCCGTGCGCGGCCAGGGTGGGGAAGCTGCTGGCAGGCAGGGAGCGGAGGAATGCATGCAGTTGCTGCCTGGCCGCGCTGTCGTGCAGTCGCTGCTCGGCGGGCGAGGCGGGGTCGGCGAGGGCGAAGCCGAGGGTGTAGTCGTAGATGAGGCGGAAGGCTAGGGCGGCCTGGCGGCCGGACAGGCCGGCCGCATGCAACGGCGCGAGGAATGCCTCGGCCAGGGCCAGGGATGCGGGGCTGACGGGGTCACGGGTCTTGAGCAGGGCGGCGATGCCGGGGTGATTCTCCAGGACCGCCCGCAGCCGGTGCGCGAGCATGGCGACCTGTGCGGTCCAGGGCAGAGCAGGGTCGGTCCGGCAGTCGACCTCGGCGAGCACAGCGTCGAGGATAAGGTCGTAGAGCTGTTCCTTGCTGCGGACGTGGCGGTACAGCGCGCCGGGAACCACGCCGAGGCGGCGGCCGAGGGCGCGCATGCTGAGGGCCTGCGCGCCATCCGTGCTGATGACGGCGAGGGCCTCGGCGACGACCCGCTCACGGGTGAGCGCGCGGCGACTGCTCTCCCCTTCGTCCGGCGGGTTGAACCAGAGCGAGCGCGTGTCCGTGTCTTTGGCCTGCTGACCTGCCATGCTTGCCTCCGGCCCAGCCGCGTTGATTGTGAACGATGTTCACCGTAATGTGCTCATTGTAGCTCGGGACTGAATGGTGTTCACTTGAGCGATGTTCTTCCGGGTCATCGGCCGCTGCCCGGCTAGATGAAAAAGGGGAATACCGCGCAAGATGAGATACGGCGGACAGGCCGCGGGCTTACCTGACCGCCGGGTCGGCTGGCCGTTGCCGTAGACGGTAGCGGTCATTAGGCTTATTACCGCTCCACGGGACTGCCTGGGACTGTCCGGGCCGGGTCTCGTGACTGCGTTAGCGAGCCGCTCCAGACCCCGGTGGCAACCTTGATGCGACCGGAGGCGGGCATATGCGCCGGACCCTGCTGCCAGCTGAACCCCGTATGCATCGGTTGCCGTGGCCGGCTGCCGTGCCTGGCGGCACTGACACTGTTGCGTGCCTGCTCAGCCCGTTGCCGGTGATGAGGTCAGGGCCCGTTGACTGCCATTGACCCGCATGCGGCATCGGCGTTGCCGGCGGGTCAGCTGTATGACGCCCAGCGCCGCGTCTGCTATGCCAAGCCGGTCCTGCGCGGCTGGCTGCACGTGCTCTGGTTCGGGGCGTCGCTGGTGGCCGGCCCGCTGCTGGTAGCCCGTGGGCACGGAGCCTGGCCGATCACTGCACTTGCCGTCTACGCGGTCAGCGTCAGCGGGTTGTTCGGGATCAGCGCGCTGTATCACCGCGGCACCTGGGGGCCCAGGTGGTCCATGCGCCTTCAGCGCACGGACCATATGATGATCTTCTTCCTCATCGCGGGCACGGCAACTCCTGCGTTCCTCCTCGCCGCACGCGGCCCGTACGGACTGACCTGCCTGATCGTGATGTGGGCGCTCATAGTCGTTGCCGCCGGCATCCACCTGTCCTGGATGAGCGCACCAGAGGCTCTGGTCGGCGTGACGTTCGTCGGGCTTGGTTCGCTAGCCGGTCTTGCGCTGCCGGAGGTATGGATCCATGCCGGCGTCGTACCAGGAACGCTGATGCTTACAGGCGGCCTGGTCTATATCGTCGGAGCCTTGTCCTATCACCGCCGCAGGCCCGACCCCTCCCCGGCGGTGTTCGGCTACCACGAGGTCTTCCACGCCTGCGTCTGCACCGCGGCGACCTGCCAGTATCTCTCGATAACGCTCATCACGGCGCGGATCGCCGGCTGAGGGGGGGACACAGCCGCCACGAGACCTGCCTATTACCGCCATTCATCACTGACTGAGGAGTCGGTTACGGACAATATCGCCTGGCTCGTTCCCGTCCTGGCTGACGGTCGGGGACCGCAGGGCTCCATTATCGGCGTGGCGATCCCGCTGTCCTGTCATCTGGTCACCAGCCGGACCATTAGGATCGGCCATGGGACAGCGTGCCGGTGAACAGACCCGGCCTCGTCCAGCCCGTGGGCTGCCGGAGGGTGATGAGCACTGGCGTCGGCATCACTCTGGTCGTGGCCGGGGCGATCTTGCGGCTTGCTGTCCCCGCAACGTTCATCCACGGTCTGAATGTGCACGTCGTGGGCGTCATCGTGATGCTAGCCGGCGTCTTCGGCCTGCTGCTGTCGCTGCTGGTCTGGGGCCCGCTGAACCGTCGTCATAACCACTCCGGCGGCGGTTACGGCCGCGGGGCGCCGCCGTTCGCCCGGCAACGGAGTATCTACCAGGACCAGCCGCCAGCGCGAGACCAGTCGCCGCCGTGACCAGGAGCCCGCGCTGCAGGAAAGCGCGCACTGGCAGGTAGAGCTGGCGGTCCAGCTAAGGTAGCGCCGAACCGGTGGCTGAGGGAGTTGGCGTCGCAGCCACAGACGGCGTCGCTGCCGCGGACGGCGTCGCTGCCGCGGACGGCGTCGCCGTCGGTGAGCGGGCCGAGTGTGGTGTGCCAGTCGGGGACGCCGAACTCGTTGGCGTGTGCTTCGGGGTTGGCGTCGCCGACGTGGTTGGCGGTGACGTCGTCCGGGTCGGCTCGGGCGAGGTTGAGGGCTGCACCGTCGTCGAGGGGTTGCCGGCGGTCGCGGTCGGCGCAGGCCTGACGAGCACGTAGGTGACCAGGGTGACCAGGAAGACTGCGGTCAGGATCCAGGTCGAGGTCCGCACCCGTCGCATCAGTCGGTTCCGGCCGGATCGGCCGTATCGAGGTTGGCCGGCAAGTGGATGCCCTCGCGCCGGAACCCGGCCGTGATCCGGGCTCGCAGGATCCGCCCGACGTCGAACTGCTTACCGGGCAAGGTCCTGGTCACCACGCGGATCTGGAAGTGGTCCATGTCGATGCTCTGCACACCCATGACGGCCGGGGGATCGAGCATCAGCCGGCGCATGTCCGGCTCCTTGTACGCCTCTTCCCCGATCAGCCGCAGCAGGTCGCTCACCCGGTTGACGTCCGAGCCAGCGGGCACGGGCACGTCCACGATGGCACGCGCCCAGTCGCGCGAGAGATTGGTCACCTGGGTGATCTGGCCGTTGGGGGTAATGACCACCTCGCCGTCTATGGTCCGCACGGTAGTCACCCGCAACGTGACGTCCTCGACGGTCCCGATCGCCGGGTCGGGGATGCTCGGTACTGAAAGGCGGATGAGGTCCCCGAAGCCGTACTGGCGCTCCGTGATGATGAAGAAACCGGCCAGGATGTCCTGGACGATGCGCTGCGCGCCGAACCCGAGCGCGACCCCGGCCACGGCGGCAGGGGCGACCAGACTGGTCAGCGGGATGCCGAAGCGCTCCGCGATAGCCACCGCGGCTACGCAGTAGATAATCGCCAGGGTGGCCCAGGTGATCACCTGGGCCAGTGCCTGCCGGTGCTTTGAGGCTTCCGAACGGACCAGCGCATCCGCCTCCCTGGCGTTCGCGTCAATCCGTTCCGTGATCCTCGCGCCCAGCCAGGTCGCCAGTCGCGTCAGCAGGATCGTCCCAATCACGAGCAGCACGATCTCCAGGCCACTGCCGCGCGCCCACGAAGAGACGCCGCGCGCCCACGAAGAGACGTCGGTCTGCGGTTGCACAGTCAGGAACATAACCCTCCATCATTGCCGAACCCCGCTTTCGGCGACTACCCGGCTTTCGGCGACTACCCGCCGGCTACGGCCTGCGGCAGGCACGCCGGAGGTTCATCATCGAGACCGCAGTGCCAGGCTACTTCCGCAGGCAACGGTCTTCGGCGGCGCGACAGCGTCTCGGCCGGCACAGATCGGCGGGCGACAGATCTCCGCGACCGCGGGGCCGTGCACTTAGTGACCTAAGGCCAGAGCCTGGCTAGGCAGCGCCTCGCGGGGTTCGGTGCATCATCTTACGCAGCGGCATCATGGCCGTGCGCCATCTGGCGGCCGCGGCGGGCTGGTGCGTGCGCGTATGCCTGTTCGTGACCTCCGATGGCATGGGCGGGACGGTGCTGTCGGGGGATGAGGGCGGCCGTGCGGTGGTAGTGCTCGGATCCGGATGGGATGCAGCGGACTCGGGCATGGTGTCTTCCTTTCGCAGATGGGTTAGGGCGCCATGGCCTAGTGGCAGGCAGCCAAGCTGTCCCCGGTGCCGCCAGGCCAGGATCCTGGCCTGGCGGCGTCGATCAGATACCGGCAGAGTCAGCCGAGACGCGGCATTATGAGCGTCCTGGGCACCTGCGATCGCGATGACCGCAGCGGTGCGCTTGCGCTCCTCCGGTAGCCCCGGGAAGCGGGCCGCTGGTGACGGCTGACGTCCGGCGCCTAATGGCACGCTATACCCGCATCAGGAAACTAGCAAGTTATTTCCGGAATCTGGTAACTTATCAGCATGGCAAGCTGGACCTTCTTCACCCACCGCGCCCGGGTTCTCCTGTGCGTCGCCCATGACCCCGGGATGCGCCTGCGCGACATCGCGGCCAGCCTGAACATCACGGAACGCAGCGCGTTCGGCATCATCACGGACCTGGTCGAGGGCGGCTACGTGGTCAATGAGCAGGGCGGGCCACTGGCGCACCTAGGGCGATAGCGCCGCAAAGGGGATAGCCCGCAGAGTGCGATAGTGGGCGGAGGAGGCATGCATGGATGTAACGGACGTGTGGGTCGCGAATGATGAAGGTACCGAAATCATCCGCGCGCGGGACATCGCGGGCGCCAGCCTGGACTATGACGGAAACGTCACGGTGCGGTTGACCGGCGGAGACGGCGCGGTTGTGACGATCGCCGGGCACAGGACGCATCATGAGGAGCACAGACCTGACGACTTTCACCGCCAGCTGGTCCGTGTCGTCGCCGAGCTGTCGGACGCGGCGGGGGCCTTTCTGGTGCGGGCGGTATACCTCGAGACGCGCGGCTGGCAGTGGGTCAGCGAGCCGCTGTAATGGCGATAAAACCATGCGGCCGAACGGGCCGTGGTGCACGTGGCCGGGCACCGGCGCGGCTGAGGGATTTTCGCGAGGCATCGAGGCTAGGCGCGAAGGTAAAAGCAAGGTAGTGTCAAAAATGTTGCTCTGGACCCCGGCAGCGGTTACGACCGAGAAATAGCGGCCTGAGAAATAGCAGGCCACGCGGCGGGATCCGGAGTTTTTCTTGCCCGGGCATCGCCCTGAGCTTGCCCATTCGATGCAGGCCGCTAGCTCTGCCGCGTGCATTTCTGGGCCTGGCCGTTGCCGTGTTTTTGCTACTCCGGCTGCGTTCAGAGAGGAACGACCGCCATGACTGATCAGCTCGCTGTCGGCTATGAAGGCACGGAGCCGTTCCCGGGCGGCGGCTGCACGCCACGCACCTTCGAAGGCGGGGTCCGGGTAGCGGTGACAGCCGCGATTGTCATCGTGCCGTTCGGCGGGCTGGCGGTGGCGGTTTGGCTCGCCTGGGGTCACGGCCTGCACCTCACCGACATCCTGCTCGCGGCGGCTTTCTACCTGGTGACGGGGCTTGGGGTGACCATCGGCTTCCACCGGCTGCTCACCCACCGCAGCTTCACTGCGGCGCCAGCGCTGCGGGTCGTGCTGGCTATCGCGGGGTCGATGAGCTTCGAGGGCGAGGTCATCGGCTGGGTCGCCATCCACCGCCGTCATCACGCCTTTGCCGACAGGCCGGGCGACCCGCATTCGCCGTACCGGTACGGAACCAGCCTGCCCGGGCAGCTCCGCGGTCTCGCCCATGCGCACGTGGGCTGGCTGCTACGCGACGACCCCACCCCGGCCGCGCGCTATGCCCCGGACATGGTGGCCGACCCGGCCATGCGGGCGATCTCGGCAGCGTTCCCTGCCTTGTGCGCCGTGTCGCTCGGGCTGCCGTTCGCCGCGGGCTGGGCGATCGGCGGCAGCTGGCACGCCGCACTGGCCGCCCTGCTGTGGGCCGGGCTGGTCCGCGTCACCTTGCTGCAGCACGTCACCTGGAGCGTCAACTCGCTGTGCCACGTGATCGGCACCCGCCCCTTCACTACTCGCCGCTACGACCGGGCCACCAACTTGTGGCCTCTCGCCCTGCTCTCCCTCGGCGAAAGCTGGCACAACATGCACCATTCCGATCCGGCCTGCGCCAGGCATGGTGCCGATCCCCGGCAAATCGATATCTCCGCCACCGTCATCCGCGTCTTCGAGCGCTTCGGCTGGGCGACCGGCGTGCACTGGCCTGCTCCGGCCCGCCTGGACTCCCGCCGGCGTGAGCAGGGTCAGCCTCAGTCGCGCCAGGTACTCCAGGACTGCGAGGCGCTGGTCTCGCCGGTACCCTGTTTGACCGTGAACGATGTTCACGCTACAGTGAACACTGTAGCTCGGAACTGAATAGTGTTCACCTGAGCGGTGTTCTTCCGGGTCGCCGGGCCATCGGCCCGGCCAGATGCAAAGGGAGAACAAGATGACAGTTACGACAGGCTGGGACCTGTTCGAGGACCTGCGCGCGGCGCAGGATGAGCTGCTGCAGGCGACACGGGGACGCGGCTGGCGGCCCGGCCAGCAGTACTACAGTGATGCCGGCACCGCGGTCTGGGCACCGGCGGTCGACATATCCGAACGCAAGGACGCCTATCTGGTGACGGCCGAGCTTCCCGGCGTCAAGCCCAGCGAGGTGGAGATCACCTTCCTGGACGGCCTGCTGACCATCCAGGGCGAGCGGCACTTCGCGCACGACTCCGCTGAGGAGAAGATGCACCGCATCGAGAGGTTCTACGGCGCCTTCCGCCGCTCGATGACCCTGCCCAGCCACGTGGAGGCCGACAAGATCGAGGCCTCGGCACAGGACGGCGTGCTGCAGATCATGGTGCCCAAGGCACCCGAAGTACAGGCCAAGCGCATCAAGGTACGCGCCGGCCAGGGGCACACCGCCCTGAAGCCAGGCGCAGCGGCCAAGAACGGCAGCTGACACTAGGCCTGGCCGCACGAGCTAGGCCGTGCGGCCGGGGAGCATGACCCTGTCCCCATCCTCGCAAGTCCTGGCCGGCTAGCAATACAGTCGGAGATCGTGATGTTCATGAGTGCCGCTGGCCGTCGGCTTGCCGCCGGGAGTGCCAGGGCGCACGATGCGACAGCTGCACGGAGGTTTGACGTGAGTGGTGAAGCGAGGGCGACAGAGCCTGAGGACGTGACACGGCTGATCGCCGAGCGGCTCAACGCTGGCGATGCGGCGGGCGTCGCGGCACTATACGAACCGGAGGCAATACTGGCCTACCCAGCCGACCGGCCGACGACCGGGCGGGAGGCCATCCGGGCCATCTACCAGCAGATGGCCGACGCGGGGATGAAGTTCGCTATCGAGACTCCGCTGCCCACCGTCCGGTTCGAGGACCTAGCGCTGACCTCGACCCGCTCGGCCGACAACACCGGCCTCCGGGTCCAGGTCCTGCGCCGCCAGCCCGATGGCTCCTGGCTGCGGATCATCGACCGGCCCGAGGTCCCGCAGCCATAGCCACACCCGTCGCTGACGCGCATAGGTTTGGGCTAGCCCATTCTGCCCGCCTCATGGAAGGTGCAGCATGATGGCCCGCTTCCCGGCCCGATGGCACAATGAGCTGACATGGAAGACGGGGGCCCATCGGTAACCGCCCGCCGGGTCGCGGCGCACCGGCTCGGCTTCTCCCGGGTCCCTGCGCCCTACGGCGCTCCCGCTGCCGACGAGGCCCTGGCCGCCGACGTCGCGGCCGGGCAAGTGGCCCCGGCGAACCGGATGCACGACTACCTCGCCGCGCGCACCTCGTTCTTCGACCGGACCGTCGTCAGCGCCATCGACCGCGGCGTGCGGCAGGTCGTCGTCGGCGCAGCCGGCTACGACGGCCGCGCGTTCCGCTACGCCAAGCCGGGCGTCCGCTGGTTCGAGGTGGACCATCCCGCGACCCAGCGGGACAAGCGGGAACGGCTCGAGCGGCTCGGCATCGCCGCGCCCCACGTGCGGTTCGTCGAGGCAGACTTCACCCGGGACCCGGTAGCGGACCGGCTGCGCTCCGCCGGACTCGAGACGGCCGCGCCCAGCCTGTTCCTGCTCGAAGGGGTCGCCGTCTACCTGGAGCCAGCCGTCCTCGAGACCGTGCTCGAGCAATTCCGCCAGGTCGCTGCCCCCGGCAGCCGCCTGGCCATCAGCGTGTCACTGTCCCGGGAGCACGACGAGGACGCCCGGGCCCGTTTCCAGGCTGCGGTGGCCGCCCTGGGGGAGCCGGCCAAGTCGGCGTTCGACGCCAGCGAGGCCGAGGACCTGCTCGCGCGGACTGGGTGGCGGACCATGCCCGGTCGCGAGGAGCAAACCGCCAAACGCGAGCGCCTGCGCTCGGCCGGCCTGCTCATGGCCAGCGCCGGCCCCCGGGCTCCCCAGGCATCGGAGCCGTCCAGGCTGTCCAAGCAGCCCACGCCGTTCACGTCACCCGCGCGATCCGCACCCCAGCCGGGCACCCTCTCCCTGTCGGCGCTGCTATCCCAGGCGCTGGTCGCGTTCACGATCGAGTTCGACAACGAAGCCGAACACCGCCTCCCGCACCGCACCACCGATCACGGGGCGTCCGTCCACGGCGACGGCGCTTGGCTGGTGTCGCTGGTCATGTGGGAGAACTGCCTGCGGCACGTCACCGACCAGCCGATCACCGTCGGCGAACTGGAGGCCCGCGCGCGCACCGGGACCAACCTGGATGGGATGCGGCGCTGGGGCTATATCACCATCGACGGCACCGCCAGGAAGATCCACAAGGGCCGTCCGGGACCGGATGCCGTCCTGCGTGCCACCGCCGCGGGGCTGCGGGCCCGCGAGGTGTGGCTGCCGCTGCCCGGCCTCATTGAGCAGCGCTGGCGGGAACGATTCGGCCCCGGCCAGGTTGACCGGCTGCGAGAGTCCCTCGTGACCGTGGCCAGTCAGCTTGACCCCGGACTGCCTGACTGCCTGCCGATCCTCGGCGCGGCCCTGCTCAGCCGCGGACCGGACACCGCGCTCCCGCCCGCGGGCCACGTCGATCCGGCCGGTCTGCCGCTGTCGGCGCTGCTGTCCCGGGTGCTGCTGTCGTTCGCTTTGGAGTACGAAAACGAAGCAGGGTCGTCCCTCGCGATCAGCGCGAACGTGCTGCGTGTTCTGGGCGCGGACGGGGTCCGGCGGCGTGACCTCCCGCCGCTGACCGGCACCTCCAAAGAGGCCGTCAGCTGGGCGCTGGGCATCTTGATCAGGGAGCAGCTAGCCGCCGAGGATCCGGACCCGGCCGCGGGCCGCGGCAAGATCGCCCGCCTCACTCCACGGGGCCTGCAGGCGCAGCGTCTTTACCACGAGTTCGCCGGCACGATCGAGCAGCGCTGGCGTGAGCGCTTGACCGGCGGTGCGATCGACGCTCTCCGGACGTCGCTGGAAGCGCTGGCCACCGCACCCGACGGTGAGCCATGGCCCCTGTTCGCGGGACTGGAGCCCTACCCGGACAACTGGCGAGCCGCGGTCCGCCGCCCGGTCACCCTGCCGCACTACCCGATGGTCTTGCACCGCGGCGGCTACCCCGACGGCAGTTAGCGCTCAGCACAGGAGGTGCCATGCCGGACTTGACCGCTGACGACGAGGCCGCCGCGATGGTGGCTGCCGTCCGAGACGATCCCGCCCGGCGCCTGGATCTGGCCGCCCGCTTCTACGACCGCCGGGTCGGGCGGCCGAGTATCCGGTCCTACCGCCGGGCGGAGCGCCCACAGCCTGCTCACCGCGCCGCGCCTGGCCCTGAGCCGCTTCGCTCCGGCCGGCCGGCTGCTCGCTGATCCCCGCTGGCGCGGCGCCGACGTGTTCCTCTCCCTCCACAACATCCTGCCGAACCGGTATCCGCTTGACGGGTCCGCCGTGCAAGAACTCCTCGACGCCGAGAACTACCTGGGGCGCCTGATCGATTACGGCGTGATCCTGCCCCGGGCGACTGCCCTCTACGCCCACGCGGCGTCCGAGTTGAACGAGCCGCGACTCCTGGAGTTCCTCCGTGACGGCCGGCCCGTCTATGCGTGGCCGCATGACGCAGGGCACGTATGGACCACGGAAAGGGCACCGTTGGCGATTCGCACCCTGACGAACCTGACCAGGAGCACCGATGCGGATCAGCCAGGAAGAGCTCGCTCCGCCCGGATTTAACCCGGACGCAACACGTTGTCACACGATATCAACAATGCGGGGCTAATGTATGCCATCCGCTGTGACAAACGGCGAAGGCGTGGCGGCACGGCACTTACGGGGATCACGACAGCATTTCACCTGCCTACCTTGTGAAATGCACAGTCCGAAACGAGGGTCGCATATGCATATGCCCGTTCGGGATTGGTTCGAAAATCGGTCGTTTCACCACCAGGATTTCAGCGATCTGGCCAGTTCCGGCGCGGCGATGCGTCGCCCGGCCATCACGCTGATCCTGCCGGCCCGCGAGGTCGCGGGTACCATCGGCCCGATCCTGGACACGGTGGCTAGGCTGAATGAGCTCAGCAGCCTGGTTGATCAGGTGCTCGTGGTCGACGCGGACTCCGCGGACGGCACCGCCGATATCGCCCGGGCCCATGGCGCGGAGGTTTACTCGGAAAACGAATTGCTGCCGGAATACGGGCCCGCCCAGGGCAAGGGTGACGCGATGTGGCGGGCTCTATCGGTGGCTCGCGGCGATATCGTCATGTTCGCCGATGCCGATACGCGTGATTTCGGTGAGCATTTTGTCTACGGCACGCTCGGCCCGCTGCTGATGGTGCCGGGAGTCCAGTTCAGCAAGGCGGCCTACCGGCGCCCGTTCACCAGCGTCGAGCAATCCGTCGCCGACGGCGGCGGCCGAGTCACCGAACTGATGGCCAAGCCCCTGCTGAACTTCTTCTTCCCCGAACTCACCGGGTTCGTGCAGCCGCTGGCCGGCGAGTTCGCCGCGTCCCGGGACCTGCTGCTGCGCACCCCGTTCCTGACCGGGTACGGGGTGGAGATCGCGATCCTGATCGACGTGCTCGGCGCCGTCGGGCTGCCCGCGATGGCCCAGGTGGACCTTGGCTCGCGGCAGAACCGTCACCAGCCGCTCTGGGACCTGACCAGGATGAGCTCGGCCGTGCTGCGCGCGCTGGCCCGCCGGGTGCCGGCCCTGGACAATGCGGTGCCCGCGCCCCGGGCGCCCGGCCTGTGGGACCTGCCAGGACCCGTCGGCCCGGAGACCTACCTGCACGCGGTCGCCACCCAGGACGGGCTGCGTCTCGATGAGCACCTCACCGAGCTGCTCGAGCGTCCGCCCATGACCCAGGTCCTGCCCGCCCCGGCGGAAATCCCCGCCTACCAGGCCAACATGTAAATCCGGCTTTCGCATGGTTGTGACACCCTGCCCGATAGAGCGGGTACGGTGCCGCAACCATGCGTCCCGGACGCCCGTTAGGTAGACGCCTCCGCGAGGACGTCGAGGATCAGCTGGCCGTACCTGGCCAGCTTGGTCTCGCCCACCCCGTTCACGAGGGCAAGCTCGTCCAGCGTCGATGGCGGCGACGCCGCGATCTGCCGCAGGGTCGCGTCGTGGAAGATCACGTACGCCGGCATGCCCTGTTCCTTCGCGACCGCTGCCCGCCAGGCGCGCAGCCGTTCGAACACGGCCTCGGCCTCAGCTGACAGTTCGGCCGCAGGACCAGCCGACTCGGCCCGCGGACGCGCCGACTTGCCCCGGGCGGTGCCGGCCGGACCGCCGGCCTGCTGCCCCCGCCCGCCCCGCGCCGCGGGCGCAGGCGGGGACGCAGGCCGCGGAGCGTCCCGCCGGAACAGGACCTGCCGCTCACCGCGCAGCACCTCTCCGCTGAGGTCGGTGAGCGCCAGCGTCCCGTGATCGCCCTTGACCGCGAGCAGCCCGGAGGCCAGCAGCTGCCGCACCACGCCCCGCCACTCGCCGTCGCTCAGTTCGCTGCCGATGCCGAAAACCGGCAGTGAGTCATGCCCGTACGAAAGCACCCGCGGCGTTTTCTTCCCGAGCAGGATGTCGATTGGCTGCCCCGCGCCGAAGGAAGGCCCGTTCAGCCGACCCAGCCGGACCACGGTCGAGAGCAGCTTCTGCGCCGCCACCGTGCCGTCCCAGACCGAAGGCGGCGCCAGGCAGGTATCGCAGTTCCCGCACGCCTCCGCCTCGGGCTCCGCCTCGGTCTCGCCGAAGTACGCCAGCATCTGCCGCCGCCGGCAGCCCGCCGTCTCGCACAGGGCGAGCATCGCGTCCAGGTGCGCCACGAGCCGGCGGCGGTGCGCGAGGTCGCCGTCGGAGTCGTCGATCATCCGCCGTTGCTGGACCACGTCCGCCAGCCCGTAGGCCAGCCAGGCCGTGGCCGGCGCGCCGTCGCGGCCGGCCCGCCCGGTCTCCTGGTAGTACCCCTCGACCGACCGGGGCAGGTCGAGGTGCGCGACGAAGCGCACGTCCGGCTTGTCAATGCCCATCCCGAACGCGATCGTGGCCACCATGATCAGCCCGTCCTCGCGCAGGAACCGCGACTGGTTCACCGACCGGGTCCGCGCGTCGAGGCCGGCGTGGTAGGGGAGCGCGACGAAGCCCTCTGAGGCGAGGAACTCCGCGGTCTTCTCCACCGACGCCCGGGACAGGCAGTAGACAATTCCCGCGTCTCCCGGGTGCTCGGTCCGCAGCAGCCGGAGCAGCTGCCGCCGCGGCTCGTTCTTCGGCTCGATCCGGTACTGGATGTTGGGCCGGTCGAAGCTCGCCACGAACTGCCTGGCCTCGCCCAGCGCCAGCCGGGTAGCGATCTCCGCGCGGGTCTGCTCGGTCGCGGTGGCGGTCACCGCGATCCTGGGCACCGCGGGCCAGCGCTCGTGCAGCACGGACAGGGCCAGGTAATCGGGGCGGAAATCGTGGCCCCACTGGGCCACGCAGTGCGCCTCGTCGATGGCGAACAGCGCCACCGTGCCGCGGTCGAGCAGCCGCAGGGCGGACTCGGTCCGCAGCCGTTCGGGCGCCAGGTAGAGCAGGTCGAGCTTGCCGTCCAGGAAGGCGTACTCGACCCCGCGGCGCTCGTCGGGATCCTGGGTCGAGTTGAGGAAGCCCGCCCGCACGCCGAGCACGGTCAGCGCGTCGACCTGGTCCTGCATGAGCGCGATCAGCGGCGAGATGACCACGCCGGTGCCCTCGCGCACCAGCGCGGGGATCTGGTAGCACAGCGACTTGCCGCTGCCGGTCGGCATCAGCGCGATGGCGTCGCCGCCGGCGCAGACGTGCTCGATGATCTCCTGCTGCTGGCCGCGGAAGGAGTTGTAGCCGAACACGCGGTGCAGCACCTCGGCCGCCGCGTCACCGATTCCGGGCAAGCCCACCCGGCGATTCTACGGGCCGCCACCGACACCGCGGTGCGGTCGGCGGGCGTGTCCACCTTGATCAATGTAATCAACACGTGACGGCCGCGCCCGTAACGGGAGCATCCCCGTCGGCGTCCCATAGTCATGGCGCTCGAGAAGGCACGCGTCCTGCTGGCTGCCGGTTCCGGAGCCCTCAGAACAGGTGCCGGAAATAGGACTGCGGGTCCCGCATGAACTGCCGCCACGCGACCACCAGGCTCAGGTCGTCCCAGGTCGCGGGCCGCATCCCCCAGGGGCCGAGCTCGAGCAGGCTGGCCCCGGGAATCGCCGCCAGGATGGGGGAGTGGGTGGCGACGATTACCTGGGACCCGGCAGCGGCCAGGTCGTGCAGCACCGCGGCCAGGCCGAGCGACGCGACGAAGGATAGCGGCGCGTCCGGCTCGTCCATCAGGTAGAAACCCTCGTCGTTCACCCGGGTACGCAGGATCTCCAGGATCCCCTCCCCGTGACTCATCTCGTGCAGCCGTTCCTGCGTCCGGCCGGGATTCTGCTCGAGGTAGCTGTAGAGCTGGTTCATCGTGTCGGCGCGCAGGAAGTACGACCAGCGCGGCCGCAGGCCCCGCACCACGGTCAGGTCCCAGCCGATGCCCGGCTCGCTCTCCCTGACCCGGAACAAGCGGCCCTGAGCCGAACCTCCCTGCGGGTTCAGCCCGTACGCCTCCGCCAGGCTCTCCACGACCGTCGACTTCCCCGAGCCGTTCTCGCCCACCAGCACGGTCAGCCCGGCGGGCAACTCCAGACCCTCCCGCAGCAGCTGCGCCATGGCCGGGACGCTGGCGGGCCACACCGACTCATCGACGTGCAGGCCCGCACCGGGCAGGAAGGCCCGCACCGGGCGGGCGTCAAACTCGTCGCTGGCGGCCATGCTCCCATGATGCCGGGAAAGACATTGTTGCCCGAACGAGCAGTGGTGCGTGCCGCCCGTAATGCCATACGGTGCCCAGCATGGACGCCTCGCTTGCTGATCGCCTCGCCATCCGCGATGTCGTCGAGACCTGGGCCAGCGCCAGGGACTCCGGAGACTGGGCGGCCTTCCGGGCCTGCTGGCACGACGACGGCTACATGATGGCCACCTGGTTCCAGGGACCGAAGGAGGACTTCATCCGGGTCAGCCAGGAAGGCGCGGCCCGGGGCGTGAACATCCTGCACTTCACCGGCGGCTGCCGGATCACGCTCGCAGGCCCGCGGGCCATCGCGCAGACCCGGATGACGATCATGCAGCGCGGCGAGGTCGAGGGCGTGCTATGTGACGTCGCCTGCACCGGCCGGTTCTACGACTTCCTCGAACAACGAGACAGTAGCTGGGGGATCGTCCTGCGCCAGCCCATCTACGAGAAGGACCGGCTGGACCCGGTGGACCCGGCGGCCTCGCTCGTGCTGGATCCCGA
>Ga0187807_1000130_pt1 | contig 20695 bp, 21 predicted proteins | sample NC_wetland_sal_i_4_FD_132432 | JGI IMG/M metagenome (GOLD analysis project Ga0187807, IMG submission 132432) | Wetland sediment microbial communities from Neuse River Estuary, North Carolina, USA - ASW_2 | ecosystem: Environmental > Aquatic > Freshwater > Wetlands > Sediment | place: USA: North...
CGGGACTTCGGCGGTCAGGGCCGCGGCCCGACCCGGCGGCCGGCGACGGGTACTTTCCGTGGCGGCAGCGGGCGTGGCCCCGCGGACCGGCCAGCCCGCTCGTACCGCCGGGACGACGGTGACGGGTCTACCGGGGAACGACGCTTTGGCGCGGACCGTGGATCCTCGTCGGGGTACCGCGGTGGCCCGCGCGACGGCGGAGCCCGCTCCGCGAGCCGTGGCGGAGAACGGCGCGAGTGGGATCAGAGCCGGGATCGCGGCCACGAGCGCCGGGTCGACGGGGAAGGCCAGCGCGGCTATGACCGCAGGCCCAGCGGGGAACGACCTGGCCGGGCGCCGTACGGCGGTGACTCCGAGCGCCGTGGCAGCGGCTACGGGCAGAACAGGAGTTACCGGGACGACGGCGGGGAGCGGCGCTCCTCTGGCTACGGCGCGGACCGGCCACGGCGCAGCGGAGGGTTCCGCGATGACCAGCCTGGAGCACGACGGTCGCCTGGCGACCAGCGGCCAGCTGGCGGGCGCGGCTTCAGCAGGAACGTGTCAGACCGCATTGGGGGTGCATTCCCTGACGAGCGCCCGGACCGCCGAGGGGGTGCTTATCGCGGCGCACGGCCGCAGTGGCGTGATGATGGCCGCGACGGGCGCGAAAACCAGTCCCGTGCGGCTTCGGACCGCCCTGAGCGAGCGCCGCGCCCCGGAAGCCCGGCCCGGCCCGGGGCGCGCAGGCCAGCCTACGGCGCGGGGGCTCGCGCGGGCGGGCCGTTCCGGCCGGGGCGCCCGAGCCGTCCCGGTGCCCAGCCCGGCTCCGGCGCCCGCCCGCGGCCAGGCACCACCGCGGGCCCGCGACCTGACGGCCGCAGGCCCGACCGCCGCGGTGGCAGCGACGCAGCCGCGCCGCGGATTCCGGAGAGCATCACCGAGGACCAGCTTTCCCGGGAGGCGAAGGCTGAACTCCACGGGCTCCCCGCCGACCTGGCCGCCATCGTCGGCCGGTATCTGGTAGCCGCCGAGCTGGCGAGCGACCCAGAGCAGGCTTACCGTTTCGCGGAGGCGGCGCGTCAGCTGGCCGCCAGGATCGGCGTGGTGCGTGAGGTTAATGGCATCATGGCGTACCGGACCGGCCGCTGGGCGGAGGCCCTCGCGGAGCTGCGCGCGGCCCGTCGGCTGACTGGGCGCGGTGAATACCTGCCGCTGATGGCCGATTCCGAGCGCGCGCTCGGCAGGCTCGACCGCGCGCTTGAGCTCGTGCGCAGCGACGATGCCAAGCGATTGCCGCGCACGGCGCAGATCGAGCTGCGGATCGTCGAATCCGGCATCCGCAGGGACCAGGGGCTATCCGATGCGGCGGTCCTTGCCCTGCAAGTCCCCGAGCTATCCGACGGGCGGCTGCACCCCTGGTCGGCCAGGCTGTTCTACGCCTACGGCGACGCCCTGCTCGCGGCGGGCCGTCCGGAGGCCGCCAGGGAGGCCTTCTCCCGTGCGGTCGTGGCTGACGAAGCCGAGGAGACCGACGCCCTGGCCCGCCTCGATGAGCTGGACGGCATCACGGTCGAAGACCTCGAAGAAGCCGAAGACTGGGACGACGAGGACGACCTCGACGCTGACGCCGACCTCGACGACGACGACGACGAGGACGACCTTGACGATGACGAGGACGACCTCGACGACGACGCGGACCTCGACCTCGAGGACGACTCCGATGACGAAGACGACCTCGATGACGACGAAGATGACGATGACCTCGACCTCGAGGTCGATGACGAGGACTCCGACGAAGAAGACGACTCCGACGAGGGCGACGATCTACAGGACGACAGCGAGCCCAAGGACGTCGCCAGCGACGAGCGCCGGGACCACGCCGACCACTCGGCGGAAGACGCGGAACAGTCTTAGCCCGACAACCGGCCGGCCCCGACCCTCACCGCAACTGACATAAGGCGCAAAACCAGTCCACATACCACGACAAACCGGACGCGAAAGTACCCAATCCGCGCCCTATGTGGGAAAAGCTTTCGTCTAAAGCCGCCGCGGGAAACCGGCCCGCCAGCGAGCGGACCGACCCAGGCCAGGTCATCAGGCCGGCTGTTCGAGTTTGTCCAGCCAGTGCCAGATGCCGGCCACGTTCGCCGCCGCGCCGCTGATCCGCTCGAACTTCGCCGCCACGGCCGGGTCCGCCTCGGGTTGCAGCGCCAGGTAACGCGACAGGGTCTGCTCGCGGACCATGGCGATCGCGTGATCGAGGTCCATGCCCGCGGCGCGGGCCTGCCGGGTGCCCTCCACCCAGACCGTGATCTCCTCGGCGGACCGCTCCAGGATCCCCGAGACGTCATCTACCGGCCCGTAGTGGCTGAACAGCAGCCGCGATGGCCGCAGCGACGAAAACCTTCCCAGCGAGGCCAGGGCGACGTCCAGGTCGAAGTCGGGCGGCGGGGTGGCGGGGCGCAGGTCGCCCGTCTCAGGGATGTAGACGCCGGCCGCGTCGCCGACATACAAGTCGCCGCTCGCCGAGTCGATCAGGCCGACATGGTGCCGGGCGTGCCCGGGGGAGTAGTGGCTGTCAAGCCGACGCCCGTCGCCGAGATCCACCGTGCCCACATCGTCGAGCGACCTTATCCGGTCCGCGGGGACCGGCGCGAGCCTTCCGAACAGAACGTCAAGCGCGTCCCCGTAGACCATTCGCGCGCTGGCCATGAGCCGGCTCGGGTCGGCGAGATGCCTGGCGCCCTTCTGGTGGACGACCACGTCCGCCGCGGGGTACATGGCGGCGATGTCGCCGACGCCGCCGGCGTGATCGAGGTGAATGTGGGTGACCACGACGGTGGCGAGGTCGGCGGCCTCGATTCCGAGCTTCGCGAGCGCCTCCTGCACGACAGGCGCGGACCACGCGGTCCCCGTTTCGACAAGGCACGGGCGGCTGCCCCTGATCAGGTATCCAGCGGTGATCCCCTGATACCCGGCCATCCGGGTGTCGATCTGGAAAACGTCGTTACCGAGATCAGTAATGTCCGGCGGGCCTGAGTGCGGGGACTTTCCCTTGCTCGTAGCCATGTCGTCACGCATCCGGCTATTGTCCCAGACAGAGGAGTAGAGGGGAGAGGGGAGAGGCCATGGACCTCATGCTGAATGAGTATTCCGCCGCCCCAGGTAGGACCGTTGTCGAAGTCAGCGGGGAGATCGACGTCTACACCGCCCCCAGGCTCAGGGAGACGCTTGTCAACCTCGTGGACGCCGGAAACTACAGCCTGATCGTGGACATGGAAAGAGTCGAGTTTCTCGACTCGACCGGGCTCGGCGTGCTGGTCGGGGGCTTGAAGCGGGTGCGGGCGCATGACGGCGGCATTGACCTCGTGTGCACGCAGGGGCGCATCCTGAGGATCTTCCGTATCACCGGCCTCAGCAAGGTCTTCAACATCTTCGATTCGGTCGAGGAAGCTCTCGCTAGCCACGCCAGGCCGGACATCCGCCTCGCTGAGCCCCCCGACTCAGCGGACTCCGCGGACTCGGCAGGCCCGGGAAACCCGGAAAACCCGGCCGAGTAGACCCGGACCCGCAGGAGCCCTTACGCCGGTTCCCACGTCCGCAAGACCAGGCCGGTGCGCGGCTTAGGGCCGAACGATGTGGACTTGCGCGGCACGCGCTCGCCGTACTCCGCCACCTCCTTGACCGCCGCGAACGGGACCGGGTTGCAGATCACCGCGGTGCCGGCCGCGTCAACCGCCATCCGGACCGCTTCCGCGGCATTGTGGGATATCAGGACGTCGCGCTCGTTGTCCTTGATGGACCACAGCCGGGCCATCAGCAGTTCCTGCATGACCGCTGCGTCGAGCGCCTGCCAGCGCCGCGACGCCGACGGTGGCATCGCCGCGCTGAGCTGTTCGCCGTCAGGCTGCGTCAGCAGCCGGAATCCGGACCGGCCGGCCAGCAGGAACGCGTGTCCCCGGCGTCCCGCCTCGGCGAGCCGCCCCAGAGCCGACGCCAGGTCGGCAGGCGAACCGACAAGGCCGGCCACCTCCTCGACGGTGAACCCCTCCGCGGCCAGGCGCGCCGCGTCATCAGGCGCCAGGTGCGGGATCACCCGGTGGATGGCGCCGAGCCGGGGCGGGTACGCGTCCGCGTCGACGAGGAACGCCAGCCCGTAGTCCCACGGGCCCGCGCCGCGTCCGGCGTCGCGCATGAGGTCGCGCAGTTCACGGTAGGCGGCGTACCTGTGGTGCCCGTCGGCGATCAGCGCGGTCCGTCCGGCCAGGTCGGCGGCGACCGCCGAGTGCTCGGCCGGGTTAGTCAGCCGCCACAGCCGGTGCGTGATGCCGTCATCGGTCACCGCGCACACGTCAGGCCGCCGCTGTTCGGCCGCCTGCCGCACTAGCCCCGAAGCCGTCGAAGGCGGAGTCAAAGAAGCCGTCGAAGGCGAAGGCGAAGTCGAAGGATTCGAAGAGGAGCCCGGGCCGGCGGGGCCCCCGTGCCCGCCGGTACCCGGTGCGGAGCCGGCTTTAATATCCGGGGAATCAGCGTCGCCGGCTCCACCGTTGTAGACGAGAAAGATCGGCTCGAGGTTGGCGCGAGTTGCCATCATCAGCTCACGCCGCCCGGTGACCGGGCCCGGCATGACCCCTTCGTGAGGGAGGACGCCGGCCGAGTCGGGGGAACCCACGGCGACAAGCCCGATCAGCCCGCGCTGCAGCCAGTCCGGCCCGCTCTGCTCGTAGATGTAGAGCGCGGGCTCCGGGTCCGGCGCGAGCACGCCAGCCGCGAGCCAGTCCCGCAGCCGGCGCGCCGCCAGCGCGTTGGTAGTCGACGAGATCGCAACGGGGCCGCGACCAGCCGCCACATCGACCTCGGCAGAAGCGGAAGCAGAAGCATCAGCATCCAGGCCGAGCCCCGGCAGGATCAGCCGCACGATGTTGTGCGGCTCGGCGGCGAGCAAGTGGTCCAGGGTGCCCGAGCCGATCACGTCGTACGGTGGTGATGTGACGTTTGCGATGCCGCTGACCCGGTCTGGGTCGTAACGGACACCGCGGAACGGCGCCAGCACGAAACCGGAATCTTGGCCGGACGGAAGGGTCTGCACACAATGTCAGAAGTACCAAGCGGAAGCTGGGATTCCCGCTATCTGGAAAACTTCGCTGGCCACGCCGGTTTGGAAGGGGACGGACCGGGCGAAACCGGCGGCGAGGCGGCAGAAAGCGATCCAGTGGACGTGCACGCCTGGTACACCACCGGCATGGAACTACTCGACAAGGGCAGCCCGGCGGCCGCGGCCCAGGTCCTGCAGCGAGCGGCTATCGCCGAACCCACCTCGCGCAGCGTCCGCGAGGCGCTGGCCCGCGCCCAGTTCGACACCGGCAGGTACGCCGAAGCCGCCGACAACTTCCGGGTGATCGTCGAGGCCAGCCCGAGCGACGACTACGCGCACTTCGGGCTCGGCCTGGCGCTGTCCCGGGTAGGCGATCACGAAAGGGCCGCCGAGTACCTGGCGCTCGCCGCCGCGATGCGCCCGGACCGCAAGCCCTACACCGACGCGCTCCGCCAGGTCCGCGCCACCCTCGAGGCACGCAGGCGGCCGGCGGAATGAGAAGCTAGCCACCGTGGCGAACCTCTGCGAACGGTACGACGTCGCGCTGCTCGACCTCGACGGCGTCGTCTACATCGGCGGCAACCCCATCCCCGGCGCCCCCGAGGCCCTGCAAAAGGCCAAGAACAACGGCATGCGGCTGGCGTACGTGACCAACAACGCCTCCCGCACCCCCGCCGCCGTCGCCGCCCTGCTCAGCAACATGCGCGTCCCCGCGGACGAAAGCGACGTCGTCACCTCCGCGCAGGCCGCCGCCAGGCTCCTGGCCGAAAAACTCCCGCACAACGCTCCCGTCCTGGTGATCGGAAGCACCGCGCTCCGGCTCGCGGTCAGGGAACGTGGCCTGCGGCCCGTCTCCACCGCGGCCGAACATCCCCAGGCAGTCGTCCAGGGCTACGGCCCCGGCATCGGCTACGCCAGCCTCGCCGAGGGCGGCCTCGCGGTGCGCGCCGGAGCGCTGTTCGTCGGCACCAACGCGGACAGCACGCTTCCCGGCCCGCGCGGCATCCAGCCGGGCAACGGCTCGCTGCTCCAGGTCATCGCCCACGCCACCAGCACCAGGCCGCTGATCGCCGGCAAGCCGGAGCCGCCGCTGCACCGCGAGTCGGTGATCCGCACCGGCGCGAAAACCCCGCTCGTGGTCGGCGACCGCCTCGACACCGACATCGAGGCCGCCACCCGCGCGGACGCCGACAGCCTGCTCGTGCTCACCGGCGTGTCCCGCCCCGCCGACGCGGTCCTCGCCCCGCCCCCGCAGCGCCCGACCTACGTGGCGCAGACCCTTGAGGCCCTCCTGGAGCCGTACCCCGAGGTCGCCAAGAACGATGACGGCTTCACCTGCGCCGGCTGGACCGCCCTGCGCCAGCCGGACGGGCAATTCGCCCTCAAGGGCGCCGGCGCCGCCATCGACGGCCTGCGCGCCCTCTGCGCCGCCGCCTGGGACGCCGCCCCGGATACCACATCTGATAACAGCAACAGGCGGCTGACCGCGCGCCACATCGACGCACCGCTCGCCGAACTGGCCGCCGCCGGCCTGCGGATTTGACAACTCGCCCGCGTTCCGGTCTGCTAGTGCGCGTGCCAGCACACATGCCGACCCGAGCCGCCATGCTGTGCTGCCGCGTTCCTTCGTGTTGTCGCTGACCCCATAGCCCGGTCAGCCCGTCAGCCAGGGGAGTCTTCGCACCCCCGCACCCGAAGGAACCCTCGTGAACGCCGACCTATCGGTAGCTCCTGAGATCGCGCAGCTCGCCACCGCCTCCGCCCTCCCGCCGCGCCCCCGCTCCACCGCCGCGCCGCGCACCGCCGGCCGGGCCGCCGGCGAGCTCACCAGGCTCGCCGCCGCGCCGCAGCTGTGGTGGGACCTGGTCCGCTTCGATCCGGCCGGCCCGGTCCGCATACCCGTGCCGGGCACCGCTGGCGCCTGGCTCCTCGTCCTGCCGCCCGGCGCGACCGCCGCCTGCGACTGCGGATACGCCACCCTGCTAGCCGGCGAAGCCGCCGAATCCGCCCCGCTGCACGCCGGCCGCGTCCGGGTGCACGGCCGCCCCGCCCCGCATTTGGTCCGCGGCGCCGGCCACGGATATTCGGTGAGCATGCACTTGGCAGCCGCCACCGCTCGTTCGGGAGAATAATTCAAAGACTTTTATCCCGAACGGACGGTACCGTCTCTCGCAGCCCAGCCATCCCCCCCGGGGAGTAGGGCGGAATCATCACTGCGACCGACGCGGACTGCGGCGGCGGCCGGCCAGACTTGGGAACATCTGTAAACCGGAGAGGACGGATTCCCATGATTGAGGTACGGGGCCTCACCAAGAGATATGGCGACAAGGTCGCGGTCAACGACCTGACGTTCGGCATCGAACCGGGCAAGGTGACCGGCTTCCTCGGCCCGAACGGCGCCGGAAAGACCACCACGATGCGGCTGATCCTCGGCCTTGACTACCCGAACGCCGGCACGGTCACAGTGGACGGCAAGCTGTACCCCAACCTGGCCTACCCCATGCGCGAGGTCGGCGCGCTGCTCGACGCCAAGGCCGTGCACGGCGGGCGCAGCGCCTACAACCACCTGCTGTGCCTGGCGCAGACCAACAACCTGCCGAAGAAACGGGTCGGCGAGGTGCTTGAGCTTGTCGGGCTGACCGAGGTGGCGCGCAAGCGGTCCAAGGGCTTCTCCCTCGGCATGAGCCAGCGGCTCGGCATCGCGGCGACGCTGCTCGGCGACCCGAAGATGCTCATGTTCGACGAGCCGGTGAACGGGCTCGACCCCGAGGGCATCTTGTGGATCAGGAACCTGATGAAGGCGCTGGCGGCCGAGGGCCGGACGGTGTTCGTGTCCAGCCACCTGATGTCCGAGATGGAGAACACCGCTGACCACCTGATCGTGATCGGCCGGGGCAAGCTCATCGCCGACTGCACGATGGCCGAGTTCATCGCCCGGTCGTCGGGCGCGGCCGTGCGGGTCCGCACGCCCTCGCCCGACCAGCTGGTGCTCGCCATCGCCAACAAGGGCGGCACGGCGACCGCCGACAGCGACGGGACGCTGCTCGTTCACGGCATGGCCGCCGACGTGGTCGGGGACATCGCGTTCGAGCAGGGCATCAGGCTGCACGAGCTGACCGTTGTGCGGGCGTCGCTGGAGGAGGCGTACATGGAAGTGACCGCCGACAGCGTGGAGTACCACGCCGGGGTTCGTGGCCAGGCGACGACGATCGGAAGCGGGGTCTGAACGATGGCTACCACTACCGCACCAGGTTCTGCGGCGGACCTTCGGCTGACCGCGCTGCCGCCCGCGACCGGGCGCGCCGGCCTGCCCGGCGCGCTCCGCTCGGAGTTCACCAAGCTCCGCTCGGTCCGCTCCACCTACTGGACGATCGCGGCGCTGTTCATTGTCAGCGTCGGCATCGCGGCCATCGCCGGCGCGGGCATCGCGTCTAACCTCCACAACAACCCGTGGAACAAGGCCGGGACGGACGCGACGCAGGCATCGCTGATCGCCTTCTTCGAGATCGGCCAGCTGATCATCGCGGTGCTCGGCGCGCTTGTCATCACCTCCGAGTACTCCACCGGGATGATCCGCACCTCGCTGACCGCGATGCCGCGGCGGGGCACGGTCTACGCCGCCAAGCTGATCGCATTCAGCACGGTGACCCTGATCGTCTCGCTGATTACCTCGTTCGTCTCGTTCTTCGTCGGCCAGGTGGCCCTGTCGGGCTCCGGGGTGAGCGCCTCGCTGTTCCACTCCGTCACGATCCCGATGGGCGTGAATATGTCGCCTGGCCCAGGCGGCCCGAACGGACCGCCGAACTATAAGTTCGTCGGCACCATCGTGATCTCCCCGGGCACCGTGCTCACCGCGATCATCGGCTGCGCGCTGTTCGTCACGGCGGTCGCGCTGATCGCGTTCGCCTTCGGCTCGATCATCAGGCACACCGCCGGCGCGATCACCTCGGTGATCGGCCTGATGTTCGTGCTGCCGATCATTATCCAGGTAGCCCTGCCGGACACCTGGCGCTGGGACGTCATGCGGTTCTTCCCCGACGCGGCCGGCCGGGTGCTCTCGGTGACCGTCGGCAACACCAACCCGCACCTGTGGTCGGCCTGGCCGCAGTTCGGGGTGACGCTGGTCTACGCCGCCGTGTTCCTAGCGGCCGGCGCCTACCTGTTCCGCAAGCGCGACGCCTAACGAGGGGCATCTCTCGCGGGTAAGCGGGGCCGGCCACAGCAGTGGCCGGCCCCGCTCCGCGTCCGCCTCGCGCGCCTCCACCTCCGCACAGGTCATCGTGGAGGATCGGGCGACCCCCGGCTAGCCGGATCCCCCACGATAAGAGCTGACCCCGCGGGGTCACCAGGTGACCCACACGTCGTTCTGCGCGCCGATGCCCTGCGCGGGCAGCGGCGTCACCGTGCCCGTGGCCAGGTCGATCAGCTCGAGCACCGCTGCCGCGTGCCCGGCCGTGATGCTGGTCTGCGCGAGCAGGAAGCCGCCGGACGGGTCCAGGCTCAGAACGCACGGCCCGCTTCCCGCGAGCGCGGTGCGCCCGGTCACCGTCCCGCCGGAGACGGTCAGCAGCGGGTCGTGCGCTGCGGATTCGCTGGCGCCGCAGACGTACAGCGTGCGGCCGTCCGGTGCCAATGCCGCCGCGTCGGGGACCGCGCCGGCCAGGGTGAGCTGATGGCCGGCCACGACGAGGCGCTGGGCCACGACGACCTGGGCGCGCTGCGCGATCGTGCCGGCCGGGGCATCGGTCGGCAAGATTCCGGCCAGCGGCTGGTAGAGCTTCGTCTGCTGGACGACGAAGCCGATCTGGGTTCCGTTCGCCGACAGCGATAGGGACCCGATGTCCTCGTTGCCAGGCGCTGTCCACCGGCTGATACCCCCGGTGGCGAGGTTGACGAAGCCAATGTCGCCGGTGCCACCGTCCGGACTGTCGCAGTATTCGCCGGCGTAGCCGAGGAACCGCGCGTCCGGGGTGACGGTCAGTGCGAAGACGTCCTCGGGCAGCGTCGGCACCGGGAGCGGCGTGTATGCGGGCGACGAGCCGGACCAAAGATGCAGCGCGTACAGATGAGTCCCGCAGGTATAAGCGTGACCGGTGGCGACCACGTAGGTTCGCGGATCCGCGGTCGCGGCGACCGCGTAGAAGCTGTCACCCGCGTGCGGTACCGGGACGACCAGCAGCGGGTCGGCGATGCCGGTCCGGTAAACGTAGAGCGAGGTGTTCGCCCCGCCGGACAGCGCGACGAAGTACGGGGGAGCGCCCGGCGGGACCGCCAGCGTCGACGTCCTCGTCCGGGCAGCCGCCGGTGCCGTGCCGGGCGCCTGCCCCGTGCGGCCGGCCTGGCCCGTCGGCCGCGGAGCGGCCGACGGGAGCCCCGAGAGCAGGGCGGGCACTCCGGCGACGATGGCCACGATCGCGGCCGCCGCGGCGAGCGGCAGCAGCACGCGCCCCCGCGGCGCGCGCCGCGGGCGGCGCGACCGGCTCCGGCCGGGCGCGATGACGGTGACGGGCTCGTACAGGGTGCGGATCCCGTCGGGCTGGATCGTGTCCGCCGCGACGCGATATGCCTCGCGGAGCCGGTTCTCGATGTCGCTGACCTGGCCGTTCACTGGTCCTCCGTTCATTGCTCCGCCCCTAGCTGACGGGCGAGCGCGGCGAGCGCCCGGGAAGCCGTCGACGAGACCGTGCCGCGGCTCACCCGCAGCACCGCTGCGATCTCGCTGTCGCCAAGGCCCGCGTAGTACCGCAGCGCGAGCACCTCGCGCTGCCTGCGCGGCAGCCGGGCGACCGCGGCCAGCACCTCTCGCTGGCTCTCACCCGCCATCGCCGCGGCCTCCGCCGACCAGACGGGCGGCTCGGGCTCGCGCGGCTCGGGCGACTGGCCGCGCAGCCACGCCGTCCGCCGCGCGCGCTGCACGCTGCGGCAGCCATTCACCACCGAGGTGCGCAGGTAACTCAGGGCATGTTCGGGGTCACGCAGCCGCGACCACCCGCGGAACAAGCCAAGGAACGAATCCTGCACCACGTCCTCGGCCGTGGTCCGGTCTCCGACCAGCAGCAGCGCCAGCCTGATCAGGCCGACCGCGTGCGACCGGTACAGGCCGTCGATCGCATCCCCGGGCACGCCAGGCCCGGGTGCGGTCGTCAGCGGGGGTTCGGGCCCGGTAAGGGCGCCGTCTGGCCTCATGCCTAATTAGACGCGCCGCGGGCCAAACTGCTGAGCCGGATCCCGGGACAATCCTGATCCGGTGTCAAAGCGCCGCGACGGCGTCGACCGTGAGATCCTCGAGGCTGGTCAGCACCAGTTTCGCCGCCTTGAGAGCGTCGTCGGCCGGCGGGTAATCCGGGTGCGGAACGGCGATCACCATGCAGCCCGCCGCGGCCGCCGCGCGGAGCCCGTTAGAGGAGTCCTCGACGGCCGCACAAGCCGAAGGCCGCTTGCCGAGTCGCCGCGTCACGGCGAGGTAGATGTCGGGCGCGGGCTTGCCGCGCGGGACCTCTTCCGTCGACATGACGACCTCGAACGACGACCGGAGCGACGCGGCGTCCAGCACGGTCTCGATCAGCGACCGGGGCGCGGAACTGGCCAGGCCGACCGGCCATCGCCCGGCCATCCGCCGCACGGCGTCAACCGCCCCGGGCAGCAGCGGCAGGTGCTCGCTGTACCGCTGCGCCATAGCCCCGATGACGACCTCGGCCACCTCCGGCGGCGACAGCCGCACGCCGAGGTCCGAGCTGAGGTAGCGCGACCACTCGCCGGTGCTCATGCCCATCAGCCGGTGCTGAGTGTCGGCGTCCCAGTGCCCGCCGCGCTCGGCGACGACCCGGCGCCGCACCTGCTCCCACACCGGCTCGGAGTCGACGAGCACCCCGTCCAGGTCGAACACGACCGCCTCGATCACCGCTGCCCCCTAGAGCCGGTACGCTCCGTTCGGGATAAAAGACACGAGCTCAGCCAAGCACGAGGGCAAGCTGGCGTGACTGCGCCACCAACACCCCCGCCGAATCCCAGATCTCGAAGTCTTCCTCGTGGTAGCCGGCCGCGACGTGCCTGGTCAGCGCTCGGCAGGCGAGCCAGCCCGGCGCGGGATGCGCCCGCATGTGCACGGTCAGCTGGACCGTCGTGGACAGCGCGCCGACCTCGAGCACTACCGGGGCGGCCGCGTCGACGAGCAGCGGCAGCGACATCAGATCGGGCTCGCGCCCGTCGCTGAACCGCATCCAGAACTCCGCCGTCGGGTCGCCCGACGGCTGCCCGGTCAGCCAGCCGGGTGCGGCGCCGGCCCGGTAGTCGAGCCGGTCGGTGAGGGTGACGCCGGCCAGCGCGGCGGACGGCATCGCGAAGCACTCGTCAGGCGGCGGCAGCGACGGGGCGGCGGCGCCGGTGAACGTCGGGCCTCGTTCGGCCCGCGCGGCCGCCTTGGACAGGTCGGTGAACGCCGCGGTGGCGCGGACCACCTCCTTGCCGTCCCGCCACAGGCTGGCCTGGCCGAACGCGGTGGTCTTGCCGGTCCGGATGACCTCAGTCGACAGATGCGCCGTGCCGGGCAACCCCGGGCGCAGGAAGAACGCCGACACCACGACAGGATCGGGGAACGGCAGCACCTGGCCGAGCGCGCGGGTGCACAGCGCGAGCATGAAGCCGCCGTTGACGCCGGCCATCCCGCTCCAGCGGTCGGTGATCTGCGCGGTGAACGCGGGGCCGTCGCCGGCCAGCCGGGTCTCCGCGTCGAACTCGAACTGCGGCACTCCAGACGCTCCAGACGCTCCAGGCATTCCGGACACTCCCGGCGTTCCGGGCACTACGGCAGGGTCAGGATCTCGTGGCCATCCTCGGTGACGAGGATCGTGTGCTCGAACTGGGCCGTGCGCTTGCGGTCCTTGGTCACCGCGGTCCACCCATCTGGCCATATGTCGTACTTGATCGTGCCCAGCGTGAGCATGGGCTCGATCGTGAACGTCATCCCGGTTTCCATCGTCACGTCGTTGTCCGGGTCGTCGAAGTGCGGCACCACGAGCCCGGAATGGAACGTGGTCCCGATCCCGTGCCCGGTGAAGTCGCGCACCACGCCATAGCCGAAGCGGCGGGCGTAGGACTCGATCACCCGGCCGATCGCGTTCAGCGGCCGTCCGGGCGCGACGGCGCGAATGCCGCGCGTCATCGCCTCCCGCGTCCGCTCCACGAGCAGCCGCGACTCCTCGTCGACGTCTCCGGCGAGGAACGTCGCGTTGGTGTCGCCGTGCACGCCGTCGATGAACGCGGTGATGTCCACGTTGATGATGTCGCCGTCGCGGATGACTGTGTCGTCGGGGATGCCGTGGCAGATGACTTCGTTCAGCGACGTGCACAGCGACTTGGGATAGCCGCGGTAACCAAGCGTCGACGGGTACGCGCCGTGGCTGACGAGGAACTCATGGCCCACCTGGTCCAGGTAGTCGGTGGTAACCCCCGGTGCCACGTGGCGGCCGACCTCCTCGAGCGCCTGCGCGGCGAGCCGGCCTGCGACCCGCATCCGCGCGATGGTGTCGGCGTCCTTGACATCGGGCTCGCCGAGCGTCGGGCGCTTCTTGCCCACGTACTCGGGGCGGGTGATGGTCGAGGGGACCTGCCGGACTGGGGATAGCCGGCCCGGGTGGAGCAGTGTGGCCATATTCTGCGAGTCTAGTGCGCATGGCAAACTCGGCGGAAAGCGAGCGCTGGTGGTTCTGCACCAGGCACATGACGGTCGAGCCGGACGACACGCCGTGTCCCGGCAAGGACTTGCTCGGTCCGTACCCGACCCGGGAGGCGGCCAGCCACGCGCTCGAGAAGGTGAAGGAGCGCAACGAGGAGTGGGACGCGCAGGAGTAGCCGCGTTGGCAGCCCGCCCGGCGCGGCGCTTGGCACGGCGGTGACTCGCGGAGCGGAATAGCGCCATCCGGGACTAATCTAGATCCCGTGAGCAACGATCTGCCCCCGGCCGCCGAAGCGCGGATGGCCGAGATCCGGCGCAGCGGCACCTGGGGCTCGGCGGTTACCTCTGACGAGTTCGCCGCCATCCGTTCTGCGGGGTTCGACACGGTCGGCCAGGTCCTCGGCGCCGCCGTCTACAACATCGGCTACACCGGCGGTTACGGCTGCCCGGGCGCGTGGGGCAGCTACGGGTACTCATGGGGCCCGGGCGCGCGGACGCAGGTGTCAAGCCGCGGCGGCTACGGCTCGTTCGGGCCGATGGTGAACACCATGTACGAAGCCAGGCGCACCGCCATCGGCCGGATGGTGGCCGAGTGCGCCGAGCTCGGCGGCCACGGCGTCGTCGGCGTGCGCCTGTCGATCGGCCCGTTCCCGGCCGGCGGCCTGGAGTTCAAGGCGATCGGCACCGCAGTGCGCGCGCCGGGCGCGCGGCCGTTGGCCCACCCGTTCACCTCGGACCTGTCCGGCCAGGACTTCGCCAAGCTGGTCATGAAGGGCTGGTTCCCGGCCGGCCTGGTGCTCGGCATCTCGATCGCCGCCAGGCACGACGACTGGCAGACGGTCGGCCAGACGCGCTGGGGCGCGGGCAACGCCGAGGTCACCGGCTTCACCGAGCTTGTCAACGAGGCACGGCACGACGCGCGGACGCAGCTCAAGGCCGACGTGAAGCGCCTCGGCGCGGAAGGCGTCGTCGTCGCCGGCATGGACATGCGGGTGCGGGAGCGCGAGTGCCCGGCACAAGAAGGAGGCCACGACCACGTGATCGAGGCGGTCAACATCGGTACCGCGATCGTGCGCTTCTCAACTCATACTGAACGGTCCGGGGCGTCTCCCCTGGCCATCATGTCTCTTGACCCGCAGCGCCGCCAGGCGGCGCGGGTCAACATCGGGGCCAACAGGCTCATGTAATGTTCCTGGTTACCTACGTAGCAGAACTGATGAGGACGTCATGACGGACCAGCAGACCACGCGGACCACCGACCTGGGCGTGGCCGGCGTCCCGCAGGACGCGATCAAGCGTCTCGCCGAGTTGCAGCCAGGCAAGGCCGGGTCGATCTTCACTTCCGACCTGTCGGTGAACGAGTTCCTGCTGGTGCGGGAGGCGGGCTTCCGGCCGCTCGGGCTGGTGCTCGGCTCGTCGATCTACCACGTGGGGCTGCAGATCGGGCGCTGGGGCCGCAACCAGGAACTCGACGTGCTGTCGCAGGCGATGTACCACGCCCGGGAACTGGCGATGAGCCGGATGGAGGCCGAGGCCGACGCGCTGAAGGCGGACGGGATCGTCGGCGTGCGGCTGGACGTGGAGATGAAGGAGTTCGGCGCGGACATCGCCGAGTTCATCGCGGTCGGCACCGCGGTCAAGGCCGAGCCCGGCGCCGGCGGCGGGGGCGTCAGCAACTGGCGCAACAACAAGAACCAGCCGTTCACCTCGGACCTGTCGGGCCAGGACTTCTGGACGCTGATCCGGGCCGGCTACGCTCCGCTCGGCATGGTGATGGGCTCGTGCGTGTACCACATCGCGCACCAGCGTATGGGCTCCAAGATCGGGAACATCGGGCGGAACGTCGAGATCGAGCAGTTCACCCAGGCGCTTTACGACGCCCGCGAGCTCGCCATGACCCGGATGCAGACCGAAGCCGAGGAACTGCACGCGGAGGGCATCGTCGGTGTGCAACTGCGGCAGCACAGCCACACCTGGGGCTCGCACACCACGGAGTTCTTCGCGATCGGCACCGCCGTCCGCCCGCTCCGCGACGACCACGTGATCGAGCGCCCCACCATGGTCCTGTCCCTGGACGCCTGATCCCAGCTTCCCTGCCCGCGCCCGCCGCGCGGCGCCCGGCCGCCGCGCGCCCGGCCGCCGGTCCCGCGCCCAGCTCGCGCCCCTGGCGTCACTCGCGCCCAAGGCTGAGGCGGTGCACCGCCCGCTCGCGCCCCTCCGGCCATCAGCTGGGATACTTTTGGCCCCTATTGGGGCCATTTCTATCCCACGTCTTCGAAATTCGCGTTCGCGAGCCTAGTGGTGACTACGCGGTCGGGCCGCTGACCGTGTCCAGCAGGCGCGCCAGCCGGTCCCGCAGCCCGCGCTTGCCGCGCGCGCCAGGGGCCGCGGCGCTTTCGCGCTCGCCGGCCGCCGCGCTTACCAGGTGCTGCGTCGCGTCGAACGTGATCAGCCCAGCGCGCCGCGCCCACTCCGCCTCATCGAACTCACCGGCCAGCGGCGGCACCGAAACCGGCCCGCCCGAGGTCGCTGGCGGCCGTCGCGGCACCGCCAGCGACTCGTGCGCCAGCGCGTCAAGCTCAGCGTCCCCGGAATCCAGGGCCAGGATCGTGGCCCCGACCCGCCGCGCGTCGTTGACCCGCTCGAGCAGCGGCACCGGCGCGGTCTCCTCGGCGACGACGAACAGCGTCTCGCCGCGCCGCGCGGCCTCGAGCCGCGAGAGCCCCACCCGCAGGTGCGGCGGCGCGTCCGGCGGGGGAGACCACCGCACCAGAGTGGGCATCAGCTCGGGAATCCCGGCGAGCCGCGACTCCTCGTCCAGGTGCGCGGTCAGGTGCCAGGGTTCCGACAACGGCGTGCCGACGATCAGCAGCCCACCCGCCGACTTGGTCGACACGCGCAGCGCCCGCCCGAACACCCGGACCCGCTCCAGCCAGCCGCTTCTGGCCAGCAGTGTGCGCAGCGTAGCCACCTGGTCCGCGTCCATATACCCATGGTGCATCCTGGGTGGCGAATCCGCAGCACATCGCGGATGAGAGGATCGACTGCGGAACCGAACATCAACGGGAGGCGCGATGAAGTTCGCCTGGCTGTGCAGCCACGAGTCTTACCAGCCCGAAGACCTCGTGCAGCAGGCGGTGGCGGCCGAGGAAGCCGGATTCGACGTGGTCCTGGGTTCGGATCACTTCCACCCGTGGGTGGACGACACGTCGGCCGCCGGGTTCGTCTGGTCCTGGCTCGGCGCGGTAGCCGCCCGGACAACCCGCGTTCAGCTCGGCACCGCGGTCACCTGCCCGCTGTTCCACTACCACCCGGCGCTGGTCGCGCAGATGGCCGCGACGACCGACCGGCTCTCCGGCGGTCGGCTCATGCTCGGCGTCGGCACCGGCGAGGCGATTAACGAGCGCCCGCTCGGCTACCCGTTCCCCGGCTATGCCGAACGCCAGGCCCGCATGCAGGAGGCGCTGGAGATCATGCACCGGATGTTCGCCGGGGAGAAGCTGACCTTCCATGGAGAGCACTACACGACCGAGACCGCGAAGCTGTACTCGCCGCCGGCGGGCGCCCTGCCCGTGCTGATGGCGGCTGGCGGGCCCAAGTCCGCTGAGTTCGCGGGCAGGTACGCCGACGGGCTCATCACCAGCGTCAAGGACCCCGCGGACACGGTCGCGAAGGTGATCGAGCCCTACCGTGCGGCGGCCGCCAGGCACGGCGCGCGCCAGCTCGTGCTCGCCACCCGGTGGACCGTGCTCGCCTCGGACATGTCCGAGGCCTGGCAGGCGCTGTCGTCCATGCGCGGCCTGCGCGCCCCTGGGCGGCTCGAGGCCACCGACCCCGCCGAGCTGCGGATCAGGGCGGACGAGATGGACCCCGACGAGGTACTGGGCAGCTACGCGGTCGTCCCCGACGCGGCCGGCCTAGTCGAGGCGTACCGGCCGCTCTGCACGGATGTAGGGGCCGACATCGTCTCCATTCAGGTGATGTCCGAGGATCCGATGGCGGCGATCGAGATGATCGGCAAGGAGGTCTTGCCCCAGCTGCGGGCAGTAGCAAGCTGACCTGTCATATTTATACGGAACGGTCCCGGGTTTCTCTGCGACGGAAACCCGGGACCGTTCCACGCGGACAGACCCCTACCGGTACGAGTACTCCTCGGTCGGGAAGGCTCCTGACCCGACTTCGGCGGCGAACTCGGTCGCGGCGTCGCGCAGCGCGGTAGCGACGTCGGCGTACCGCTTAGCGAACTTGGGCACCCGCGGCGACAGGCCGGCCATGTCCTGCCAGACCAGGACCTGCGCGTCGCAGCCCGGGCCGGCGCCGATGCCGATGGTGGGGATGTGCAGCGACTCGGTGATCCGCGTGCCGAGCGCCGACGGGATGCCCTCGAGCACGACCGAGAACGCGCCGGCCGCCTCGAGCGCCTTGGCGTCGCGCAGCAGCCGCTCGCCCTCCTCGCCACGGCCCTGCACGCGGAACCCGCCGAACGCGTGTACCGACTGCGGGGTGAGCCCCAGGTGTCCCATCACCGGGATTCCGGCGGCGACCAGTTCTTCCACCTGGTGCGCGACCCGCATGCCGCCCTCGAGCTTGACCGCCTGCGCGCCGGCTTCCTTCATGAACCGCGCGGCGGTCTGCAGCGCGACGCGCGGCGATGCCTGGTAGGAGCCGAACGGCAGATCCGCCACCACCATGGCCCGCTTCGTCCCGCGAACGACGGCGGCCGTGAGCGGGATCAGGTCATCGACGGTGACGGGGATCGTGGTGTCGTACCCGAAGACCACCATGCCAGCCGAGTCCCCGACCAGGAGTACCGGGATTCCGGCCTCATCGAAGATCCGCGCGGTGAGCGCGTCGTAGGCGGTGAGCATCGGCCACTTCTCGCCGCGAGCCTTCGCGGCGGCGATATCCCTGACCGTTACGCGGCTTTCGCGGCGGCCGCCGTACAGCGGCTCAGAGTCATGCGACGACATGATCGGAACCTCCAAAAGTCTCGAGGCGCCCCTGTGGCGTACCCGGACACTCCGATAATCGCATGATCGCGGCGTGCGAGACTAATCGGGTGTGCAGTGACTTCCGGGCAGTCGACGCGATGGTCAGCGACTACTTCGACCGCGGCGGGCAGCCCGCGATCGCCTACGGGATCCTGCGGGACGGCGCCTTGGTGCACGCGGCGGGATTCGGGGAACGGGTGCTCGGCGGACCGGCGCCGGACGCGGACACCGTCTTCCGGATCGCGTCGATGTCGAAGAGCTTCACGGCGTCGGCCGTCCTGCTGCTGCGCGACGAGGGCCTGCTCGCCCTCGACGACCCGGCGGAGAAGTACGTGCCCGAACTGGCCGGCTGGCCGCCGGTCACCGCCGATTCCGACCGGGTGACGATCAGGCACCTGCTGACGATGACCGCGGGATTCCCCACCGACGACCCGTGGGGAGACCGGCAACAGGGCCTGCCGCTCGAGGAGTTCGGCACCCTGCTCGCCGGCGGGGTGGGGTTCAACTGGGCGCCCGGCACCCGGTTCGAGTACTCCAACCTGGGCTACGCGATCCTCGGTCTCGTCATCGCGGCCGCGTCGGGAACGGAGTATCCGGACTTCGTGCGGTCGCGGCTGCTGGCGCCGCTCGGCCTGACGCGAACGGGGTTCGCTGCTGAGGAGTTCGACCGCGCTAACCTCGCGGTCGGTTACCGGCGCGGCGCGCGCGGCTGGGAGGAGCTGCCCTTCGACCCGTACGGGGCGTTCGCCCCGATGGGCGGGGTGTTCAGCTGCGTCACCGACCTGGCGCGATGGATCGCGGGCTTCGCGGCGGCGTTCCCGCCTTCCGACGCTCCGGCTGCGGGTGAGGAGCATCCGCTGCGCCGGGCGTCGCGGCGGGAGATGCAGCTGCCGCAGGCGGTCACCGGCTGGCGTTCGCCGGACCGGCTGCCCGGCGGCGGGCCTGCCGCTCCCGCGTACTACGGTTTCGGGCTGTTCGCGGACGAGGACCCGGTCGTGGGTCGGATCGTGAGCCACAGCGGCGGATACCCCGGCTTCGGCAGCAACATGCGCTGGCACCTGGCTACCGGCCTTGGCGTGATCGCGCTCGGAAACGCCACCTACGCCGCGATGTCCGTGCTGGCCGCCCGGGTCCTCGACGCCCTGCTGCCGCGTTCGGCCGCCTATCACGTGGCCCTGTCACCCGCTTGCGGAGAGCCGCCGGCGTCCGTCCGCGAGGCGGGGTACGGAACGCCCTGGCCGGAGACGGTGGCCGCCCGTGACGCGGTGGACCGGCTGCTGCGGAACTGGGACGACGCGGCCGCGGATGCCCTGTTCACCGAGAACGTCGCGCTGGACAGCCCCTACCGGGAGCGGCGGCACGTCCTTGCCCTGATCCGCGAGCGCATCGGCGACTTCGCGCCCTCGGGCAGCAGGCCCGCCGAATCCGACACGCCCGCGCACTCCCGATGGTGGCTAACGGGGGAGCGGGGCACGGTCGCGGCGCAGATCCAGCTCAACCCGCAGCGCCCGCCGCGCGTGCAGTCGCTGACCCTCGCCGTTCCGCCCGCCGCCGGCTCGGTGCTGGCGAACGTGCTCGCCGGCGTCATCGCGTGGATGAACGACGGTGCCCGCGAGTGGCCTCCATCCGTGGCCGTGGCGCCCGGCGCCGACGCCGGCCTGCTCGCCCGCCGCCTCCGGATGGCCGCCGCCTGGGCGGGTGCCGCCGTCGCCGGCGCGTTCCGCGCCGGCGACGGCACCGCGTCAGTCACCGTCGAGCTGGATGGCGAGCACGCCACCGTCGTGCTCGCGCTGCTCGTCAACCCGGTCACCGGCGAACTGCGCCAGGCGGACGTAACGCTTTAGCCGCGCATCCCGGCCAAAGCAGATGAATGTCACATTCAGCTGGCTATAACGAGCTGTATGCGACATTCATCCCCCGGCCGACCAGCCGCGGGACTGGCCGGCCGAGCGGATC
>Ga0187807_1000131_pt1 | contig 20651 bp, 21 predicted proteins | sample NC_wetland_sal_i_4_FD_132432 | JGI IMG/M metagenome (GOLD analysis project Ga0187807, IMG submission 132432) | Wetland sediment microbial communities from Neuse River Estuary, North Carolina, USA - ASW_2 | ecosystem: Environmental > Aquatic > Freshwater > Wetlands > Sediment | place: USA: North...
CACCGGGATCATGGACGCGCACAACCTGGGCTGGAAGCTCGCCCTGGTCGCCTCCGGCCGGGCCGGCGACGCGCTGCTCGACAGCTACGGCGCCGAACGCCGCCCGGTGGCGGAGGAGGTCCTCGCGCTCACCCACGCCCTCGTCAGGTCCGGCACCATGAGCCACCATGCGGCGAAGAGTCCGCGACTGGTCGTCCGTGCCGTCGCCCGCCCGGCGGTCGTCCAGCGGCGGGTCGCCCGCAGGCTCACCCACGTCTACGTGAGCTACCCGCCGGGACCGCTGACCCGCCCTGACCGCGGCCGGCGCGGGCCACGACCGGGACAGCGGATGCCTGACATCGAGATAAGCGCCGACGGCACGGCGGCCGGTCAGCGACATCGGACCCGACGTGGTGGTGGACTTTTCGGACTATGGCGCGCCTGTGCACATCACCGCGCCGGCGCCGTCTGAGACCATTGACTACGCCTCGCTCGTGCAGGTGCTCGGCCGCAGCGGCGGCTGACGGCGTAAGCCTGCGTGCGATCTCAGCGCGCGCCGCGCCCTGGCGCCGTAGCCGGCCGCCATGCCCGCCGCCACCAGGGCGCCGCTCAGGTACGCGCCGGGGCCGGCCGGCACGCCGAGCGGACCGCCGGTAAAGGTGCACACGACAAGGGCCAGCGCGCCAATCGTAAAGATGGCGGACGCGGCCAGCGGGAAGAAACCGCCGGGCAGCACCTTCGTGCCGCTCCGCCGGAACATGCCGATCCAGCCGAGCTTCAGCGCGGTCATGACCAGGTCGGCCGCGACCTGCTTCGTGGTCACGTTGTGGGCGCGGACCACCGCCCGCACCGAACCGAACGCCGAGATCGCGGCCTCCCGTGCCTCGCGTTCGCTCATCCCGATCGCGAGCCCCGCCGCGACCGATTCCCGCAGGTGATCCTCCGCCTCGGCGAGGACGAGTTCGGCGTCCGGCGTGCGCAGCCTGGCGCGCAGGTCGCCCAGGTACGCCTCGATGAGATCGGTGTGGTCGTCACGCATAGTTCGCCTCGCGGTCGGTTGGGCCTGCGCGGCGGCCTTGCCGGACGATTGTCCGTCCCATCTGGACGGCGTAGCCGAGCGCGACCACGATGGAGCCGACCACCCCGGCCAGGCTTGGGAGTGCGAACGCGCCGGACGGGTGCGCCAGGGTCGTGGTCAAGGTGACCGCGACCGGCCCGGACGGGAGCATGAAGATCGCGGTCACCAGCGGGAAGTAGCCGCCGAGCAGCGCCTCGGGCGCCCGCCGCCCCCGGCGCCGCTGGGATCGGCGTGCCCGCAGGTACCCGGCAAGCAGAGCCAGGCCCGCGATGCCGCAGCCGCCGAGGCCGGCGACCGCGCCGACCGGGTCCGGCGGCCCGTCCGCGTGCACCCCGATGACACGGAACAAAAGCAGCAGCACGATGCCGGCGCCGGCCACCGCGAGCAGGTAGATCGCGGCGAGCTTCCACGCCGCCAAGCCCAGCTCGGCGGCGACGGCGGACGCGGGGCGCCGGTGCGCCCTGACGACCGCCCGCACCGGCCCGAAGGCGGCGATCGCCGCCTCCTGCGCGTCGCGCTCGGTCAGCCCGAGCGCCTCGCCCGCGGCGGCCGACTCGCGCAGGTGGTCCTCGGCCTCGGCCAGGATCTGCGCCGTCCGGTGCGGCGGGGTGCGCAGGCTCGCGCGCAGCTTCCGGAGGTACTCGTCGATCAGGTCGCCGCTCACGCCGACCATCCCAGCACCGCCTGGACGCCGGTCGCGAACCGCTTCCATTCGGTCCGCTCCGCGGCGAGCGCCGTCGCGCCCTTGGTGGTCAGCGCGTACACCCGGCGCTTGCGCCCGTCGGTGTCCGCCCATGAGCTGGCGAGCAGCCCGGCCTCCTCGAGCCGGTGCAGCGCCGGGTAGACGGTGCCTTCGGGCAGGTCGAACGTGCCCTCGCTGCGCGCGCGCAGCGCCGAGATGATCGCGTACCCGTGAGCCGGGCCGGCCGCGAGCACGGACAGCAGCAGGAGGTCCAGGTGCCCTTTGAGGCGTTCCCTGTTCATGCCAAGGAATGCTATGCCTCGTAATCCTAGGCGTCAAGGACCGTCGCGGAGTACCGGTACTCCCAGCCGGGCCGCCAGGCGAAGTCCGCCGCGATCAGGTCTTCAAGCGGGACGCCGGCGATGGCGTGGTCGAGCCCCCACCGGGTGGCGACGTGCCCGATGACCACGACCCGCTGCCCGGCCCAGCGGGCCGGCAGGCCGGCGACGAACCCGGCGACGCGAGCGACGGCCTGCCGCCAGCTCTCCCCGCCCGGATAGGGCAGGTCCAGGTGCTCGTGCCGGTGCGCGTGCATCTCCGCGGCCGGCATTCCGTTGCGCTCGCCGTAGTCGCACTCGCGCAGCCGCCAGTCGAGCAGCACGGGGACGCCGGACTCGCCGAAGGCGATCTCCGCGGTCTGCACCGCCCGCCGCAGGTCCGAGCAGAACACCGCGGCGATGCCGTCATTGGCGCGCCGCCGCCCGAGCTCGCGCGCCTGTTCGGCGCCGCGCTCGGACAGCCGGCCTGGCAGCCAGCCGGTGGCCCGCCCGGCCTCGTTGTCCTCGGTCGTAGAGTGCGACTCAAAGATCAGCGTCATGCCCACACTCGCCAACCCTACGGGGGTCGCCGAGTACGGGCTGCCAGGCCAGTTCGGCGGCGCCGATCAGGCCGCCGTCGTCTAGGACGCAGGCGCGGATCGGGACGGCGGCGCCGCGGCCCCAGGGGCTGCGGCTCGCCACCGCGTCCCGCAGCTGGTCTGGCGCGGCCTCGAGCAGGTACCTGTGCAGCCCGCCGAGCAGCACCAGGTCCGGGTTGACGACGTTGATCAGGCCCGCCAGGCCAAGACCCAGCCGCTCCACGAGGCTCGCCGCGGCTGCCCGGACCTTCGGGTCTGTCGGGTACTCGGCGCTGAGGATGGCGATCGCCTGGTCGAGCACCGGACTGCCCGGCCGCGGGGCGCGGCCGGCCGCCCGCATGAACCGGTCTGCGTCGGTCTCCACGTTGAGACAGCCGCGGTTGCCGCAGGGGCATGGGTGGCCGTTGGGGTCGACGCTGACGTGGCCGGCCTCCATGCTCAGCCCGGTGCTGCCGCCGTACAGCGCGCCGCGCAGCACGAGCGCGCCGCCGACGCCCTTGCGCTCGGCGGCGACCACGAGCAGGTGGGACGCGCCCCGGCCCGCACCGTGCCGGTGCTCGGCGAGCGCGACCGCGTTCACGTCGTTGACCGCCTGGCAGGCCAGGCCGCCAGGCCGGCGCGCCCACTGGTCGCCGAGCAGGTCCGCGAGCTGCCCGGCGAAGATGTCCCTGACCTTCGTCCCGGTCGGCCAGCTGAGGTAGAGCGGGCTGACGGCCGTGCCCTCCGGCTCGGCCACTGCGGCCGGGACGGCGATGGCCGCGCCCGCGCACGTCCGCCCGGAACGCCGCAGCAGCTTCGCGGCGATCTGGGTGAGCGGTCTCAGGGCCCGCGCCGGATCGTCCGCCGCGTCGCCCTGGCCGCGCTCAGACGCCACGATCCGGCCGCCGAGACCGACGAGCGCGACGGCGAAGCCGTCGGGAAACAGCTGGGCCGCGATCGTCACCGGGCCGTCGGGCTCGATCACGAGCCGGTACGACGGGCGGCCGTGGGTGCCGTCCCCGTGCGCCGCCTCGACCTTGATCAAGCGGAGGTCGCGCAGCTCGGCGGTGATGGCGCCGGCCGTCGCGCGGGTGACGCCGAGCGCGGCGGTCAGCGCCGACCGCGTCGGCGCCTGCCCGGTGTGGATCAGCGTAAGCGCCGTGCCGAGCAGCCCGCTGCCCCGGTCCACTGTGTCCTTCTCCTTGTCACTGGCCTCGCCCACTTGTCCGCATGCCAGGTACTCACCTATGGTTATTTTGTGCAGTTGCTAAACAAAATACAGCGCCCCGCCGCCGCGCGCCACGAACTGGCCGTCGTGCGGAGCGCCACGACTGCATTCTTCGCCATCGACGGGTTCATCTTCGCCAGCTGGGCGGTGCGGATCCCGGCGATCAAGGAACAGACCGCCGCCTCCCCGGCCGCGCTCGGCCTGGCGCTGCTCGGCCTGTCCGGCGGCGCCGTCGCCACCATGACGATCTCCGGCGCGCTGTGCCGCCGGTTCGGCAGCCAGCGGATGATCGTGGCGGCCGCGATCCTGCTGTCCGGCGCCCTGCTGCTCCCGCCGCTCGCCAGGTCCGCGCTCGGGCTCGGGCTCGCGCTCGTCGTGTTCGGCGTCGGCTACGGCGGCCTCAACGTCGCGATGAACAGCCTCGCCGTCGACCTGGTGGCCGCGCTGCGCCGGCCCGTGATGCCGTCGTTTCACGCCGCGTGGAGCCTGGGCGGGCTGGCCGGCGCGGGCATCGGCGGGCTGCTCGCGCCGCACCTGTCCCCCGCCAGGCACCTGGCGCTGGTAGCGCTGCTCGGGTTCGCGGTGACCGCCGTCTGCGGGCGGACGCTGCTCACGCGGCCCATGCCCGGCGCGGCGCAAGCGCCACGAGAGGACGGCGCCGGGCCAGCCGGCGCCGTGCCGGGTCGCGACGACGGCCCTGCCGGTGGCGGGGGATCCGCTGTGGCCGGCCCGGGCGGTCGCGGGCACATCTGGCGCGCCGTGCTACTCGTCGGGCTGATCGCGCTGTGCTCGGCCTACGGGGAGGGGGCGATCGGGGACTGGGGCGCGCTGCACCTGCGGCAGGACCTGGGCGCCGGACCGGGGCTCGCCGCCGCGGGGTACGCGGCCTTCGCGCTCGCCGAGGCCTGCGGCCGGCTGGCCGGAAGCTCGCTGCTCGAGCGTCTCGGCCAGACCCGCGTGCTCGTGCTCGGCGGGCTCATCGCGTGCGCCGGGATGCTGGCCGCCGCGCTGGCACCCTCCGTCGCCGTCGCCCTGGCCGGTTTCGCGCTGACCGGCCTCGGCGTGGCCAACATGTTCCCCGCCGCGATGACGCGGGCGGGCCTGCTCGCCGGGCCGAACGGCGTCGCGGCCGCCTCCACGCTCGGCTACGCCGGCTTCCTGCTCGGACCGCCCGCGATCGGGTTCCTGGCCGGCTCGGTCAGCCTAAGCGTCGGGCTGACCACTGTCTCCGCGCTCGCCCTGGTGGCCGCGGTCCTCGCGCGCGTCGCGGGCTCGTTACCGTCACCGGCCGAGCCTGGCGCGGAGCAGGCCGGGCAGCGCGGCGGGCCCGGTGACGGGCCGGAACTTGGCGGCGGCATCCTGCAGCGCCTGCCACTCATCGTCAGCCAGGTCGATATCGGCCGCGGCGACGTTGCTCTCCAGTTGCGCCACGCCGGACGCGCCGGGGATCGCGGTGACCGCCGGGCTGCGGATCGCCCAGGCCAGCGCAACCTGCGCGGGGGTGGCGTCGTGCGCGGCGGCGACCTCGCGCAGCACGCGGAAAAGCCCGGCGGCTCGTTCCAGGTTGGCGGGCAGGAAGAGCGGGTTGAACGACCGGACGGAGTTAGCTGGCCGGTTCCGCTCGTCGTAGCGGCCGGACAGGAATCCCTGGCCAAGCGGGCTGTAGGCGATCACCACCCGGCCGGCCTGTTCCGCGTACGGGATCAGGTCGACGGCAGGCCCGGCGGCGACCAGGCTGTAACGCACCTGGTTGCTGAGCACGCGGCTGCCGAGCGCCTGCTCGGCCGCCTTCCAGCGGCCGAGCGTGTAGTTGCTGACACCGACCTCGCCGACCAGGCCGATCCGCTGCAGCGCCCGCATGCCGGGCATGATCACCGTGTCGGGGAACAGCGGGTTCGGCTGGTGCACCTGGTAGAGGTCGAGGCGGCTGACGCCGAGCCTGTTGGCGCTGGCGACCGCCCGCTGCTGCACGACCTGCGGCAGCGGCACGATCGGCAGGATCTTGGTCGCGAGGAACACCTGGTCCCGGTGCCCGGCGAGCGCCTCGCCGAGAATCCGCTCGCTTTGACCTCGCCCGTAGATCTCCGCGGTGTCGAAGAGCGTGACGCCAAGCTCGATCGCGCGCCGCACGATGGCCAGCGCCTCCTGTTCGGCGTACGGCTTGCCGTACCCCCACCCCTTGGACCCGAACTGCCAAGTGCCCAGCCCGATCTTGGAGATCCGCGTCGCGGTGTCGACGTCTAGATAGCGCACGAACCCAGTATCCTGCACGCTCTGCGATCATGACGAGATGGTCAGTGACACGCGTGCCGGGCAAGTGGCGCTGGTGACCGGCGGGTCGGCCGGGCTGGGCCTGGCGATCGCCACCGCGCTCGCGAACACCGGCACCGCCGTCGTGCTGACCGGCCGCTCGGCGGACCGCTGCGAGCGGGCCGCCGCCCAGGTATCCGCGGTGACCGGGCGGGCCGCCGTTGGCCGTGCCTGCGACGTCACCGACGAGGCCGCGGTCGCCGGGCTGGCCGGCTGGGTGCTTGACCGCTTCGGCAGGCTCGACGTGCTGGTGACAAGCGCCGGCGTGCAGGCGCGCGGGACGATCGGCGAACTCAGCGTCGCCACGCTGCGCGCCTGCCTCGAGGTCAACGTCGTCGGCACCTGGCTGGCCTGCCGCGCGGCGGCGGAGCCGATGCGCGCGGCCGGCTACGGGCGCATCGTCACTCTCGCCAGCGCGCTCGGCCTAGTCGGCGCCGCCGCCCGCGCCGGGTACGCCGCGTCCAAGGGCGCGGTCGTCCAGCTCACCCGCAGCCTCGCGGTCGAGCTCGCCGGGACGGGGATCACGGTGAACGCGCTGGCCCCGGGCCCGTTCCGCACCCCGCTGAACGAGGGCGTCGACGACGATCCGGCGGTGCGCCGCTTCCTGGACAGCGAGGTGCCGCTGCGCCGGTGGGCCGCGCCCGACGAACTCGCGAGCGCGGCCCTGCTGCTCACCGACCCGAGTTCGGCGTACCTCACCGGGGTCATCCTGCCCGTCGACGGTGGCTGGACCGCCCACTGAACGCCCCGCGCACCCCCCTAATTCATGATCGCGAATGCGTTTAGCAGCTATTGGTGCCACTTGTTTACGCGGTAAAAATTCTCTTCGCGATCATGCGGACTTCATGGTGCGGGAATTGCCACAGGGGCATGCGGGGCCTCTGGGGTCATCGGATTGGCCGGAGCCTCCGCCAGGGCACGAGCGGCTGATGGGCCGGAGCCCCCGCCGGGGCACGGGCGACTCCTGGGGAGGGTGTGGACCGCCCAGGGTCCGGCGGCGGTTCGCGCCCGCGCTACGGGAGCATGTCGGCGGTCAGGCAGGCTTCGGTGTTGGGCAGGCCCATGTCGTGCGCGCGGCGGTCGGCCATGGCGAGCAGGCGGCGGATCCGGCCGGCGATCGCGTCCTTGGTCAGCGGCGGGTCGGCGAGCTGGCCGAGTTCCTCAAGCGACGCCTGTCGGTGCGCGATGCGCAGCTGGCCGGCCATCGTGAGGTGCTCGGGCGCGTCCGGGCCGAGGATCTCCAGCGCGCGCTCCACCCGGGCGCCGGCCGCGACGGCGGCGCGGGCGGACCGGCGCAGGTTCGCGTCGTCGAAGTTGGCGAGCCGGTTCGCGGTCGCGCGGACCTCGCGGCGCATCCGCCGCTCCTCCCAGGCGAGCACAGAATCATGCGCCCCAAGGCGCGTCAGCATCGCCGAAATCGCCTCGCCGTCGCGGATCACCACCCGGTCCACGCCGCGGACCTCGCGCGCCTTGGCGGCGATCTTGAGCCGCCGCGCGGCGCCGACCAGAGCAAGCGCAGCCTCAGAACCCGGGCAGGTGACCTCAAGCGCCATCGACCGGCCAGGCTCGGTCAGCGAGCCGTGCACGAGGAACGCGCCGCGCCACGCGGCCTCGCAGTCGCAGGTGCCGCCGGACACCACCTGCCTGGGCAGCCCGCGCACAGGTCGGCCGAAGCTGTCGATCAGCCCCGCCTGCCGCGCCAGGCTGTCACCGCCGCGAGTGACCCGCACGACGTACCTGTTGCCCTTGCGCAGCCCGCCCGGGGCGAGCACGAGCAGTTCGCAGGTGTGGCCGAACACCTCGGTGATGCTGGCGCGCAGCCGCCTGGCCACGGCGGCGGTGTCGAGCTCGGCCTCGATCACGATCCGCCCCGCGGTCAGGTTCAGCCCGCCGGCGAACCGCAGCAGCGTAGACACCTCGGTCTTGCGGCAGCACGGCCTCACCACGGGCACGCGGCTGAGCTCGTCCTTCACCAGGCCGGTCATCGCCATAGAGATACCACCCCCACGGTAGTCAACCCCCGAACAGATTCCGGTAAGCGTTCGCCAGCCGTACCGGGTCGTGCCGCGCGCCATCCGCCGCGGCCACATCTGACAGCACCAGCGACGCGTGCAACAGTGCCGCCGCCTTCTCGAGCTCATCCTCGGCTCCGGCCACCGCGCCGCGGTCGGCGAGCACCACGTCAAAAGACAATGATGGCGCGTGATCGGCGAGAACTTCCAGATGTCGGTGCGGTGAAAATCCTTCGGTCTCCCCCGGCTGCGGCACCAAGTTCAGCGCGACGAGCCGCCGCGCTTGCGTGGCGGCCAGCGCCGAGGCAAGCGACGGCACCAGCAGATGCGGCAGCACGCTGGTGAACCAGGAGCCCGGGCCGAACACCACCCAGTCCGCGGCGAGCACCGCGGAGACGGCCTCGGGCACGGCGGGCGGGTCGCCGGGGACCAGCTCGATGGAGCGTACCCGCCCCGGGGTCACGGCGACCGACGCCTGGCCGCGCACGATGGTTATGTCGTGCGGCCGGGCGGCATCGATGCCTTCCACGGTGGCGACGATGTCCAGCGGTACCGCGGCCATCGGCAGCACCCGCCCGTAGGCCCCCAGCATCCGCCCGGCCCAGTCGAGCCCGGCCACTGGGTCGCCGAGCACCTCCCACAGCGCGGTGATCAGCAGGTTCCCCACCGCGTGCCCGGCGAGCTCGCCGCTGCCGCCGAACCGGTGCTGCACCACCGCGGACCAGGAGGGCCCCAACTCGTCACCGGGCTCGTCGTCATCGCAGAGCGCGGCGAGCGCCATCCGCAGGTCCCCCGGTGGCAGCACGCCGTAGTCCCGGCGCAGCCGCCCGGACGATCCGCCGTCGTCGGCCACGGTCACGATCGCGGTCACGTCCGGCGTGACCCGGCGCAGCGCGGCGAGCGTCGCGGCGAGCCCGTGCCCGCCGCCGAGCGCCGCCACCTTCAAAGGCAACCGGTTACTCCCGCCCAAGGTCGCGGTGCGAGACGGTCACGTCGCGCCCGGTCAGCCGCGCCGCGAGCTGCTCGGCGATCGCCACCGACCGGTGCTTGCCGCCGGTGCAGCCGACGGCGACCGTGACGAACCGTTTGCCTTCCCGCTCGAACCCGGGCAGCGACACGTCAAGCACCGCCATGTACGAGTCAATGAACGCCGCCGCGGCCGGCTGGCCGAGCACGTAGTCACGCACCGCCGCGTCCCGGCCGGTCAGCGGCCGCAGCTCGGGCACCCAGTGCGGATTGGGCAGGAACCGGCAGTCGGCCACCAGGTCAGCGTCCACCGGCATCCCGTACTTGTAGCCGAACGACACGATGTTCAGCCGCAGCCCGGTCACCGAGTCGCCGCCGAAATAGCCGTGCATCCGGGCGCGCAGCTCGTGCACGTTCAGCGACGAGGTGTCGAGCACGATATCGGAGTCGCCGCGCACCGCGCGCAGCAGCTCGCGTTCGGCGGCGATGCCGTCGATGATCGTGCCTGACCCCTGCATCGGGTGCGGGCGGCGCACGTTCTCGAACCGGCGGACCAGCGCCTCGTCGGACGCCTCGAGGAAGATCACCTGGGGCGACACGCCGCGGGCGCCGAGGGAAGAGATCGCGGTCTTCAGGTCCGTGGAGAACGCCCGCGACCGCACGTCGACGATCGCCGCGATGCCGGCCAGCGACGCGCGGTCGGCCAGGTCGAGCATCGTGGGCAGCAGCGCCGGCGGCAGGTTGTCGACCACGAACCAGCCCAGGTCCTCAAGCGACTTGGCCGCGGTCGACCGGCCCGCCCCCGACATGCCGGTGACGATCACGATGTCGGGCGCGCCGTGCGCGCCGCGTTCCCCGTTCGAATCACTCATCATTCCCCCCGGAACGTTTTCCCAGAGCCTGATCGCCCAGTGCACTCGCTTCCAGAGCACGGGCGATGGTCTCGGCCAGCCGCTGCCCGATGCCCGGCACCCCGGCGATCTCATCGGCCGAGGCCGCCGACAGCGCGCGGACCGAGCCGAACTTCTTCAGCAGCGCCGCCCGCCGGGCCGGCCCGAGCCCGGGCACGGAATCGAGCGCCGACGTGGTGGCTGCCTTCCCGCGCTTGGCCCGATGGTAGGTGATCGCGAACCGGTGCGCCTCGTCCCGCACGCGCTGCAGCAGGTAAAGACCCTCGCTGGTGCGGGACAGGATCACCGGGTACTCCTCCCCCGGCAGCCACACCTCTTCGAGCCGCTTGGCCAGGCCGCAGACCGCCACGTCGTCGATGCCGAGCTCGGCGAGCGCGGCGGCGGCCGCGGCCGCCTGCGGCGCGCCGCCGTCCACGACCACCAGGTTGGGCGGGTAAGCGAACTTGCGCTGGGGAGTCACCACGCTTCGTTCGGAAGAGTTAGGGTTTTGCTCTTCTCCCGCCTCCGGATCGCCGAGCCGGTCGAGCTCCCCGGTCTCCTCACGCTCGGCCAGGTAGCGGCGGAACCGCCGGGTGATCACCTCGCGGATCGCGGAGATGTCGTCGCTGCCGTCGTAGCCGCGGACCGAGAACCGGCGGTACTCGCTCTTGCGGGCCAGGCCGTCCTCGAACACGACCATCGACGCGACCACGTGCGTGCCCTGCAGGTTCGACACGTCGTAGCACTCGATCCGCAGCGGCGCGTCCTCCAGGTTCAGGGCCTCCTGGATCTCGTGCAGCGCCTGGCTGCGCGTGGTCAGGTCGCTGGCCCGCCGCAGCTTGTGCAGCGCGAGTGACTCCTTGGCGTTGCGCGTGACGGTCTCGGCCAGGGCCTTCTTGTCGCCGCGCTGCGGCACCCGCAGCGCCACCGGGCCGCCGCGGCGCTGCGACAGCCACTGGGTCATCGACTCGGGGTCAGGCGGCAGTTCGGGCACGAGCACCTCGCGCGGGATGCCAGCGTTGACCGCGGCCGGCTCGGCCAGGCCCTCACCGTAGAACTGGCCGAGGAAATGCTCGACAAGGCCGCCGGTGGTGACCTCCTCGACCTTCTCGACCACCCAGCCGCGCTGCCCGCGGATCCGCCCGCCGCGCACGTAGAAGACCTGGACGGCGGCCTCGAGCTGGTCTTCGGCCAGGGCGATCACGTCGCAGTCGGTGCCGTCGCCGAGCACCACGGCCTGCTTCTCCAGCGCCCGCTCGAGCGCCTTGACGTCGTCGCGCAGCCGCGCCGCCTTCTCGTACTCCTCCTCGTCGGAGGCATGCTTCATCTGCGCGGTCAGCTTCTTGATGAACCGGGCCGTCTGGCCGGACATGAAGTCGCAGAAGTCCTCGGCGAGCTCGCGGTGCTCTTGCGCCGAGATGCGCTTGACGCACGGCGCGCTGCACTTGCCGATGTAGCCGAGCAGGCACGGGCGGCCGATCTGCCCGGCCCGCTTGAACACGCCCGTCGAGCAGGTCCGCACCGGGAAGACGCGGAGCAGCGTGTCCACCGTGTCGCGGATGGCCCAGGCGTGGCTGTACGGGCCGAAGTACCTGGTGCCCTTCCGCTTGGCGCCGCGCATCACCATGACCCGGGGGAACTCCTCGTCCATGGTCACCGCGAGGAACGGGTAGCTCTTGTCGTCGCGGTACTTGACGTTGAACCGCGGGTCGAACTCCTTGATCCAGGAGTACTCCAGCTGCAGCGCCTCGACCTCGGTCTTCACCACCGTCCAGTCGACGCCGGCCGCGGTGGTGAGCATCGCCTGGGTGCGCGGGTGCAGCGCGGTGAAGTCGGCGAAATACTGGTTGAGCCGCTGCCGCAGCGACTTGGCCTTGCCGACGTAGATGACCCGGCCGCGCTCGTCGCGGAACCGGTACACACCCGGCGATTCGGGGATCTCCCCGGGCGCGGGTCTGTAGCGGGACGGGTCGGCCACGCATGCCACTTTACGCGCAGGCGGGCCGCCGACCGCGCGCTCGCCGCCGTAACCTGCCGATGTTTTCGGTTATCCCGAACGGGGGCGTGGCTCCTCTTGAGCGGTATCGCGTTATATCTTAAGCTGGCGCACGTGACGGAATCTAAGACCGAGGAACTGGGCGCCGGCTACTTCCAGGATCCGCTGTCCTACTTCGAGCGGATGCGTGCGAAGGCTCCGGTCACTCCGGTGACCATGCCGGAGGGCAACCGCGCCTGGGTGATCACCGGATACGACGAGGTGCGAGCGGCGCTGGCCGACCCGCGGCTGAACAAGGACTGGATGAAGCTGGTGCCGGAGGACTGGACGCCGGACCCGGTGATCGGCTACCTCAACGTGCACTTGCTCAACATGGACCCGCCGAACCACACGAGGCTTCGCAAGCTCGTGAACAAGGCGTTCACCGCGCGGCGGGTGGCCGGGCTGCGGCCGCGGATCGCGGCGATCACGTCGTCGCTGCTCGACGCGATGGCCTCGGCCTCGGCAGACGAGGTGGACCTGATCGAGGCGTTCGCGTTCCCGTTGCCGATCACGGTGATCTGCGAACTCATCGGAATCCCGGCGGCCGACCAGGACGAGTTCAAGAGCTGGTCCCACGCGGTCGTGTCGTCCGTGGTGTCGCAGGAGGAGCTGTACAGCGCCGGCCTGGCGATGTACCAGTACTTCACGAAGCTGGTGGACGCCAAGCGGAAGGAGCCGGCCGACGACCTGCTGTCCGCGCTCATCACGGCGCGCGACGAGGGGGACTCACTCGACGAGCGCGAGCTGATGGCGATGCTGTTCCTGCTGCTCGTCGCCGGCCACGAGACCACCACGAACCTGATCGCGAGCGGCACGCTCGCGCTGCTCACCCATCCGGCTGAGCTAGCACGGCTGCAGGCGGATCCGTCGCTGCTGCCGGGCGCCGTGGAAGAGCTGCTCCGGTTCGTGAACCCGGTGAACCACGCGACCGAGCGGTTCACGCTGGAGCCGACGGAGATAGCCGGAGTCACGATCCCGGCACGGGAGTGGATCGTTTGCGCGACCTCGTCCGCGAACCATGACCCGGCGCGGTTCACCGAGCCCGGCCGACTGGACCTGAGCAGGGACGCCGGCGGCCACCTGGCGTTCGGGCACGGGATCCACTTCTGCCTTGGCGCGCCGCTGGCCCGGCTGGAGGGCGAGATCGCGTTCGGCGCCCTGCTGGCCCGGTTCCCTGACCTGTCGCTGGCCGTCCCGGCCTCGTCGCTGCGCTGGCGTCCCAGCAGCCTCATCCACGGCCTGGAGTCGCTGCCGGTCCGCCTTCGGTAGGGCGCACGCTGTACCAAACATTCAAGCGATCGACTGGACCGGCAGCACCCCTCGCACCACTGTGGCCTCAAGAGACGGCATACGGCACTCGGTCGGGACGTTGTACGTGTTGCTATGCACAACCTGATCCCATGCGAGGAGTGCCACATCTGGCACTGCGCGGCATGCGGCTGTCCCCGCAGCTCCGGCCGCGCTTGACCTGGCCGGCTAGCGGGCCTCGACCGTGAATCCCAGCTTTCCGAGCACCCGCACGGCGCCGGTCTTGCCGCCCTCGAAATCACCGGAGGCAAGGCGCTGGCCCGTGGCGAACTCATAAGCCGTGCCCAAGATCGCTTTCGGCGGGTAACGGCGGTCGTCCCAGACCAGGTCATACGTCGTGGTAGGGGCGAAACCATGCTCGGAGAAGAACGCCTCGGGCCCCAATTGGTCGTACTCCTGGATCGCCCGCAGCACGTCATCGCGGGTCACCTGGTCCCAAGCGACCATCGCTCAACCCCCTTGGATTATGGTCAGGACATGACCTCGCCTGAGCCAGAACACCTCGACAACCGTCATAGGGATACCCTGCGCCAGATCTTCGAGCACCCCACGAGCCACAACATCGAGTGGCGCGCGGTGATGTCGCTGCTGCAAGCCGTGGGTACCGTCACCGTGCGCCATGACGGCAAGGTCGGCGTCCAGATCGGGCCCGACCAGGAGTTCCTCGAGCCACCCGTTGGCAAGGACATCGACACTCAGATGGTGATAGACCTGCGCCGGATGCTGACCGACGCGGGTTTCAGCGCGTCGCGTTAGTACCAGCCGTCGGCGAGTTCGTGCGCCCATGCCGCCTGCGGAGTGCCGTAAGCGGCGCGGATATAGCCGATGCCCCAGATGATCTGCGTATACGGGTTGGTCGCCCAGTCCAGCCCGGCCGATGCCATCTTCACGGCGGGCAGCGCCTGCGGGATGCCGAACGCGCCGGACACCGGGTTGGTGGCGGCGGGGTTCCAGCCGGACTCTCGTTCCCAGAGCAGGTTCAGGTAGCCGAACTGCCCGGGTCCCCACGTGTTATCGACGAGGGTCTGGGCGAAGCTCTGGTACTGGTTCAGGGTCGCCGGAGTCGCCGGGGTGCCGCCGGCGGGAACCGGCGCGGCGGTGCCAGCGGCGGGCGCGAAGGCATACGGGTCGGTGGCTCCCACGTACCCGCCGACGCTGGCGAGCGGGTCGAAGCGGACGTCCACCCCGGTGAACGGCGCGTCGATGATCTCGCCGTCGCCCACGTAGATCCCCACATGGCCCGGCGCGGTCAGCGTGCCGTCAGCGCCGGCGAAGAACACCAGGTCGCCCGCTGCTAGCCGGCTTACCGGGACGGGATCGGCCCTGGTCTGCTGCCATTGCGCGTTCGCATTGTGCGTCACGGCGATCCCGGCCTGGGCGAGGGCGTCCATCGTCAGCCCGGAACAGTCGAAGCTGCCCGGCCCGGCCGCCGCATATTTATACGGCTTGCCGAGCTGCTGTTCGGCCCAGCTGAGCGCGGTGCTGGCCGGTGTCGCGAGTGACGGCAGCCGGTAGGCGGTTGACGCGTAGGCAGCCACCAGCGTGCCCGTCGCCAGCGCGCGGGCCGGGGCGTTCGCGGTGGCGAGGGCGGCGGGCAGCGACTCGACCCGGAGCCCGGGGTGGGCGGCGACGATCGCGCGGTAGGCGGCGGCCTGCTTCGGCGTGGTGCCGGGCGGCGCGACCCAGAGCATTTGATGCCCCGCTGGCAGCCGTGCCGCCAGCGCCTTCGCCTGGGCTGGCGTCCCGTTCGGCAGGACGACGACCACCAGTGCCTGGCGGCCGAAGGATCGGAGGTGGCCGAACGCGGCTGCGCGGACCGTGACGAACTGGCCGGCCAGGGACCTGGCCACGTCCGCGGTGGCCGTGCCCGATCCCGGGTCGGTGATCAGCAGCAACTGCCTGCGGGCCGGCGCGGCGGCCGGCGCGACGGTGGACGGCAGGGAGCGGACGTTGATGCTGAGCCCAGCCGACCATGCTTGCAGCGCTTCGCCGGCATCGACCGCACCGCGCACGTCGGGCACGGAAATCGAGAACGTAAAGCCGCCGGTACCGCTGACACCGATCGGCGTGCCCGCGTTCACCCTCGCCCGGCTCGGCTGGCCGGCGATCACATGGCGGAAGGTGTAGGTGGCGCCGTCGCTGCCGGCCAGCACGATCGTCGACGCCCCGTTGCCTGCCGGGATGACCGTGAGCGTTCCCGCCGTAACCGCGTCGACCGCGGTCCCCGGCGCTACGGGGACCGTGACCGGCCCGGCGGGCTCCGCCCGCCGCGGAGCAGGACCGCCTTCGCCGATAAGCCGGGGGTCCGCCGCCACGATGCCAGCGGAAACCGGAAGCGCATACCCGACCGCGTTCGTCAGCGGCACGGGCACGGGCACGGGCGGAGCGGGCTCGGGTGCTGGCGGGGTGGCGGGAGGCGCCGGCCGCACGGGATGTGGCCTGGGCCGCTTCTTCGTGGTCGGGCCTGGCTTCCTGGCCGGCCGGGTAGTCGCCGGGTGCGAACGAGATGGCGCGGGCGAGGGTGACGCGGTGTGCGTTCGGGACGGCGTGGGTTTCGGTGACGGTGACGGGGTGCGGGTGGGCGTCGGCGACGGTGACGGGGGGCGCGTGCGCGTGGGGGTGGGTGTCGGTGACGGGGTGCGCGTACGAGTGGCGGTTGGCGACGGCGACGGTGATGCTTCGCGCGTGCGGGTAGGCGTCGGCGACGGTGACGCCGTGCGGGTGGGCGTCGGCGACGGTGATGTTATGCGCGTGGAGGTGGGCGACGGTGACGCGGTGCGGGTGGGGGTTGGCGTCGCGGTCGGCGTGCGCGTGGGGGTCGGCGTGGCGGTCGTGGCCGACTTGACCGAGGGCGTCGGCGACGGGCTGGCCGTGGGTGAAGCCGTTGGTGGTGCGTGAGTCGCCCGCGCCGACGCGGCGAGTGCCGGGCCGGCCTCGGTCATCGCGATCGCCCCTATCACGATCGGCACCGCCACGACCGCAGCCCTCTTCGCCTTGCGCATGTGTCCCCCCGGTTCCACGCTAGCGGTAAGTAATTAGACGGAAGCGGACCGGAGCTGGTTCCGGGCAGCGCAGAAAATTTCTGGGCGGCGCTGCCGACCCCCTTTGAGGTCAGGGGCCCCTTAGCCTCACAAGATGAGGGCAGGGGGCCCCTGACCTCGTGATCGGCGTGGCTGCTAGGCGAGCGCTAGCTTGAGGGCGAGCAGCACCATCGTCGCCCCGATGAGCAGGTCCAGGATCTGCCAGGCGCGCGCGGTGGCGAGGAGCGGAGCGGCGAGCCGGGCGCCGAAACCCAGGCCGGTGAACCAGAGCACGCTCGCCGTTCCCGCGCCGGCGGCGAACCACCACCGGCCCGACGGTCCATGCGCGTTCGCGATCGAGCCGAGCAGTACCACGGTGTCCAGGTAGACGTGCGGGTTGAGCCAGGTGAACGCGAAAGCCCGGCGCACCACCGCGCCCCGGGAGCGGGAGTCTTCCGGCGCCGCGGTCAGCGCGGACCGGCGCCGCGCGCGCCATGCCGAGGACAGCCCGTACCCGGTGAGAAAGGCGACCCCGATCCACCGCACGACGACAAGCGCCCATGCGGCGTGCTGGACGACGGCGCCGATCCCGCTCACCCCGGCGATGATGAGCACGAAATCGGAAAGCGTGCACACCGCGACGATCGCGCCGACGCGCACCCGGCGCAGTCCCTGGCGCAGCAGGAAGGCGTTCTGCGCGCCGATCGCCACGATCAGGGACAGTCCGGTGAGCAGCCCGTCGAGGGCGGCGGTGGTCATGGACCCGACACTAGGCGCGCCGCCGAGTGAAGGCAAAGGAATGTTTCTACAGATCCATTAGATATGTTTAACTTACCTGGTGGACCTCAACCCAGGCCAGCTGGACGCGCTGGTGGCCATCGCCGATCACGGCAGCTTCGAGGCTGCCGCCCGGCAGCTGCACATAACTCCCAGCGCGGTCAGCCAGCGCATCCGCGCCCTGGAGGCGGCGGCGGGCCAGGTCCTGGTCAGCCGGGGCACACCGTGCCGTCCCACCCCGCAGGGCGAATGGCTGGTGCGACTGGGGCGGCAGACGCGGCTGCTATACGACGAGGCAAGCCAGGCGCTCACCGCGGTCACCGCCGTTGAGCTGCCGGTGGCGGTCAACGCCGACTCGCTGGCCACCTGGTTCCGCGACGTGCTGGCCGAGGCGGCGGCGTGGGACGCCACCGCGATCTGCCTGCACGTGGAGGACCAGGCGTACTCACAGAAGCTGCTGCGCAGCGGTGATGTGCTCGCCGCGGTCACCAGCGAGCCGGAAGCCGTGCAGGGATGTTCCGTTGAGCCGCTGGGCGCGCTGCGCTATGTTCCCGCGGCTGCCCCCGCGTTCGCGGACCGCTGGCGGCGCGAGGGAACGCCGGACTGGGCCGCGATGCCGTCCATGCTCTTCAATGACAAGGACGAGCTCCAGCAGGAGCTGCTGGGACGCCACGGCATCACGCAACCGCCTCCGGTCGTGCACCGGGTCCCGTCCTCCGCCGACTTCTACGAGGCCGTGCGCACCGGCCTTGGCTGGGGCATGCTCCCCGAGCCGCAGGCCAGCGCCGACCTGGCCGCCGGCCGGATCATGCGGTTGTCATCCGACGTCATCGACGTACCGCTGTACTGGCAGCGCTGGCGGCTAGACTCTGCGCGGCTGACCGCGCTCACCACCGCGGTGCGGGAGGCCGCCCGGCGACACCTGCTGCGCGGCCGGGCCGCGTCCCGTCAGGCGAGGACGTCGGCGAGGGAGACGGACTGGTAGCCGTGCGCCTGCGCGACCGGGGCGTTGGTGAGCTGGCCCTCGTGCGTGTTGAGGCCGCGGGCCAGCGGGGCGTCGGCCCGCAGCGCGTCGCGCCAGCCGCGGTTGGCCAGCTCGACCGCGTACGGGAGCGTCACGTTGGTGAGCGCGTACGTCGAGGTGTGCGGCACCGCGCCCGGCATGTTGGCCACGCAGTAGAACACCGAGTTGTGCACCGGGTAGATCGGGTGGGCGTGCGTGGTCGGGTGCGAGTCTTCGAAGCAGCCGCCCTGGTCGATGGAGATGTCGACGAGCACCGAACCGGGCTTCATCCGCCGCACCAGGTCATTACTGACCACCTTCGGTGCCTTGGCGCCGGGCAGCAGGACCGCGCCGATCACCAAATCGGCGTCGAGCACAGCGCGCTCGACCTCGAAGGCGTTGGACGCGACCGTCTGGCAGCGGCCCTGGTAGATGGCGTCCAGGTGGCGCAGCCGCGCGATGTTGCGGTCGAGAACGAGCACGTTGGCGCCCATGCCCATGGCCACCGCGGCGGCGTTCTGGCCGGACACGCCAGCCCCGATGACGACGACCTTCGCCGCGTACGCGCCGGGGACGCCGCCCATCAGCACGCCGTTGCCGCCGCCCTGGCGCATCAGGTGGTAGGCGCCCACCTGCGGGGCCAGCCGCCCGGCGACCTCGGACATCGGGGCGAGCAGCGGCAGCGAGCCGTCGGCAAGCTGGACGGTCTCGTACGCGACGCCCGTGACACCCGACTCGAGCATGGCGTCGGTGCAGGCCTTGTCGGCGGCCAGGTGCAGGTAGGTGAACAGCACCTGCCCCTTGCGCATCCGGTGGTACTCCTCGGCGATGGGCTCCTTCACCTTGAGCACCAGGTCGGCGACGCCCCAGACCTCGTCGGGGTCGGGGAGGATCGTCGCGCCCGCCGCGACGTAGGCCTCGTCGTCGAACGAGGAACCGGTGCCCGCGTCCTTTTCCAGGTAGACCTCGTGGCCGTGGCTGACAAGCTCCCGCACGCCGCCCGGCGTGATCGCGACGCGGTACTCGTGGTTCTTGACCTCGCGGGGGATGCCGACCTTCATGACCGTCTGCCTTTCACGGATACGCTGCCGTTATATCTCCTCAGGATGCACGATCATCGGAAAAGTGCCTAGTATGCTGAAGATAATTCTGTATACTAAGTAGATGGCTACTGGAAGTTCGGAGCGAATCCCCGGCGCGGCGGCCCGGCCGAAGAGTGTTCGGCCCGACCTGGACGAGGTCGACAGGCGGATCGTGCTCGAGCTGGCGCGCGACGCGCGGCTGCCCAACAACGTGCTCGCCGAGCGGGCCGGCATCGCCCCGTCGACCTGCCTGGGCCGGGTCCGCGCGCTGCGCGAGCGCGGGGTGATCCGCGGCTACCACGCCGACGTGGATCCCGCGGCGCTCGGGCGCTCGCTGCAGGCGATGATCGCGGTGCGCCTGCAGACCACCGCGCGCGGCCACATCCGGGCCTTCGTGGCCGAGGTCGCGCGGCTTGCCGAGGTGCTCAACGTGTACTTCCTCGGCGGCAAGGACGACTTCCTGCTGCACGTCGCCGCGGCGTCGAGCGAGGACCTGCGTGACTTCGTGGAGACCCTCAGCTCGAACGCGGACGTCGCCTACACCGAGACGTCGCTGATCTTCGAGCACGTGCGCGCGGAGACCGCGTACTGACCAACGCGCACAAATTCCCGGCGAGGTTTCCTGTGCCAGCCCGCATTACCCCGCCGCCGGCGGCCGGCCGATCATAGAGGTACCCACCCGTGAGGTCGGAGCAGAGAGGCAGGCGGCAATGCCATCTGACGAGTCATACTTTGGCGCGCTCGAGCGCGTGATAGAGCACGTTGTGGCACCAGGTGCCGGCGAGGTCGACGCGACCGGCGGCTTCCCCCGCGGGCAGGTCGACGCGCTCGCCGCGGCCGGGCTGCTCGCGCTGACCGTCCCCGCGGACTTCGGCGGCGCGGGCGCGGGGCTGCGGGAGGCCGCGACCGTGGTGCGCGAGCTCGGCGCGGTCTGCGGATCCACCGCGATGATCGTGACCATGCACTACGCGGCGACCGCGGCGCTGGCGGCGGCGGGCGCGAAAGACCCGCTGACCGAGATCGCGGCCGGACGCCACCTGTCCACGCTGGCGTTCTCCGAGTCCGGTTCGCGCAGCCACTTCTGGGCGCCGCTCGGCACCGCCGTCGACGACAGTGACGACAGCGTCCGGCTAGACGCCAGCAAGAGCTGGGTCACGTCGGCCGGCCAGGCCGACAGCTACGTCTGGTCGAGCCTGCCGCTCGCGGCGCCCGGCCCGATGACGCTATGGCTGGTCCCCAGCGGCGCGGACGGCCTGACCGTGGCCGGCGCGTTCGACGGGCTCGGCCTGCGCGGCAACGCGTCGGCGCCGATGACCGCCGCCGGGGTGCGCGTGCCGCGCGGCGCCATGATCGGGGACGACGGCGCCGGCCTGGACCTGGCGA
>Ga0187807_1000132_pt1 | contig 20632 bp, 16 predicted proteins | sample NC_wetland_sal_i_4_FD_132432 | JGI IMG/M metagenome (GOLD analysis project Ga0187807, IMG submission 132432) | Wetland sediment microbial communities from Neuse River Estuary, North Carolina, USA - ASW_2 | ecosystem: Environmental > Aquatic > Freshwater > Wetlands > Sediment | place: USA: North...
ATTGGCCGCGAGTGTCCTGCGGAGCGACAGGAGGTTGCGCTGGGCATACGCGGCGTACCGGTTCGCGACGTCCCGGTTGATCGAGGGCATCTTCTACGCCGTGCACTGCGCGCGCATGCTCACCGCCCTGCGGAAAGATCACCGCGGCGGCTCACTTCTACTACCTTGACGTCCCGTTCGGGGAAACCATCCGCCGCCACGCCACCAAACCACAGGCAAGCGAGTACGGCCGCGCTGAGATGAGCGCCTGGTACCGCGGCAGCGATCTGCTTCCCGGCGGCATCGAAGACGTCATCCCCGCTACCAGCACCCTGGATGCCACGGTCGATCGCATCCTGCGCGACACCAGGCTGCCCGCGCCCGGCGCTGTTGCCCCGGCTCCGCCGCCTGGCTAAAAAGGCAGCGGCTGCCCCGGCACCGCTACCATTGCATGCATGGAGATGCGCGCGTTCGATACGGCTGACGAGGCTGCCGGCAGCGCTGTCGCCATGATCGAAGACGGCGAGCGGCTGAGCAGGCTATGGCGCTATGTCTTCGCCCAGCTGCTCGATGACTACACCAGCGTCCTGCATCACCAGGGGGTCCAGGCGGCCGCGCAGATGTGGGCAAGTGCCCCGAGGACTACCGGCGACATACGGGTGGATGCCGCGTTCGCCGCGATGGCCGAGTACCTGGCCCGCAGGGACGGATGGGCGGTTCCGTCGTGGGCCAGGCTGCCAGAGCGGGAGGCGTGGCCGTGGTGGTTCGTCACCGACCTGCGGGGCCTGCACCCGCGCGCGCTGGTGGAGTCGCCGTCCTCGTTCCGCCGCCGCGGTGTCTTCATCACCAGCGGGGCACTCGACCGCGCATGAGGGCCGGCCTCGGGCGGGAGGAGATCCGCGCGCTGCTTGATGACCTGTCGGGAGAACTGGCGGCCCGCGGCGCGCGAGCCGAACTGTTCCTCGTCGGAGGCGCTGCCCTCGCAATCGCCTATGACGCCACGAGGGCGACCCGGGATCTCGACGCCAGTGACGCGAACGACCCGCTACCGCGTGGTGCATCCAGCCTGATTACATTTTCTTGTGCTATAGCGACCAAGAATTTACGCGATCATGGGCTGAATGCCGCGAGGGCCTCGCCGAGGAGGCGGTATGTGGCCTCGGCGGCTGGGAAATCAAGCTGGAACCGTACAGGTCCAGCTTTCAGCTCGTCGCCGCGGGGCGGCGGCACAGGGAGGGAAGGTGTGTCATGACCGCCACGTTCGACGTGATCAGCCCGGTCGACGAGACGATCGTGAAAACGGTGCGCTTCGCCGACGACACCGAGGTGGACGCGCGGGTGGAGCGCGCCAACCTCGCCTTCGCGACCTGGCGCCGCGTCGCGCCGGGTGACCGGGCCAGGCTCCTGCGGCGGTTCGCGGAGGCGGTGGACGCGGACATCGAGACGCTCGCCGGCCTGGAGGTCCGCAACGCCGGCCATACCATCGGCAACGCCCGGTGGGAGGCGGGCAACGTGCGTGACGTGCTCACTTACTATTCAGCGGCCCCGGAGCGACTGGCCGGACGGCAGATCCCGGTGCCAGGAGGCATCGACGTCACCTTCCACGAGCCTGTCGGGGTCGTCGGCGTCATCGTGCCGTGGAACTTCCCGATGCCCGTGGCCGGATGGGGATTCGCCCCGGCCCTGGCCGCGGGCAACACCGTGGTCGTCAAGCCGGCGGAGTACACGCCGCTGACCGCCTTGCGCCTGGAGGAACTCGCGCTGCAGGCCGGGCTGCCCCCGGATGTCTTCCAGGTTGTCCCCGGTACCGGGGCGGAGGCGGGAGAGCGCCTTGTCGGGCACCCGCTTGTGCGGAAGATCGTCTTCACCGGGTCGACCGCTGTGGGCAAGCGGATCATGCGCCTGTGCGCCGACCAGGTGAAGCCGCTGACGCTCGAGCTGGGCGGGAAGAACGCCAACATCGTCTTCGCCGACGCCGACCTCGAGCGAGCCGCGGCGACCGCGCCGGGCGGCGCGTTCGACAACGCGGGCCAGGACTGCTGCTCCAGGTCGCGGGTCCTGGTGCAGCGCAGTGCCTTCGACCGGTTCATGGAGCTCCTCGAGCCCGCCGTCAAGAGCTTCGCGGTCGGCGATCCGGCAAACCCGGCGACCGCCATGGGGCCACTGATCTCAGCGCGGCACCGGGAAAAGGTCACTTCCTACATCGACGAGCGGACGGCCGTGGCCTTCCGCGGCACGGCTCCGCAGGGGCCGGGCTTCTGGTTCCCGCCGACCGTCATCGCCCCGGTCTCCGCGACCGACCGGCAGTGGCGCGAGGAGATCTTCGGCCCGGTGATCTCCGTTATGCCGTTCGAGGACGAGGAAGACGCCATCCGGCTAGCCAACGACACACCGTACGGGCTGTCCGGGTCGTTGTGGACCCGCGACCTCGGCCGGGCGCTGCGGGTCGTCCGCTCCTGGGACAGCGGGAATCTCTCCGTCAACTCGCACTCCTCGGTGCGCTACTGGACGCCCTTCGGGGGGTTCAAGCAGTCGGGACTCGGCCGGGAACTCGGCCCGGACGCGGTCGAGGCATTCACCGAGACCAAGAACGTCTTCATCGCAACCGAGGAGTGAAGTGCGGCACCCGGCTACGTTGCGTCAGAGCCGATGGCCTGCGGGGACTGGCGGAGCACGCGTACCGAGATCAGCCAGTCCCTGCTGCTCGGCGCACCAGTTCCCGGACCGATTCGGCGGACGGCAGGCCGACGGCCTGCCTGGCAAGCTCGCGCGCGGCCGCGAGATCGGTAGCCCGGACGGCCGCCTTCACGGCCGCGACGGCGCCGGCGTTCACCGAGAGCTCGCGGACGCCCAGGCCAAGCAGCAGCGGCACCGCGAGCGGATCCGCGGCCAGTTCGCCGCACACGCCGGTCCAGCGGCCCGCCGCCGCGGCGGCCGCCGCCGCGCGGCCGATCAGGGCCAGCACCGCCGGGTGGATCGCGTCGCCGAGGCCAGCGACCGACGCCAGCTCGCGGTCGACGGCCATTGTGTACTGCGTGAGGTCGTTGGTGCCGACCGAGAAGAAGTCGACCGCGTCCGCGAGTCCGGGTGCGCAAAGCGCCGCGGCGGGCACCTCGATCATGATGCCGGTCTCCATCGCGCCCTCGGCGGGAACCAGGACGCCTGCCGCCGCCAGGGAGCGCCGTGCGTCGCCGACGATATCGAGCGCGGCGCGGACCTCGTCGGCCGTCGTCACCATGGGGAACATGAGCTTCACCGGATGGCGAGCGGCGACCCGGAGGATCGCCCGCACTTGGGCCCGCAGCAGGCCGGGCATGGCCAGGCCGAGTCGGATGCCGCGCTGGCCGAGCGCCGGATTCGGCTCGGCGTCCCGCAGCAGGTACGGGAGCGGCTTGTCCGCCCCCACATCGAGCGTTCTGATGATCAGCGGGCGGTCGCGGAGGATCTCCGCGATGTCCGCGTACACCGCCGCCTGCTCGTCCTCGGTGGGCATGCTCGCCGCGGTCAGGAACACGAATTCGGTTCGCAGCAGGCCGATGCCGTCGGCGCCCGCGGCGACCGCGCGCCGGACGTCGTCGGCGGAGCCCGCGTTGGCGGCGACCTCGATCCTGGTGCCATCCACGGTGACGGCCGGCTCGGCGGCCAGCAGGCTGGCGCTGTCGGCGGCCCGGGCCGCGTGTGCGGCCTTCTGGCGCGCGGTCGCCAGGTCAGCCCTAGCGGGCGCCACCATGAGCGTGCCGCTGCGGCCGTCAAGCAGCAGCGGCGTGCCTTCCGGAATCGACAGCACCGCGGGTCCCAGGCCGAGCACGGCCGGGATGCCCAGCGCCCTGGCCAGGATCGCGGCGTGCGAGGCCGGGCCGCCGTAGGCGGTGGCGATGCCGCTGACGGCCGCGGGGTCTAGGCTGGCCGTGTCGGCCGGGGTGAGTTCGGCAGCCACGATGATCCCGGTCCGGGCCGGCCGCTCGCGCAGCGCGCCAGGCTCGCGCGCGGTGCCGAGCAGCGCGGTGAGCACCTGGGACCGGATGCCTTCCAGGTCGCGGACCCGCTCCCGCTGATAAGGGTCGGTCAGCTGCCGCCACGCCGCGGCGGCCTCCGTGACCGCCGTGTCCCAGGCGTCGGCGGCGTTCGCGCCTTCCTTGATGCGCCGCCGAGCGGGGGCGAGCAGCGCCTCGTCCGCCAGGAACAGCAGGTGCGCGTCGAAGATCGCGGCCTCATAGGACCTGTCCGGGCGAGACGCGACCCGGTCCCTCGCGGCCCGGACCTCACGCTCCGTCGCCGCCAGCGCCGCGTCCAGCCGGGCGAGTTCGGCCGTGGCGTCTGCGGCGGGCTCGCGCGGGACCACGATCCGTGCGGATCTCAGGTGCACGGCGTCCCCTGTCGCGATGCCGGGCGAGGCGCCGATCCCGGACAGCACAGCGCCGGCGCCGGGCGGCCCGGTGACCTCGGCCGCGGTCCCGGCGGGCGTGGACTGGGCGGGTATGGACTGGGCGGGTATGGTCCCGGCGGCCGCTGGCTCGTCGAAATTGCGCTCGGCAAGGTCGCGCAGCGCGCGCAGCACCTGTTCGGCCTGCCGGCCGGAGGCACGGACTAGGATCTCGTGTCCCTGCAGGACGCCGAGCGTTGCGACGCCGTTCAGGCTCCGCGCGCTGGCCGGGCCGGTATGCATGGTCAGGTTCTCCGCCGTCGTCGTCGCGTCGAACCGCCCGGCGGTCTGCACGAATCGCGCGGCCGGCCGGGCGTGCAGGCCGAGGGGATTGCGAATCACCAATCGCAGTTCGACTGTTCCGTCCGCCTCGGGCTTCGCGGGCTCCGCCAGCGCGGCTGCCGCGGCTGGCGGGAGCGACGACGCGGTGCCCAGCTGGGCGGCCTTGCCCGCAAGCCCGCCCCGTGCCTCGGCTGCCACTGCGCTCAGCGGCTCGCCGAGCCTGGCCGCCACGGCGGCGGCCACAGCCCCCTCCACGAGGGGCGCCTCGCACAGCAGCACCTTGGAGCGCCGCTCGTCCGGCAGCAGCTCGACGGCCAGTTCCGCCGACAGGACCGCGCTGCCAAGGTCCATGAGGACGAGTACCCCGTCGTCGCCCCATGCCCGGTCAATCGCGTCGGCGATGAGCGCGGCATCGGTGCCGAGCGGCCTGCCCGGCTGGTCGAGCCCGCCGGCCGCCACCAGCGCCACGTCTGGCCCCGCCATCTGGCTGGCAAGCTCGGCAACGCCGTCGGCCAGTTTGGCGCTGTGCGACGCCAGCACTATTCCCACCATCGCTGTCCCCTGACCGGGTAACCCGAGCCAATGCGGATTCATGACGGCTACTCCGCCCGGTCGCAGGTCCCGGCGGCCAGCGTATCCGCCGCGGCCTGGATGAACAGCCAGGACGAGGTCGCACCCGGGTCCTGATGACCCGCGCTGCGCGGCCCCAGGTAGCTCGCCCGTCCCTTCCGGGCCACCAGCGGGATTGTCGCCTCCATGCCCTCGCGGGCGGCCACCGCGGCCTTGCCGAGCGCCGTGCCGAGGCCGACCCCGTCGGTCAGCGCGGACTCGACGGCCTCCGCCGCGGGCAGCAGGGCATCGACCATCGTCTTGTCGCCGAGTTCCGCCTTCCCCCGGCTGCATACCCCCGCCACGCCGGCGGCCAGTGCGGCGGCCACGTCCGGTGCCGACAGCTCCTGCTTGCCGGCCGCCGACGCGCCCATGCGGAGGAACAGCGTGCCGTACAGCGGCCCGCCCGCACCGCCGACAGTGGAGACCAGCGTCATGCCGACGCTCTTGAGCAGGGCGCCGATGTCGCCCTGCTCGCTCTCATCCGCATCCAGCTTCCCGAGCACTGCCTGCATGCCGCGGTTCATGTTGATCCCGTGGTCCGCGTCGCCGATGGCCGCGTCCAGTTCGGTCAGGTACTCCTTGTGCTCCGCGATCGCGGCGGCGAAGGCCCTGACCCAGTCGCGGACCTGACGGTAGCTAACCGGCAATCTAGGCTCCCCAGCGCAGGCCGGGCGTGTTGACCGGCGCGTCCCAGAGCGCTGTCAGCTCGTCGTCGAGCCTCAGTAGCGTGATCGAGCAGCCTTGCATCTCGAGCGACGTGATGTACGGGCCGATGAGGTTCCGGCTGATCTCGATGCCGCGTCCCGCCAGGAACCGGTGCAGTTCGTGGTAGACGACGTAGAGCTCGATCAGCGGCGTCCCGCCCATGCTGTTGACGAAGGCGAGCACCCGGTCACCCCGCCGGAACGGCAGGTCGTCCACGATCGGCGCGGCCAGCAGTTCGACCACCTCGTGCGCGGTCGCCAGCGGCTTGCGCTCGCGCCCAGGCTCGCCGTGGATGCCGATGCCGATCTCCATTTCGTCGGCCCCGAGCTCGAACGTGGGCTTGCCGACCGCGGGCACGGTGCACGAGGTGAGCGCCATCCCCATGCTCCGCCCGTTCTCGTTCACCGTGCGGCACAGCCTTGCCACCTCCGCGAGCGGCCTTCGCCTCTCGGCGGCCGCGCCGCAGATCTTCTCGGCGAGCACGGTCGTCCCGACGCCGCGGCGGCCTGCGGTATAGAGGCTGTTCTGCACGGCCACATCGTCGTCGATGACGACGGCCTCGACCTCGAGGTTCTCCTCGCGGGCCAGGTCGGCGGCCATCTCGAAGTTCAAGACGTCGCCGGTGTAGTTCTTCACGATGTGCAGCACGCCCGCCCCGCCGTCGACCGCCTTGGTCGCGGCAAGCATCTGATCAGGCGTCGGCGAGGTGAATATCTCGCCAGGGCACGCCGCGTCGAGCATGCCCAAGCCGACAAACCCGCCATGCATGGGCTCGTGGCCGGACCCGCCGCCGGAGATGACGCCGACCTTGCCGGCGACCGGGGCGTCGATCCTGACGACGACGTTGGGATTGGTCATGACCCGCACCCGGTCCGGGTACGCCGCGGCGATGCCCTGCAGTTCCTCACTGACGACATCTGCCGGGTCGTTGATGAGCTTCTTCATCGCGAAGGCCTCCTTCGCCTTCTTCCCGTATCCGCCCACAGGCCCCACGATCGGAGGATCCCGACGGCGTGCGCGCCAGCCGACCCTGCTGCCATGACCCGCCTCCATCCGAACCCCGAGTCCGGGAAGGGCCAGAGAGCAACTCTGCGACTAAGCCTTTGCGCGGATTCGGTGGCGGCGCAGAGGCGGAGGTCCCCGGAACATGTCAGCGCGGCCCACGTCGCGCAGGGGCCTTCGTCATCGCGCATCCGGGCCGACATGGGTGGCCAGAATCCCCTGTCAGTCGTGGTGAAGCCGCTAGCCGAAGGTGAAGGCGTAGACCTGGGCGCCCGGATCGAGGAAGGCAACCGAGAGGGCGTGGTCGGCTACCGGGCCAGGCTGACGGATGAGCTAGGCGTGACGCTTGTCCGGGACGGTACCGCCGGGGGACGCGAAGTTCATGGTGCGCTCGTAACCGGTGTAGTTCTCCGGTGACCTGAGGCTGGCCCAGTTGGCCGGGGCCTCCGGCGGGTGCCGGCCAGCGTGCTGTCATGACAGATCCTTGCGGTTCGTGGTGGTCGGCCTGGTGCCCCGGCGGGCCGGGAGTCCGCGATGAAGCCACCCGGATCCCGCCGGGAGAGGGACGCGTCGACGTCCGGATAACAGCCAGCTAGCGCAGTGACCGGAACGCGGCGCGGAGCTCGGCGGAGAACAGCGCCGGCTCCTGCCAGGCGGCGAAGTGGTTGCCCCTGTCGAGCTCGTTGAAGTAGATGAGCTTGGGGTAGGCCTTCTCGGCCCAGCTACGCGGGGCCTTGTAGATCTCGTTCGGGAAGACGCTCACGGCGGCCGGGACGGACACGCCCTTGACGTCGAAGAAACCGACCGTGTTCTCCCAGTACAGCCGGGCGGAGGAAACCCCCGTGTTGGTCAGCCAGGTGAACGTGACGTTGTCCAGGACCTCGTCTCGGGTCAGGGAGCCCACGGGGTGCCCGGCGAAGGCATCGGCGATGTCCTGGTAGCTGGACGCGTCGTGGTTGATCATCCAGGACGCCAGGCTGACCGGCGAGTCCGCCAGGCCGTACATCGTCTGCGGCCGCGTCCCCATCTGCACGCCGTACCCGACGCCCTTCGCGAAGAAGAAGTTCAGCTGCTCGAACGTGCGGCTCTCCTCCTCGGACAGGCCGGATGGCGGCGCGCCGCCGGCCCCGAGCACGTTACGCGCGAGCACCAGCGAAACGTCCGGCGGGACGACGCCGGCCATGTTGCTGTGGATGCCGAGCAGCCCCGCAGGTGCCTGCACGCCCATCAGGTCCGTGATGATCGCGCCCCAGTCGCCGCCTTGCGCCACGTACCGCGTGTAGCCCAGGCGCTTCATCAGCACGTCCCAGGCACGCGCTACCCGGACCGGGCCCCAGCCGAGGTCGCGCGGCTTGGCGGAGTACCCGTAGCCCGGTATCGACGGGATTACCAGGTCGAAGGCGTCCGCCGCGCTGGCGCCGTGCGCGGTTGGGTTCGTGAGCGGGTCGATGACGTTCAGCAGCTCGATGACCGAGCCGGGCCACCCGTGCGTGATGATGACCGGCAGGGCGTTCTCGTGCGGCGAGCGGACGTGGATGAAGTGAATGTCCAGCCCGTCGATCTCGGTGATGAAGTGCGGCAGGCCGCTCAGCCTTCTCTCGAACCTGCGCAAGTCGTGCTCGGTCGCCCAGTAGCGGGCGAGTTCCTGCATCACCGGCTGCTGGACGCCCTGCGAGAAGTCGGCGACGAGCTCTGGGTCGGGCCAGCGGGTGGCCGTGATGCGGGCGCGCAGCGCCTCGAGTTCCGTCTCGGGAGTGACCGGGATCGTGAACGGCCGGATCGCCGCGGTCCCGGTCGGGTTTTCGGTCGTGGCAGACATATGGAGTTCCCTTCTCCATAGGAGTGACTACGACTCGAAGCCTCCTCGTCTGCGCTCCCCGAAGCGCCCGTGCGGGACCCTGGGTTTGCTTACCTGGATGCGCACTGGGATGGATAAAGATCATCCTGAACGAGCCCGTGGTCCCCACGAGACGCACCGGGTCCCCTCAAGGGCGGGGTGTGTCATGAGCCGGTCTCGGTGTCCTGTCCAGGATCAGCTGGAAGTCGGGACCGTCGAGGGCGGTTGCCAGCTCCCGCCGGGAACGGATACCGAGCTTGGTGAATACGTTGCGCAGGTGCCACTCGACGGTCCGCGGGCTGAGGAAGAGCCTGGCGCTGATCTCCGGGTTGGCCAGCCCGTCGCGGGCGAGCCGCGCGATCTGCCGCTCCTGGGCGGTCAGCTCGTCGCGCGTGTCCGCAGCCCGCTTGCGCGCGTTCTCGCCGGTAGCGGCGAGTTCCTTGCGCGCTCGCTCGGCGAATGCCTCCATCCCGATCGCGGCCAGCATCTCGTGGGCCGTGCGCAGCTGCTCGCGCGCGTCCACCCGGCGGTTCTCGCGGCGCAGCCACTCCCCGTAGAGAAGGCGCGCGCGGGCGGCTTCCGGGAGAAGCCGGGTGCGCCCCAGCCGCTCGATCGCCTCCCGGTAAAGCTCATCAGCGGCCGTGCCATCGCTGAGCAGCGCCCGGCAGCGCGCCTCGATGCCCAGCGCGAACTCGGTGCCGCAGGGCCGCGTCCTGTTCGCCAGCCGCTCGAGCGCTTCCCGGGCGAGCCCGGCGTTCCCCGCGCGTGCGGCCGCCTCGACGAGCTCGGGCAGCACCCACGTGGGTATCCAGTGGTTGAGCGCGTTGGACGTCGCCCGCTGCGCGGCCGAGGCCGCCTCCTCGTAGCGGGCAAGCCCGTTGTACAGGACCGCGGCCGCCCAGTACGCCCGCAAGGCCGTCATTCCCTGGCCGCCGAACTGCTCGATCGCGCTCGCTATCGCCGCGGATGCCTCGCTTTCCCTGCCCTGCAGCCCGCGCAGCCGCAGCAGGGTGTAGGGCGGGAAGCGGCTCCCGGTCGCCGCGGCGACGCTGTCGATCTCCGCGGCGAGCGAGGCGGCGCCAGCGAAGTCCCCGGTCCACACGACTCCCATTCCCAGGTACGTGAGGTGGATCGGCAGCACGGCGAGCGCCCCGGCGTCGCGGACGACCTGAACCTGCCGCGTGCAGCTGGCGAGCCAGCCCTCGTGGTCCCAGAGGGCAGCGCTTGCACCCACGGTCATCCAGCCCCACCGCAGCACGTCCTCCGCGGGAATGTCGGCAACCGCCCGCACGGCCCGCTGCAACGTCGGAGCCGCGGCCGCGTGCCCCTCGGTGATCAGCAGGGCGAAGCCGTCAAGCAGCAGGTCACGTGGACTCGGATCACCCGGCGGCGGGGGGAGGTCCCGTACCGCGCGGCAGATGTCCACGAGGACGTCCCGGGCGGCGACATCCTCGGCCAGCCCCGCCGCACCCCACGCGGTCAGGTAGGTCTCGCGTGCGAGGTCCAGGTCGAACGGCTCGAGCCGGGTCGCCGCCTTCAGCAGCAGCGGCGGAGCATCGCCCCAGTGACCCGCGGCGAAGGTGACCTGGGCGCGCAGGAGCTCGACCAGAGCGCGCTGGTGCTCATCCAGCGGGCCGGCCTCCGCCTCGGCCGCCAGCCCCAGAGCCGCATCGAATTCGCCGGCCAGCAGGCTCGCCTGCGCCGCCGTCAGAGCGCGGACCGCCCGCCGCGCCGGATTCCTCGTCAGTGCCACGGCACGCCGCAGGAACGCCGCCGCGGCGGCAAGCCCGCCGCGTGCCTGCGCCCGGCCAGCCGAGCGCTCAAGTTCCGCGGCGACCTCCTCGTCAGGCCGTGCGGCGGCCGCGGCCAGATGCCACGCGCGACGGTCCGGATCTGCCTCCCGGTCGGTCGCGTCCGCCAGCGCCAGGTGGACCGCCCGGCGGTCCCTGGCCGTCGCCGACCGGTACATCGCCGAACGCACCAGCGGGTGCCGGAAGGTCACCCGCCCGCCGATCGCCAGCAGGCCTTCCGCCTCGGCGGCCTCCGCGGCCTCCGGGCCGATACCGAGCCGCTCGGCCGCGCGCCACAGCAGCAGCGGGTCGCCGACCGGTTCCGCCGCCGCGACGAGCAGCAGCAGCCGTCCGTCATCGGAAAGCAGCTCAAGACGCCGGACGAAGCTCTCCTCGATCCGCCCGGTCAGCGCCTGTGCGCCCATCAGGCCGAAGCCACCCGCCAGCTGTGCCGCGCTCAGGCCAAGCGGCAGCTCGAGCAGCGCCAGCGGATTCCCCCGCGTCTCGGCCACGATCCGGTCCCGGACCGCCTCATCCAGCTTGAACCGCACCGTGGAGGAGAGCAGCGCGCGTGCGTCGTCGTCGCGCATGCCCCGTACCTCCATCTCGGGCAGGTGCCGGAGTTCCTCGCCCGGTTCGCGGGTGCCGAAGACGATCCCGACTGGCTCCGCCAGCAGGCGGCGGGCGACGAAGGCCAGAGTCAGCTCCGAGGCCCGGTCCAGCCACTGCGCGTCGTCGACGACGCACAGCAGCGGGCGCTCCTCGGCGACCGCCGCGAACAGGCTCAGCACTGCCAGCCCGACGAGAAACCGGTCAGGGGCTGTCCCGGAGCTCAGGCCGAACACGATCTCCAGCGCCTGCCGCTGCGGCCCCGGGAGCTTGTCGAGCCGGTTGAGCAGCGGCAGGCACAGCTGATGCAGGCTGGCGTAGGCCAGCTCCATCTCCGACTCCACCCCCACTGCCCGGACGAGCGTCAGATCGGACGCCGACGCGACCAGGTGCTCAAGCAGCGCCGTCTTCCCGATCCCAGCCTCGCCGCGCAGCACCAGCGAGCGGCTCTGGCCGCGGCGGATCGCCGAGGCCAGGTCGTCAAGCTGCGCACACTCACTCGCCCGGCCGCGCAGCAGCGTGCGCCTGCCCGGCGGGGGGAAACTGCCGTCCATCAACCAGGGCCCGTCAAAGCGCTCCCGCCTTCATCTCCCGCTCGATATGGCCGGCCTGGCGCAGCGCCAGCGCGACGATCGTCAGCGTCGGGTTCGCCGCCGCCCCGGTCGTCATCACGCTGCCATCCGACACGAACAGGTTGGGCACGTCGTGGGCGCGGCCGAACTCGTTCACCACGCCGTCCTCAGGCTGCGCGCTCATGCGGGCGGTTCCGAGGTTGTGGGAAGCGGGATACGGCGGAACGCGGAACGTGGCCGTCGCGCCGACCGCGTGGTAGACCGACTCGCCGGCGGCGTAGCCATGCTCGCGCATCGCGGCGTCGTTCGGATGGTCGTCGACGTGCACGTTGGGCACCGGCTGCCCGAACTGGTCCACCACGTCGCGGTTCAGCGTGACCTGGTTGCTCTCCCGGGGCAGGTCCTCGCCGACGAGGAACATGCCGGCCATGTGGTCGTACTGTTCCATGATCGCGGCGAACTCGCGGCCCCAGGCGCGCGGGCTGAGGAAGTTGGCCAGGAAGGACGGGCCGAGTGAGTGCAGTTCCAGGTAGTACCCGCCGACGAAGCCGCGCCCGGGGTCGTTGCGCGACTCGTCGGTGACGATGCCCGCCATGGTCTCGCCGCGGTACATCCGCACCGGCTTGTCGAACGTAGCGAACACCGCCCCGGTGACGTGCCGCATGTAGTTGCGCCCCACCTGCCCGCTGGAGTTCGCCAGCCCGTCAGGAAACAGCGGCGAGGCGGAGTTCAGCAGCAGCCGCGCGGTCTCGATCGCGTTGCAGGCCACGCACACGGCGCGCGCCCGCTGGCGCCGCTCGTTCCCCTCGGCGTCGGCGTAGACGACACCGGTCACCGTGCCTGACTTACCGTGCTCGATCCGGATCGCCATCGACTCCGGCCGGAGGTCGAGCCGGCCCGTCTTCTCGGCCTTCGGGATCTCGGCGGTCAGCGTTGACCAGTGCGCGCGCTGCTTGTCGCCTTGGTAGTTGAAGCCGTCCTGGATCGTCGCGGGCCGCCCGTCGCGCGGCACCGTGTTGAACGCCATCCGGCCAGTGCTGACGCCCGTGTAGCCGGCGCGCCGGGCGCCGTTGCCCATCACCTTGAAGTTGTTATTGGCCGGCGGCGCCGGGATGCCGTTGGTGCGCGTGACGCCCATCCGGTACTCGGCCTTGTCGTAATAGGGCTCAAGATCGGACAGGCCGATCGGCCAGTCGAGCAGGCTCGCGCCGTCGATGGGCCCGTGCTCGGAGCGGATCCGGAACTCCCAGTCCTTGAAACGCGGGCAGCAGCCGGCCCAGTGAACGGTGGTTCCGCCGACCGCCTTGCACGTCCAGGCGGGCAGGTGAGGGAATTCCCGGGCTATCCGCCACGAGCCGGACGTCGTGCGTTCGTCCAGCCAGGCCAGCTGGTTAAGGGAGGCCCACTCGTCGTTGATGAAGTCCTCAGGCTGGTAGTGCTTGCCGGCTTCGAGCAGGACGACCTTCGCGCCGTTGCGGCACAGTTCGCTCGCCAGCGTGCCCCCGCCCGCGCCGGAACCGACGACGACGATGACATCAGGGTCGTCAGCCGCGAACCGGTGCGCCGGCCGGCGGCCATCGGGCCGCAGGCTCACGAAGCCGCCTCCGGATCAGGAAGCCAGCCGAGGTCGTTGAATCCCCGGTTGATGTAACCGCCCTTGCCGAACGACGGCCCCTCGTAGCCGACCAGCTGCCAGGTGCGCTGGTCGGAGTAGACCTGGGCGACCGCCGTCGAGCGCACCAGCTCGAAGAAATCCGAACCTTCGATCCCCTTCAGGACCTTCAGCTGCTCATCCGCCGGGAGTCCGGCGAACGTCTGCCCGCCGTTGAGAGCAGCCACACCGTCCCGGATCATCCGTGCGGTCCCGGAGTCCGACCGGGCCGCCTCGGCGAGCCTCTCGCCCACGCGCGCGTAGACGTCATCGGGCAGCGCGTCATGCGGGTACATAATGCGGGCAGCGGCTGTGATAGTCGCCATGGCCTGGCTGCTGGAGATCGCCGTTCCGGGCGTGCTCATGCGCGCCTCCCTCACCCACGGCAGACATTACGCCTGCTCTACCACCACGTCGACATGTCGCCCGATCCCCGGGCCCGCCACTCTAAGTATTTACCGTCGGGATGCCAGCCCGTTCCGTCAGGGCGGTCTCTTGGCGGTCCCTGGCCGCGGCGACGACCGCCTGGCCGAGGCTGATGCCCCCGTCGTTGCACGGGACGGGGTCAGGACCTCGAAGCCGCGGGCCCACAGGGGGGTTCCAGTCCCGTGACGCTGCTGGTCAGCCGTCACGGGCGGGCAATGCGCCTGATGCGGGGCGTCTGCCCCGTGGTGCGGTGACCGGCGCTGGTCGCGGCTTGCTGGTGTTCCGGCGCTGTCCTCCGGAGCGCCGGCGGTCCGGGCGCGAGCGTGGAGGATCGTGTCCGGCCTGTACCCGGGAGCGAACCGGTCAGGATCCGCCGCTGGCTCCGGGCAGGCGCTTATCCGCCTGCAGTCCGCGCAGGAGGGTGTCGAGGCCGGCGGTGAAGCGCTGGTCGCGGTCGCCGTCCCAGGCGTGGATGCCGTTGGCGGCCAGGGACGGGAATCGGTCGGCGGGCAGGGCGCGGAAGAACGCGTGCAGTTGCTGCCTGGTGGCGGTGTCGCGCAGCCGCTGTTCGGCGGGCGAGGTGGGGTCGGCGAGGGCGAAGCCGAGGGTGTAGTCGTAGATAGCGCGGAAGGCCAGGGCGGCTTCGCGGCCGGGCAGCCCGGCCGCCAGCAGCGGCGCGAGGAATGCCTCCGCCAGGGCCAGTGACGTGGGGGTGAGGGGGTCGCGGGTTTTGAGCAGGGCGGCGGTGCCGGGATGGTTTTCCAGGACCGTCCGCAGCCGGCCCGCGAGGGCTGAGACCTGCGCGGCCCAGGGGGCGGCGGGATCGGTGCGGCAGTCGGCTTCGCCGAGAACGGCGTCGAGGATGAGGTCGTGGAGCTGTTCCTTGCCGCGGACGTGGCGGTACAGCGCGCCGGGCACCACGCCGAGGCGGGCGGCGAGGGCGCGCATGCTGAGGGCCTGCGCGCCGCCGGCGGCGATGACCGCGAGGGCCTCGGCGACGACGCGTTCCCGGGTGAGCGCGCGGCGGCCGCTCTCCCCGTCGTCGGGCGGGTTGAACCACAGCGCGGCCGGGTCCGTGTCTGCTGGCTGCTGACCTGCCATGGCTGCCTCCGTGGCCGCGGTTGACTGTGAACAATGTTCACTGTAGTGTGCACAGTGTAGCTCGGAAATGAATGGTGTTCAGTTGAGCGGTGTTCTTCCGGGTCGCCGGGCCGATGGCCCGCCAGACGCAAGGGAGAACGACATGACTGCGATGACGAGCCGGGGACTGGCCGGGAACTCGCGCACCGTGCGGGACGAGGTTCCGCGGGTGGTCGGCGGGCGCGGCTGGCGGGGCGGTGCCAAGCTCGAGGGCACGTCCTGGCGGCCGGCGATCGACATTTCCGAACGCCGGGACGCATACCGGGTGACGGTCGAGATTCCCGGCATCAAGGCCGGTGAGGTGGAGATCAGCATGGCCAGCGGGCTGCTGACGATCCAGGGCGAGCGGCATGCCGCCCCCGAGGCGGCCGGGGAGAAGATACACCGGTCCGAACGCGGCTACGGTGTCTTCCGCCGGTCGCTCGCGCTCCCCACCAGCTATGTGGACGCGGATAAGACCGAAGCCTCGGTGCAGGACGGAGTGTTGGAGATCCTGGTCCCCAAGGCGGCGGAACCACAGGACGCCCTCATCCCGGTACGCGTCAGCCAGGTGACCGCCTTCCTGGCGCCGGCCGCGACGACGAGGAACGATAGACCATGCTGAGCACCACCGATCGTGAGGCGGCGATCAGCGCGGCGCCGCCCGCCATCCGCGCAGCGGCCAGCCCGGCGGTCGGCGCCGCGACTGGCGGAGCACTCATGTCCGCCGCTGGGCGGCGATCGTCATGATCAGCGCCGACGGTACCCTCCGTCATCCGCGAGCGGCTTCGCCCAGCGGCCATACCATCATCAGACTGTGCGGCGCCCTCGACATCGACGCCGCCCCTGCCCTGCGGGAACGCCTGATCGACGTGCTTCATCGCGGCCCGGGCCTGCTGGTTCTCGACCTGTCACAGGTTCTGTCTTGCGATGCGTCAGGGCTAGCCGTGCTGATCGGCACGCAGCGCCGTGCCGGGCTGCTCGGCATCATGGTGCGCCTGGCAGCCCCCAGCCTCCCGGTCACGAGAGTCCTGCGCTCGACCGGCCTGGACCGCAGCTTCACCATATGCCCGGACCTCTCCGGCGCACTCGCCCCGGAACTGGACGAGCCCGCGGGGCCAGCTCCGGCCTCGCCAGTCCCGGCCGCGGCCAGGCAACGGAGCTCCGCCGTTCCGGCGCTCGCTTCGGGCTAGCGGGTTCCGGCAGCAGGATTTCCCGTGGCGAAGGGTCTTGTCATTCCTTTGTCGTCCTGTCGGTAATGCGCCGGAGTAAGTGCGGGCTAATATTTCATTTTCCCGTTAACGGTCACTTCGGCGTTGTGTGAGGCGCTCCCTGAAATGAGCCATGATTTGCGCACCGGAGCCAGCTGCCTTCGTTTTGCTTAATTCGGATCATGTGCGATAATGCATATTGGGCCTGAGGGCTTTTCGGGCGTCGGCGGTCTGGCTGGCGCCGTCTTCGGTCCCGGTTACCCGGCACGCCACGTGCCGGGGTTGGGATGGCCGGCATGTTCGGCTTCAAGATCATCACTCAGTTCGAGCAAGGCATCGTCTTCCGCTGGGGCAGGGCACTGCCCGGCGTCCGCGAGCCGGGGCTGACCTGGGTTAACCCGTTCACCGACCGCCTCAGGAAAGTGAATATGCAGATCGTCGTGGCTGCGGTGCCCGCCCAGGAGGCCATCACCCGGGACAATGTCACGCTCAAGGTTGACGCGGTCGTCTACTACCGGGTCGTGGACCCGTTTAAGGCGATCATCAACGTGCAGAACTACAACTTCGCCGTGTCCCAGGTGGCCCAGACGTCGCTGCGGTCGGTGATCGGCCAGAGCGACATGGACCAGCTGCTGTCCGAGCGGGACAAGGTCAACGCCCATCTCAAGGATGTCATCGACGCGCCTACCGAGCAGCCGTGGGGGATCCGGGTGGAACGGGTCGAGGTCAAGGACGTCTCCCTGCCGGAGTCGATGAAGCGGTCGATGTCACGCCAGGCCGAGGCCGAACGGGAGCGCCGGGCGCGGATCATCTCCGCCGATGGCGAATACCAGGCATCCAAGAAGCTCGCGCAGGCCGCCGCCGTGATGGCAGCGGACCCGGCCGCGCTGCAGCTGCGGCTGCTGCAGACCGTCGTCGAGGTCGCCGCCGAGAAGAACAGCACCCTCGTCATGCCCGTCCCGGTGGAGCTGCTGCGCTTCTTCGATCGTGCCGCCCGGACGACCGGGCAAGCCCGGCCCGCGGCCGCCGGCATCGAGGACACCCTGCCAGACGTGCTCGAAGTGCCTGCGCCGGAAGTGCCCGCGCTCGCGGGTACGCCCGGCTTGGCGGCCGGTCCCGCCCAGAACGCGCCCCTCAACGCCACGCCGAAGACACCAGTCACCGCCTGACCGCGCATGGCGTGACCGGGTGTCCTGCGGAACCAGCGCGCTGGCGAATGCAGGAACGGCGCTACTCGCGGTCGATATGCGGCAGGCCGGGCGCGCGTAACATCCGGTCGCCCCGTTCGGGAAAACCCTGTCCGGCACGTCAGATCCCTGAACTCGTTTGACCGCAAGGTGCGCCGTCGCGACGCGGCACTCGTCGCGACGAGTGCCAACAGGTAGTGCGCGTCCTCGACGAACCCGTGCCTGCGAGGCGCCCGACGGCAGGTTCCGTAACCGTATGGGCTACGACCGCCGCTGGCATACGAGCCGGGCACTCACGACTGCTGGGGGCGGGCCCTGTGGGGCTGGGCGGCCGCCGTGGCTGTCGTGGCTGTCGTGGCGGCGGCCGCCAAGCGGGTACCACACGTGGCCATGGTTTCCCACCCCGACGCCGTCACGGCCCTCATCGAGAAGGCCGCCAAAGCCGTCCAGGCCGCGAACTGATCGTTTCTGCGGTGCCGGCTGGCGTCGTCAGGCGACAGCGGCAGGATATCGGCATAAGGTTCCCGGCCGAGCGGACGGTTTCGGTTGCCCTTGACGCGGACCTCGTCGCGGCGGTGGAAGCTGACGGCGGTACAACGCTATCCGCCGCTGTGAACTCGGCATTGCGGCCGCGAAACCGGACGGGCGGGCGTGCGGTCTGTACGCCGTTCCGGCCGACGTGTAGCGTTGGCAGCGCGAGTCGGCAGTTACTCGCTGGGTCTAGTCCTTGCCCGGCAATCCAGGCAGGAGACAGCCCCGCATGTTGACCTTTGAACTCCGAACCCGGGTATACCGCGGTTGCTTGGTCGTGGCGCTGTGCGGGGAACTGGACACGATGGACGCTGAGAGGGCGGCGGCTGAGGTCGCGGCGCTCACGGCGGACGGACAGCGGCTGATCGTCGACCTGGACGCCCTGCGATTCATCGACTGCCATTCCCTCCGTGCCTTGCTGGGCGCGCGGGAGACGGCTCGGCGGGCGGGCGGCGATCTGCTTCTTGCCGCGCCGCGCGGGGCGGTGCTACGGCTGCTGACTGTGGTCGGCGTGGCGGGCGTGCTTCCCAGCGTGCCGGCCGCCGCTGAAAGCGCCGGCCGCGGGGACGTCCGGTCTGCCGCCGGGCTGCCTGTCGTCGGCGTTCCCGGCCCGGGAGGGCAGTGCTGTGAGGTATCCGGTACCGGATGATGGCGTGGAGGCCGGCCGTCCCCGGGTCGCGGCGGCTGGCCGTCGGCGGGCGGCGGGGCTGGGTCGCTCGCGTGCCTGCGTGCCCGCGTGCAGTGGGGTGCGGGGGTGGCTGAGGGCCGGCCCGCGGTGCTATGGGGCCTGGTCGCAGCGCGGGCTGCCGCTGCTGGCCGGCGCGTGTCGGTCGCCGACGCGTGCGCGGTCGCCGTCCGGTCAGCACGGGTGAGCGGTGCCTGGGCGGCCGCAGCCGGCGACCGGGGACCGGATTTCGTGATCTGCGTGACGGACCCGGTGTGCGAGCAGCTAACCGAGCTGCAGCTGACGCTCGGTGAGGGGCCGTGTGGTGATGTGCTGAGTTCGGCGGCGCCGGTGCTGGCGGCGGACCTAGGGGATGAGCAGTCCACCCGGCGCTGGCCGGTGTTCGCGGCGCAGGCGTGCCTGCTCGGCGCCGGGGCGGTCTTCGCGTTCCCCCTGACGATCGGGGCGATCCGGGCGGGGGTGATGGGCCTGTACCGCGGCTCCCCGGGCCCGCTGCCGGCCGGGTGTTTGGGTGACGCGCTCATCCTGGCGGACATGGCGACCGTGCTGCTGCTCGACGGCCTCGGGAACGGTGCGGACGGGCAGGGCGCGGACGGCTCCGCGGCGACCGGCCCGGTCGTGGACGGGCAGTCCCCGGACCTGGCCGTCCACCGCGCCGAGATCGACCAGGCCACCGGCATGCTCACGGTGCAGCTCGGTGTCCCGGTCGCGGAGGCATTCGCCCGGCTCCGCGCCTACGCTTATGCACACGACCGGCGGCTGGCCGACGTCGCCAGCGACATCGTGGGCCGCCGCCTGCGGCTGCAGGGCGATCCCGGCCGGGACGGCGGCCCGTGACGTACCCGCCCCTCGCCGGGCCGACTGCCGCGCGCAGCCGTTGTTCCTGCCACCGGGAGAGAAAGTGTGACCGAGATGGACGCTGAACTGCTGTCGGACACCTTCGTCGACCTTGCGGACACGATGGTCGCCGACTTCGACGTGATCGACTTCCTGCACATGCTGACCGACCGCAGCGTCCGGCTGCTGTCCGCGTCCGCGGCCGGGGTCCTGCTGGCTGACCCGCGCGGCCAGCTGCGGGTGGCCGCGGCCTCCAGCGATGCGGCCGGGCTGGTCGAGCTGTTCCAGATCCAGAATGACCAGGGGCCGTGCCTGGACTGCTTCCGCTCCGGACAGCCGGTCACCGCGGCCGGCCTGGCCGGGCCGGATCAGCGGTGGCCCCGGTTCGCGGCCGCCGCGACGCAGGCCGGGTTCGGCGCCGTCCATGCCCTGCCGATGCGGCTGCGGAAGCAGGTCATCGGCGCGCTGAACCTGTTCAGCGCCGACCCGGGACGGTTCGGCGCAGCCGACCTGCGCATCGGGCAGGCGCTGGCTGACGTGGCCACGATCGGCCTGCTGCAGGAGCGGAACGTGCGCCGCGCCGAGACCCTGGCCGAGCAGCTCCAGGCCGCGCTGAACAGCCGGGTCGTCATCGAGCAGGCCAAAGGCAAGATGGCCGAACGGCTCGGCCTGGACATGGACCGCGCCTTCGCGCTGCTGCGCGATCAGGCCAGGAACACCAACCAGCGGCTCACCGACGTCGCCCGTCACGTCATCGACAGCCCCACCGCTGACTTCCCGGCCCCGCCCCACGGGCAAGCCCGCTTGGGCGGCGAGGTTGCTCCGGGAGGCTGAGGACACGGCCACCATGACCTTGATGCTTTCGGTGAACGGCCAGAATGTGCCCGTCAGCCTGGTGTCGGCTGCCGGTCCAGCGGCGCGGGCGGCGTCCCGCACTGGTTCCGGCTAGTGACATCACCTTCGCCCAGCTTGGCGTTCCCGCGCCCTTGGTGGCTGCCCTCGCCGAAACCGGGATCACGGTGCCATTCCCGATCCAGGCCGCCACGCTGCCCGACGCCCTGGCCGGCCATGACATTCTCGGGCGTGCCCAGACCGGATCGACGTGCACCGGTCCGGCCGTACTGCCCGCGGTGGTGCCGGCGGCACCGTGGTCACCCTGCAGACCGCGGCACAG
>Ga0187807_1000133_pt1 | contig 20624 bp, 20 predicted proteins | sample NC_wetland_sal_i_4_FD_132432 | JGI IMG/M metagenome (GOLD analysis project Ga0187807, IMG submission 132432) | Wetland sediment microbial communities from Neuse River Estuary, North Carolina, USA - ASW_2 | ecosystem: Environmental > Aquatic > Freshwater > Wetlands > Sediment | place: USA: North...
CGTCATCCGGCGCGCACCACCCTCAGGCCGGCGTGCGTGGCCAGGTCACGTGGCAGCTCGCTTCCGAGCGTCGCGGGCGGGTCCGCGGGCGAGACGCCGCCATCTTCGGCGGGCAGCCACAGCCAGCGGGCCGTGGCGCGGCCGGCCGCGGCGCGGCCGGAGACGGCCACCTCGGCTCGGCAGGCGCGCAGCCGGCCGTGCCCGTAGCCGAGACCGGACCACTCGCGCTTGATGACGCGAAGCTCTAGGTGCGCGCCCGGCCACTCCCCCGCCACGAGCAGCACCCCGCCCGCCCGGCGCAGCGCGGCCTCCATCCGGCGCCGCAACTGCGCCGGCGCCGCCGCCGGCGGGCGGACGATGACGACCTCACAGCCGTCCGCCAGCGAGGACACCACCGCGGGCCAGTTCGAGCCTAGCCGGGGAGTCAGCAGCGTCCGTTCGGGACAAAGGCCCAGCTCAGCCGCGGCCAGCAGGCCAGCTTCTTGCACCCCGGCCAGCCCGCACCAGGCCCCGGCCGCCGACGCCGCGGCGGCGAGCGCCAGCAGGAGCAACCCGACTTCGGGCATGGTCACGACCGAGCCGCGCGCGAGCCCGCCGCCGGGCAGCAGGTCGCGCAGCCCCGGCAGCACGGGCAGCGTGTGCTCGCCCGCGATCACGGCCGCCCGCGCGCCGGAAAACCGCGTCACTTCCGTGAGCCGCGCCCCCTCCACATCCACGAGTATCGAACAATCGTTCTGCTGAGTCAACCGCGCCTCATAAGTTTGCGATTTCCGGTGCTATGGCACCGGAAATCGCAAACAAACCCGGCGAGAGGGCGTGACGAGCGAACGGCGAGAAGGGGTGACGTGGGGAAACGGCAAGAGGGAGTGACCCGGGAGGCAGCGTTAGCGAGTGACGGGGGGCGGCGTTTAGGGGTGACGGGGCGCCTGGCGTTAGGGGGTGCGGCGGGGCGGCTGGGTGCGGTTAGGAGGTGCGGCGGGGGCCGCCGCGGAGGTCGTGGCCGGTGAAGGCGAACATGGCGGCGTTTTCCTCGAGCGGGGCGGGGGTGCCGGTGAAGCGGTGCGCGCCGCAGCACTGGCCGTAGCCGGGGTCGGAAAGCCACACGCGGTCGAAGCCGCGTTCTTCGAACCACGCGCAGACCTGCGGCACGAGGTCGGGCTCCCAGCGGCCCCGGGTCCACACCACGGTGCCGCCGGTGGCGCACAGTTGCGTGCAATAGGCGATCGTCCGCTCGATGTGCGTGTTGGTCATGTTGCCGAACAGTCCGCAGGCGAGCACCAGGCCGGCCGGCACCAGGTCCGCGTACGCGCTGGTCAGCGCGGCATCGCCGGTGACGATCTCGACGTTGCCCAGGTTCGCTGCCGCGGCCAGGCGGCGGGCCACCTCGGTGTTGCGCGGGTCGAGTTCGACCAGCCGGGCGGTCACGTCGCCACGGCGCGGGTGGCCGGCAAGGGCGCCGATCAGGTCCCGGCCCTGGCCGGCGCAGATGCTGACCGCGCGGAACGGGCCCGGCGGCGCGCTGTCCAGCGCGGCCCTGATGCGGTCCTGCACCCAGGCGAGCCGCCTGGACAGGCCGCTGCCGGGGTCGTTGTACGCGTCGTGCCAGGCGTACCAGTCGCGTTCGGTCACGCCGGACATGGTTCTACGACCGCGGGGCGGCTGTCACCTGAGTTTCGCGACACGGTCACGGGTGGGCGGCGGCGGCCTTCTCGAGCGCGGGCAGCGGCAGCCAGCCGTCGTGCGACCAGACGATCTTGCCGGTGGCGGACGCCAGCATCAGCCATGGCTGGTCCTGCACGCCGTAACCGTCCGCCACCCGGCCTGTCTCGTCCAGGCCGACCGGGAAGTTCAGCGGGCCGGCCTGAGACAGATAGGCGCGGACCGCGGCGGCGGACGGCTCCGTCACGGTCTCGTCGACGGCGGTGAGGGCGGGCATGTGATGACTGGCCGCGTCCTTAACGTAGGCGTTGAGGCCGGTCAGTTCGGCCTTCAGGTTGGAGGTCTCGGTCAGCCAGGTGGCGAAGAAGACCACCAGGCGGGGCTTGCCCGGTCCCAGGGTCACCGTCGGGGCGCCGCTGGTGGCGGCGGGCAGCGTGACGGCGGCGGCCGGGATCTGCGGCGCGATCGTCGCCAGCGACTGCTGGCTGGCCAGCCTGGGGTGGCCGGGCAGCAGCGCGGATATCTCCTGCGCCAGCACCTGCGCGGACTGGGTGACGCTTGAGTACGCCATCTGGGTCAGGTAGACCTTCTGCAGCCTGCCCTGCTGGCTGATCACGTAGAGCGCGGGCGTGTGGTCGATCATCCCCGCCTGGATCTGCACCGCGATGTGGTACGCGGCCCAGGTCGCCTTGAGCTGGGCGAGCGAGCCGGTGAGGAAGTCCCACTGGTTGACCATGCCGTGCGCGCGGGAGTAGGCGAGCACGTCCGCGACGCTGGTGGCTTCGGGGTTGGCGTCCACGCCGAGCAGCTGGACACTGCTACCCGCCTTGCCGAGCAGGTCCTTCGCCAGCAGCATGCTCTGGGTGGTGAGCGGGCAGACCGTGGTGCACTCGGAGTCGGTGAAGGCCAGGATGACCACCTTGCCGTGGAACTGGCCCAGCGACATCGGCTGGCCGAACTGGTTCGTCAGCGTGATCTCCGGCGCGGCCTGGTTGTCCAGGGAGGTGCCCAGGTCGAGGTTCGGGTTGGCCATCGCGGCGGCGCTTGCGGAGTCCATCGGGCCGGGCATCGTGGATTGCGCGGCCGGTGACGCTGACGAGCCGCAGCCGGCCAGCGCGGCGCTGACGGCCAGCACGGCCGCGGCGGCGGCCAGGGCAGCTGAGCCGGCCCGGGCCTTACTGTTCCTCGGCTTCACGGGGCAGCAGGTTACTCCTCCGACCTGAGGGTTTGCTGACCGGTCGCGCCTGGCAGCGGTTCCGGTGGCTCGTCCCCGACGATTACGCTGCCGCCGTGTCCCCAGGCGAGGTACCGCCAGGACAGGTTGATCAGCGTAGCGATCCGGTTCCGGTAGCCCAGCAGGTACATCAGATGCAGGCCAAGCCAGGCCAGCCAGGCGAGCGTGCCGGTGAACCGCGCGCCATCAGCCAGCTCCACCACGGCCGAGCGGCGGCCGATCGTGGCCATGATGCCCTTGTCGTGGTAGGAGAACGGCTCGGTCTGCTCGCCGCGCAGCAGCCGGAGGATCTGCCCGGCGGCGTGCGTGCCCTCTTGCAGTGCGGGCTGGGCGAGCTGAGGGGACGGATTGTCCGGCTCGATCGCGATGTCGCCGGCCGCGAAGATCCTGTCGCTGCCCTGGACGCGCAGGTCCGGGCCGACGAGGATGCGGCCGCCGTGCCCCTGCGGGAGGTTCCAGCCGACGACCGCGTCGGACGCGGCCACCCCCGCCGCCCACACGGTCAGGTCGCTGTGCAGCTGCTCCCCGTCGCCGAGCACCACCCGGTCCGGCTGGACCTCGAGGATCCTCGTGTTCAGCCGGATGTCCACCCCGCGCGCGACCAGCTGCTTCCGCGCGTACTCGCGCAGCTTGGGCTTGAACGGCGTCAGCAGCGCGGGCGCCATCTCGACGAGCCTGATGTGCACCCTGGCCGGGTCGACGTCGGCGAACGTCGCGCTGAGCACGTCTTTGCGCAGTTCCCCGAGCGTGCCGGCGAGTTCGACCCCGGTGGCGCCGCCGCCGACAACGGTGACGGCGAACTCCTTGTGACCGGCCGGGTCCGCGCTCAGGACTTCGTAGCCGTTCATGATGTGGTCGCGCAGCACGATCGCGTCGGCGCGGGTGTAGAGGCCGTATGTGTACTCCGCCGCGCCCTTGATGCCGAAGAACGCCGCCGACACCCCGGCGGCCAGGATCAGGTAGTCGTAGCCGAGATCGCGCCCGTCGGTGAGCTTGATCCGGCGCGCCGCCTGGTCGACGGCGGCGAGGTCGCCCCGGACGTACCGGGTATGCCGCCGGACGCTGAAGCTCCCGATGGCGTAGGAGACGTCGCCCGGGTTCAGCCCCCCGGTCGCGACCTGGTACAGCAGCGGCTGGAACGTGCTGTAGAGGTTCCGGTCGATGATCGTGACCCGCACGTGTTCCTTGCGCAGCGCGCGCACCGCCGACAGGCCGGCGAAGCCGGCGCCGACGATGATCACGTGCGGCGTGCCCGTTCGCTGCTGGCGCTCAGGCTGCCCGCTGGTCATCCCGTTCCCCTTCCGTCTTGCCGGGCTTGTCTGGTCCCTCCTGCTGCTGGCTGCCTTCTCGCAGTGAGCGCGGCCAGAGCCGCTTGACGAGTACGACGTCGATCTCCGCGGCGTACAGCGTCACCTCGGCCTGCAGGAACAGCCAGGCCACCAGGCCGAGCACGACCCCGAACGTGCCGTACAGCGAGGAGGCGTGCTTCAGCTGGTGGGTGACGATGAGCCCGCCGGCCACCTGCAGGATCTGCCAGACGACAGCGGCGATCGCCGCGCCGATCCGCAGGTCGTGCCAGCGGACCTGCCATGCGGCGGCAAGCCGGAACGCGAGCCAGAACACGCCGACGTTGAGCACCAGCGATACAGCCACCGCGGCGATGGTCGCGCCGGCGCCGGTGAGGATGTGCCCGGCGCCGCCGGCCAGGCCGGACAGCGTGGTGGTCACCACCAGGCCGATGCCGACCACGAGCACCAGCGCGATGTCGTTCAGCATCGACAGCGGGAAGCCGGGCCGCTTGTCCTTCGGCACCGCCCAGACCTCGCACAGCGCGTTGCGCATCGCGCCGGCCACGCCCCGGGCGCCGAGCAGCAGGAACACGATGGCGGCCGCCAGCGGGAGACCGCCGCCGGGCATCGAGCCCTGGTGCTTCTGGATCTCCCCGGCGATCATCGGGCCGACCACGGGGTACTGGGCCAGGGCCGAGTTCAGCAGAGTGTGCTTCAGCGCCGGGTTGTTCCGCAGCGTCATGTCCAGCACGGTGATGAACAGCAGCAGCAGGGGGAAGATCGAGAGGAAGGCGTAGTAGGCGATGAGGGCGGCCAGGTTGCCGGCCCGGTCGTCGCCGAACTTCTTGAAGACCGCAACCGGGAAGGCCAGCCACGGGCGCCGCCGCTGGACCCTGTCCGCCGCGTCGACGGCCTTCGTTACCGCGTTCATCCCAACCCGGTGACTACCCGCTGTCAGCGCGTTCATCCGCTCCCGTGCGGTCAGATGTCCAGCGCGACGAGCTCGGGGTCCGCGCACAGGTGCACGGGCGCCGCCGGCGCCGACGGCGACGCGGTGGGGCTCGCGGTCGCCGGCGCACTGGACGTGACTGTCGGGCTGCTGGTGACCCTGACGGAGGTCGTGGTCGAGGCCCCCTTGAGCGGTACGGTCTTGGCCGGTGCGGGCGAGGACGGCTCGGTCGTGCCTTGCGTGGGGGTGTCGGTGGGCGACGCCGTGGCCGCGGGAGCGGTGGCCAGCCGCGCGCACACCGCGACCACCGCCATGTCCGTCGACAGGGCGGCGCTGCCGCCAAGGCCGCTGAGGTCCGAGAAGTAGTGCGGCCACGGCAGCGCGGGGGAGGTCCAGGTGACGCGACCGGCGGCCATGTTGAAGCCCCACGCCTCGCCGCCCTGCCCGCTGTCGAGGCCGAGTGCCACTCCGCCGCGCACCACGTACATGCCGGCCGAGCCGCCCGCGGTGGAACCGGAGACCTTGGCCTTGACCGCACCGGTCAGCGGGTCGACGCCGACAAGGGCGCCGCTCGCGGACGTGAGGTTGATCAGGTGCGCGAGCGGGTCGGCGCCCTCCGGCACGGCACCCGGCATGGACCAGAGCATCCCGCCGGTGGAGCCGCTGTAGGCGGTCACGCCTGAGGCCGAGGTGAACAGCACGGTCCCGTCCGCGGCGACCGACAACGTCCCGGAGAAGGGGTGCCCTGGCGGGGAACCCAGGGTCCGTTCGGTACCCAAATTAAGGTCTATCACCCGCAGTCCCGTGACCGGCGCCGACCCCAGATAACCTCCCGCGGAGTCGGAGACGTACAAGGTGCCGCCGTCGACGCGCCAGGACTGGCCGGCGCCTACCGGGTGCCGCCAGATAACCCTGCCGTCGGCGTTGTCGTAGCGCGTCACGCTCTTGGCGCCGATGATCACCGCGGTCGCGGGGGACGCCGCCACCGCGCCGCCGAACACCGCGGCCGGATACTGCCGCAGCACGCTGCCGCTGGTGCTGTCGATCACGACCTCGGTGCGCGCCCGGCCGCCCGGGCCGGTGACCCCGGCCGTGACGACGCCGTCCCACGCGCGCACCGACATGATCATCGAGCCGGCCGGCATGGGGAGCGTGAGCTGCCACAGTTGCCGCCCGTCGCGCAGCGCGAAGGCGGTCACCGTCAGCCCGCCGCCCACCGCGGCCAGCCCGCCGCCGACCGCCACGTAGGCCTGTCCTTCGGCTGGCACGGTGCCGGTCGCGCCGTCGTCCGCGGCCCATTCCCCGGGCAGCGCAGCGGCCCAGCGTTCGGCGTTAGCCGGCTCCGCGCGGCAGCCGTGACAGGCCGGCGTCTGCTGCCCGGAGGCCGTCCCGGGTATCGGCGAGAACGCGACGGCGAGCAGCACGACGGCAAGCACCCCGCGCCGTACCCAGGCCGGGGAGCCGCGTACCGCCTTGCGCTTGCGCCTCATGACCTACCGCAGTCGTTGCCGCCACTGTTTGCGATGCCCGGCAATAAGGGTAAAGCGATTCAACCGGATTTCACGGACTTACCGGTGCTTGTTTCACGGGAAGCTCCGCGAGCGAGCGCGCCTTCTGTCGCGTGCGGCGGGCGGCACCGATAGCGTTGGACCCGATACAAGGAGGTACTCAATGGCAGACCGCGCACCGCTTCCGTACGACTTCCTGCCGGCCGTTCCGTCGTTCACCGTGACAAGCGAAGACGTCAGCGATGGCGTGCAGATGAGCGACAAGCAGGTGTACAACAGCTTCGGCATGACCGGCGAGAACATCTCGCCGCAGCTGTCCTGGTCCGGGTTCCCCGCGGAAACTAAGAGCTTCGCGGTGACTTGCTACGACCCGGACGCGCCGACTGGGTCCGGGTTCTGGCACTGGCTGGCCATCGACCTGCCCGCGTCGGTCACCTCACTGCCTGGCGGGGCGGGGGATGCCTCGGGCGGTCTGCCGGCGGGCGCGTTTCACGTGCGCAACGACTACGGGACGAAGGACTTCGGCGGTGCCGCGCCGCCCGCGGGTGACGCGCCGCACCGGTACGTGTTCGCGGTGCACGCCCTCGACGTTGACACGCTGGGCATCGACTCGGACGTGACGCCCGCGGTCGCCGGGTTCAACCTGCGTTTCCACACGCTCGCGCGCGGACTGCTCATCCCGGTTTACGGGCACTGATACGAGAACACGAGACGGCGGCAGGCGCGAGCTGGCGCCGCCGCCGTCCGGCGGCGCCATGACGCGCTTTTTGGCCTTAGTCCTCGGTTTCGGGAACGGCGCCGAGAGCTTCCGGGTGCATCCGGCGATAGTGCTCGGTGAGCACGGTGCTGGCCTCGCCGGGCCGGTAAGCGAGAGTGCGCTTGCAGATCTGGCAGCGGGTTACTGGCAGGCGCGTGACCGTTACCGGAAAGCGCCTCGTGGCTGAGCTGGTCATTTGCCTTCAATAATGCCAGATGAGCCGGGATAATTCCGTCCCCGGCCACGGGTATTGTCGCCGTTAATGATAGGCGGCGCAGGTGAGTGAACTGGAAACGGCCCGGGCCCGGCTCGCAGCCGTCCGCGATGAGACCCTGCGGCGGATCGCCGAGCTTGAGCGCGAGTTCTACGGCATCGTCGCCAGCACCGCGGGCGGGTCGTCCGGCGGCGACGACGAGCACGACCCGGAGGGCGCGACGGTCGCGTTCGAGCGCCAGCACATCGCCGCGCTGCTGTCCTCGGCGAATTCGCAGCTGGCCGCGATCGAGGCCGCGTCGCGGAAGCTGGATGCCGGCAGCTATGGCTTGTGCGACGTGTGCGGCGAGCCGATCGGGTCTGGACGCCTCGAGGCCCGGCCGGCGGCGCTGACCTGTGTCCGCTGCGCCTCGCGCGGCGCGTGATGTTGAACTTCTGGCAGGTCATTTCATGATCACGAAAGTATTTATAGCCTATAGCGACCATTTGTTTACGCGGTAAAAAACGTTTTCGCGATCATGGGCCGACCGCGTGCCGGAAACGTGCACTGCTGAGTCCCTGGTGACCTGTGAGGCGACGGGTGCGCCAGCTGCGGCTAGCTGGGGCGGCCGGGGATTACGGCGCCGGTTTCGTAGGCGAGGATGACGGCTTGCACGCGGTCGCGCAGGCCCAGCTTGGCGAGCAGGTGGCCGACGTGCGTCTTCACCGTGGCCTCGCTCACCACGAGCTCGCTCGCGATCTCGGTGTTGCTGTGCCCGCGGGCGACGAGCAGCAGGATGTCCCGCTCGCGCGGGGTCAGCGACGCCAGCCGGGACGGGGCGGGCGCCGCGGAGGCGGGGCGGCGGGCGAACGCCTCGATCAGCCGGCGGGTCACCGAGGGCGAGAGCAGCGCGTCGCCCGCGGCCGCCACCCGGACGGCCGCGATCAGGTCGGCGCGCGGCGCGTCCTTGAGCAGGAAGCCGCTGGCGCCGGCGCGCAGCGCCTCGTAAACGTAGTCGTCGAGGTCGAACGTGGTGAGGATGACGACCTTGGGCGTACTGTCGCCGCCGGCCGTGATCAGCCGGGTCGCCTCCAGCCCGTCCATGACCGGCATCCGGATGTCCATCAGCACCACGTCCGGGCGCTCACGCGCCGCGATCTCCACCGCCTGCGCGCCGTCGGCGGCCTCGCCGACGACGGCGAACCCGGCCGCCTCCAGGATCACGCAGAACCCGGCGCGGACCAGTTCCTGGTCGTCGGCGACAAGCACCCGCAGCGGGGCCGACGTAGTCACCCCACTCTTCTACCGCACGAAACCGCCTTAGCGCACGGGAAGTCGCGCGGTGACGGTGAAGCCGCCGGACCCGGCGGGGCCGACCGTCAGCGTGCCGCCGCAGGAGGAGACCCGCTCGGCGATGCCCGCCAGGCCGAACCCGGGCCCGAGGCGGGCGGGGGGTTGGGGGGTGGCGGAGCCCGGCAGGCGGGCGGAGCCGTTGGTGGTGGGCGAGCCGTTGGGCGCGGGCGCGTTGTGGGCGGGGCGCGGGCCGGTGTCGGTCACCTGGACGGTCACCGAGCCGTTTTGATAGCAGATGTCCACGCGGGCCTGCGCGCCCGGCGCGTGCCTGATCGTGTTCGTCAGCGCCTCCTGCACGATCCGGTAGGCGGTCAGGTCGATCCCCGGTGACAACGACACCGGCGATCCGGAGACGGTAAGCGACACGGGCAGACCCGCGCCGCGTACCTGGGCAAGCACCTCCTCGACACGAGACAGGGATGCCGAGGGAGCAAGCTCCGACCGTTCGGGATAATCCGGGGGGTCCGACGGACCGCGGAGCACCCCGAGCAGCCGTCGCAGCTCCGTCATCGCCTGCCGGGCGGTGGCCGCGATCAGGTCCGCGGAACGGGACGCCTGCTCCGGGCGGGACGGCAGCAGCGCGCCGACTGCCTCGGCCTGCACCGCCATCAGGCTGACGTGGTGGGCGACCACGTCGTGCAGTTCGCGGGCGATCCGCACCCGCTCGGCGGCCGCGGCCGACGCCGCCTGGGCGGCGAGCGCGTCCAGTTCCGCCTCGGCCAATTCGGCCCGGTGCGCCGCGGCGGCGATCGCCGTGCGGCGGGACCGGGCGAGCGTGCCCATCGCCCACGCGGTGCCGAAGATGAAGTACTGGACGATCGCGTCATACGGCTGGGTGTGCCCGGGCAGGGTCTGCGAGTAGGCGACCCCGCCGGCGGTGGCGACGAGCGTGACCCAGCGCAGCCAGGGCCTGCTCCGGTCCGCGACCGTGGCGAAGGCGATGGCCGGGGCGAGCGGCAGCGGGGCGAAGCCGAACTGCAGGTTGTCGTAGATGTTCCGCGGCACGCCGCACAAGATCAGCGCGAGCACCGGGTTGACCCGGCGCAGCGCGAGCGGGACACACTGCGCGGACACCAGGAACAGGGCCAGCCACGCCGGGTGCATCTGCGACTGGTACGGCAGCAGGGACAGCAGGTTCAGCACAGCGAGCACGAGGGCGAGGGTCCCGTCCTGCACCAGCTCGCGGCGCCGCGGCGGCAGCGCGGCGTACCACGCCGCGGCCCTCGCCGCCAGCGCATGCCCGCGCGCCATCGCTGTCACGAGCCGATCGTAAGCCGGCCGGCATCGCGTAATCATCATCCGCAAGCGGGAGACGACAGTTCATCCCCGCGGCCGAAGCGGCACCGGTTCCGCCGCGGTCAGCATGACGAGCATGGACGCAACCATGACCGCGCGGCCCGCGACGCCGGCCGCGCCAGCGACGAAACGACCGGCGGGCGTGTGGCTGGTCGCGGCCGCCGCGTTCGGCGTGGAGATGGCGGTCAGCGGCCGGTACGGCTATGACCGCGACGAACTGTACTTCCTCGCGGCGGGGCAGCACCCCGCGGCCGGCTACGTGGACCAGCCGCCGCTGACCCCGATGCTCGCGCGCGCCGACGCGCTGCTGTTCGGCAACACGCTCGTCGGGCTGCGGGTGCTGCCCGCGCTCGGCCTGGTCGCTCTCGTGCTGCTCGCCGCGGCGATGGCGAAGACCCTCGGGGCCGGCCGCCGCGGCCAGCTGCTCGCGGCGCTCGCCACCGCCTGCTGCGCCGAGTACCTGGGCGCGATGCACCTGGTCACCACGACCGCGCCGGACTTCGTGTGCTGGGCGGCGACGCTGCTGCTTGTCACGAAGCTGCTGGTCAGCGGCGACCGGAGGTGGTGGGTGGCGATCGGCGCGTGCGCCGGCGCCGGCATGGAGGCCAAATGGAACATCGGGTTCCTGATGGCGGGACTTTTCGCTGGTTTCCTTGCCACGCCGGCCGTTCGGCCGCTGCTGCGCAGCCGCTACCTGGTGCTTGGGGCCGTGCTCTTCGTGGTGCTTGCCGCGCCCGACGTCGTCTGGCAGGCCACGCACGGCTGGCCGAACGCACCCGTCTTCGGCCAGCTCCAGCAGGCCGCCGGGCACAACCGGCTGGTGTACTGGCAGGGCCAGATCCTGTACACCAGCATCGCGCTCGTCCCGCTCTGGGTGCGCGGCGTGATGTGGGCGCTGCGCGACGCCAGGTTCCGGGCGGTCGGCATCGCCGCGGTGTTCGTGCTCATCGTGCAGTTCGTGCTCGGCGGCAAGGCGTACTACCCGGGCGGCATCTTCACGTTCTGCTTCGCGGCGGGCGCGGCCGCGCTCGATGCCCGGCCGCTGCGCGTGCGCGCCGCCAAGTTCGCCGCGGCCGGGGCGATCTGCACGCTGATCGCGCTGCCCGTGCTGCCCGCTGCCGTGCTGGCGCGGGTCCCGCTGCAGAAGATCAACTACGACCTGGGGGAACAGCTCAGCTGGCCGTCGCAAGTAGCGCTGCTGGCCCGCACTTATAACTCCCTCCCTTCTCCCGAACGATCGGTGGCGACTGTCCTGACCGGAAACTACGGCGAGGCGGGGGCGCTCGACCGGTACGGTGCCGGACTCGGCCTGCCGCAGGCCTACAGCGGGGCCAACAACTTCTGGCTGTGGGGTCCGCCGCCCGCGCGGGACACCGTCGCGGTCGCGATCAACGTGGACCCGGCGCTGCTGCGCCGCGAGTTCGCGCACGTCCGGCAGGTGGCGGTGTTCAGCAACGGGCTCGGGGTGGCCGACGACGAGCAGGGCGCGGTGATCTACGTCTGCACCGGGCTGCGGGGCTCGTGGGCGTCGGACTGGGCCGCCTTCCGCGACTACGCATAGCTGCCGAATCGTTGCCAAAATTGGCTCGATCAAATTGGCTCCGCTTGTTACGTTCGGGCCATGCCCGATGGCGCGAGCGGGCCGGAGCCTGCTCCGGCCGACGAGTTCGACCGCGAGCTGCGCGAACTCACCGAAGGCACCGCGGGTAAGCCCCTGTTCATCGAGCCGTCGGCCGCCGAGCGCGCGAAGGCGGGCGTGGCGCTGATCGTGCGGGCCAGCCAGCGCGGCCGCCGCCGCGGCCGGGTGACCGGAATCGTGTTCCTGGTCATCCTCCTGCTGGTGGCGGCCACGGTCGCCTACCTGGAATACCAGCGCGCGGGTAGCGCGGCAGGGGTGAAGTCCGCGAGCGCCGGCCCGGCGCCCGCGGCCACGCCGGAGCTGATGGGAACGGTCTCGCCGATCGACCTGTTCGCGCTGCCGCCGGCCGATCCGTTCTCAGGGACGGCCGCCGACCACTGGGCGAACGGGGCGGCGGGCATCGTGCCGCCCGCCGCCAAGCCGGTCGGCGACTTCACCGCGAAGCAGGTGGCGGCCGCCTACGCCACCGCGCGGCGGCTGCTGATCGCCGCCAACCTCGACAAGCAGACGCTGCTCGGCGGGCCGCCGACCGCGCTGGCGAAGCTGCTCACCGCCAGGCAGCGGGCCCAGTTCCTGGCCGGCCTGAACAAGACCGGCGTGAACAAGGACGGGTACCCGCTCAGCACCCGTAAGTGGGTCGCGTCGTTCGCGCCCGGCAGCGCCCAGCTCATCGGGAACGTGATCAAGGTGCACGGGACGATGTCCGCGCGGACCGTCGCGGAATCGGGCACCGTGGTCCTGGCAGTCGAGGTCAACTACCTGTTCGTCTACGCCATCGAGCCACCGCACGACCCGAGTGACTGGATGCGGGTCGTGGACCACGATTACGGCAGCATCGACTTCGCGCGCTGGGACGGCTCCAGCGCGCCGGGCGGCGCGCTGGAGCCCTGGGACCAGACGATCATCGGGAACGCCGGCATCCAGTGCGGAACCGACGACGGATACATCCATCCGGAGTACCCGAGCGACCGTTCGATCGACGTCCGCCAATCCGGGCCGCCTATCAGTCCCTATTCCGCCGCCACCGACACTCCTGGCGGCGGCGCGGTCTGCGGCCGGACGACGGGCACCTGATCGCAGTCAGCCGCCGAGGGTGCCGAGGGCGTCGAGGAACCTGGCGGCGATCGGGGCGTCCGTGGGGCCGCCGTTGCCCGGTGAGTCGCTGACCAGCACGGCGAACGCGATGTCGCCGCGGAAGCCGATCAGCCAGGCGTCGATCTTCAGCGGGGTCCCGGTGCCGTACTGGGCGGTCCCGGTCTTGGCGTAGGTGCCCGCGGGCAGGCCCTGGCCAGCCGCGGTGCCTGAGGCGACCACCTGGGCCATCATCTCGTGCAGGCCGGTGACGACGGCCGCGGGCAGCGGGCTGCCCGGCACGGTGTCGTCGGGGGCGCCGGCGACCAGCCGGGGCGCTCTCGCGACGCCGGCGTCCGCGGCGGCGGCGACCATCGCCATGTCCAGCGGCGAGACGAGCACCCGGCCCTGGCCGATCGAGGTGGCGGCGAGGTCGGCCTCGTCGGCCGGGACCGGCACCGACCCCGCGTAGGCAGCCAGGCCCATGCTGGGGGTGCTGCCCAGCCGGAACATCCGCGCGGCCCGCGGGAAGTCGGCCGCCGTGAGGTTCCTGGTGGCCAGGCCGATGAACGCGGTGTTGCAGGATTCGGCGAAGGCGTGCAGCAGGTCGCGCACCGGCGCGTCGCCCTCGGCGTTGCGGAACACCTCGCCGTCGACCGTGACGGCGGGCGGGCAGCTCGCCGGGGACGACGGGGTGAGCCCGTGGCTGAGCAGCGCCGCGGATGTGATCACCTTGAACGTCGAGCCCGGCGGGTACGCCCCGTCCAGCGCCACGTCGAAGCCGCCGCTGTTGACATCGGCCACGGCGAGCACCGCGCCGGTCGTGGCGTTGACCGCGACGAGCGCGGCGGTCCTGTTGCCGAGCCCGTGGCCGGCGGCGAGCGCCGCCTCGGCGGCGCGCTGCACCGCCGGGTCGATCGTGGTCGTCACCGGCGTTCCCGGGCGCTGCGGGATCGACGCGACGGTCGCCACCGTGGCGCCCGCTGGGCCGGTGACCACCACGCCGGCGCCCGGCGCGCCGGCCAGCCGGCGTTCTTCGACCCCTTCCAGGCCGGTCTGGCCGACGACGCTGGTGGCGTCGTAGGGGGCGCCGAGCTGGCCGAGTTCCTGCGCGGTGATCGGGCCGACGGCGCCGACGACGCCGTCGGCGAGGCCGGGTGTGATCGCGGTGCGCTCGGCCGTGGTCTGGAAGACCGTGCCGGGCAGCGGGTAGATGGCCGGCTTGAGCTGCTGGTAGCGGGCCCAGGTGATGGTGTAAACCGGCTCGAAGTAGGTCGGGTTGGCCTTGGCCTCGGCCAGCGCGGTGCTCACCTCCTGCGGCGTCGCGCCCGCCGCGACCAGCGCCGCCGTCAGCGACTTGGGGTCCTTGACCCGGCTGCCCTCCAGGCCGACCACTACCATCTGCGCCTGCGTGGTCAGCGGCGCGCCGCCCGCGCCGAGGATCGCGGCCCGGGCCGGCCAGCTTGTCTGCAGCTCGAGCTTGTCTCCGGCGCCCAGCCGCGGCGCGATGGTGGCCGGAGTCCAGCGGACGAGCCACGTGGCGTCGCGGCTAATGAGGTTGAGCGCGGTCCCGATGCTGACCTGTCCGAGCCTGCCTAGGGTCAGGTGCTCGGTGACGTCCTGCCGCGCCGTGTCGCCATCGCCGCGCATCGGGCCGGTGCTGAACGAGGCCGCGGTGACGCCCAGATCGGCGAACGCCGCCTGGTTGACGGCCGTGAAGTCGGCCGGCGGGCTCGCGGTCAGCTGCCTCATGCCCGCCCAGTCCTGGTGGGACCAGTCGGCGAGGAAGGCACTCGCCGTCGCCTGCGGTGTGGGCGCCGGCGGGCCGCCGGTGCAGCCCGCGATGGCCAGGGCGAGCGTCCCCGCCACGCCGGCGCCTAGGACGTGCCGCCGTCGTGCCGGCTTCGTCCGGCCGTGAGCCATGCAACCGAGGCTAGCCTCAGCCCTTGGTGAACGACTCCAGCTCCTCACTCGCCGTGACGTGATTGGTACCGGCCTCGTCGAGCAGCACCTCGTCCTTGACCGGGCCGACGCCAGACGCGAGCCAGGTCTTGATCTCCTCGCTCACCGAGATGCCCTCGACCGTGAAGGAGATCGTCATGTTCACCACGGTCGCGTTGTAGGTGCCGGCCGGCACCGTGACCGTCTGCGTGCCCGCGCCCTGCACCGTGATGTGCGCCACCACGCTCAGCGTCTGGCCGGCCTCCTTGATCGTCATGTGCAGGTCGGACGTCGACGGCTTGCCCGAGTCGATCTGAGCCGCGGGCGGCCAGACCGCGCCGCTGCCGCTGACCGAGACGCCCGCGGCCGTCGACGAGACCTGGTTCAGCGGGTAGGTGATCGAGCCGTCGTTGCCGAAGATGTAGCTCGACGCGTTGGTGGTGGTGACCCCGACCAGGGTGCTCGTGTCGCTCATCGTGACCCGCTGGCCGATCGCGACAGGGACGACCGCGGTCATCTTGTCGACTGTCGTCCCGGTCTCGCCGACCGCCGTGGTCGCGTACTTCCAGGTGTTGCCGACGGCGACGGGGAACGGGACGGAAGCGGCCGATCCGCCGCTGGACGACGGGCTCGCCGTCGACGCGACGGGCGACGCGGTCGCGGGGGCCGAGGTCGCCGATCCGGTCGCCGAGGAAGTTGCAGCGCTGCTCGCGGAACTGGGCGAGCTGGCCGATGAGCTGCAGCCGGCCAGCGCCAGGCCGGCGGCGAGCAGGCAGCCAGTCGCGGTCGCGGTCGCCGCCGGACCCCGACCGGATGCCCGGCTCGTGGTATACGTGTCGTTGCGCATGTCGATTCCCGCTTCCCGGTAACTTGTGCCCGTATGGGCCATGCAACACCAGGATGGTGTCGGGACGCGCACTTTTCGACGGCGTTCGATGTGCTCAGCCGACGGGGACCCCGCAGGCGGCGGGGTCGTAGCCGGGCAGGCTGGCCAGCTGTGCGAGCAGCCACGGGGAGCTGAGCACCCGCTGCAGCCCGAGTACCTCGCGCGAGCCGAGGTGCTGGCCGGGCAGCACCAGGTCGAACCGCTCGTCCGCCAGCGGCACGAACCCCAGCCCGTACGCATGCGCGGCGGGCTCGCTTGCCACGCCCGCGTCGGCGAGGCCCGCCGCGACCGCCGAGGCGACCTGCAGGTGACCGGCGGCACGGGTGTCATAGCCGGGAAGCTCGGCCGGATCAAGGCCGAACCTTGCACGCTCGCGATCGAGGACCCGGCGCGCCTCGGCGCCCGCCTCGCGGTTGACCAGGCGCAGCCGGTGCCTGGCCAGCACGTCCAGGCCGGTGACCGTGCCGGCGAGCTCGGGCCTGATCACCAGGCCCTCGCGCCAGGCAGTGAACCCCACCACCTCGGCGCCGCCCGGCAGATGCCCGGCGGCGGCGGTGTTGTATCCGCCGCTTGCGTCGCGCAAGTGCACGCCAGCGGCGTGCACCAGGCCCGCGGCGGCCAGCCGCAGCGCCTCCCCGCTGCCGCACGGCCACCAGGCGAAGGCCACCGGCGGGTCGAGCAGGCTGAGCGGCGTGGCCAGCAGCGGGAGCGCCGGATCGCACCCGGCGACCACGAGCGTGGGGCGTGGCGGGCCGATCGGCCGGACCGCGATCGTGACCGGTTCGGCGGCGTGCGCACCGTTGGGTGCCGCGGCCGCGGCGGCCACGCCCGCCTGGACGGCAAGACCGCCCGCGGGGATGAAGCCCATGCTGGCCGCGGTGTCCATGCGCAGCGGGAGCGCGACGAACTGGTCGCCGACCGGGGCGAGGACGACCCGTTCCTGGCCGCCCGACAGCGGCGCCACCGGGATCGCGGGCACCGGCCGCGCTGCCTCCCCGGGACCGAACAACTCCTCCACGGTCATGCCGAGCGCCTGCGCCAGGGCCAGGGCGACCCGCAGCGACGGGTCCGAATGTCCCGACTCCACGGCCGAGACCGCCTGCCGGCTGACGTCCGCCATGCCGGCCAGCTGCTGCTGGGAGAATCCGCGCGCCTGCCGCGCCAGCCGCAGGCGGGCGCCGGTCGCGGCAGGTGCCTCCGTCACGCGCACTCCTTATATCTTCGCCGCCGATGCGGCGATGTAACGGATGGTAGTCCGCCAGCAGGGTTTGGAGCGGCACGGCCTATGATCCGGGAACCATGGAGACGGAGATCATCGAGGTGCGCACCGGCGGGCGGGAGACTGTGCGGGACATCACCGGCGAGTGCGCGCAGTTCGCCAGGTCGGCTTCGGGCGGCGGAGACGGGCTGCTGCACGTGTTCGTGCCGCACGCGACCGCAGGGGTGGCGCTGATCGAGCTTGGCGCGGGCAGCGACGGCGACTTGCTCGCGGCGCTCGCGGACCTGCTGCCGGCCGACGACCGCTGGCAGCACGCGCACGGGTCGCTCGGCCACGGCCGCTCGCACGTGCTGCCCGCGTTCGTGGCGCCGTACGCGACGGTCCCGGTGCTCGGCGGCCGGCTCGCGCTCGGCACCTGGCAGTCGATCGCGCTTATCGACCTGAACGTGGACAATCCGGACCGGCAGGTACGGCTGTCGTTCCTCGGCTGAGGCGGGGCGCGCAAACCTTACCACTTTGATAACCCTGCGGGGTGACGTAGTGGCCATCAAGACCGGATGCGGATACCGTAGATTTCCCCGATCAGGTTCTTTGTCCGCCGACCGGTGATGAGGTGATGACCGCTATGGCCCGCATCGTTGTCATTGGCGATTTGATGACGGACACCGTGGCCCACGCGACGCTGCCGCTCGCGCGGGGCAGCGACACGCCCGCGACCGTGACCATGCACGGTGGCGGTTCTGGCGCGAATGTCGCGGCATGGCTGGCCGCGGACGGCGCCGACGTGGCGTTCATCGGGCGGCGCGGCGCGGACATCGCGGGCCGTAACCGCGACATGGAACTGATGGGCTACGGGGTTGACGCCAGGCTGGTCATGGACCCGGAGCGGCCCACGGGGACGTGCGTCGTCATGGTGACGCACAAGGGCGAGCGGACGATGCTGTCCGACCCCGGCGCCAACGCGGCGCTGTCCCCCGACGACCTGCCGCATGACCTGTTCGTGCCGGGCGCGCACCTGCACGTTTCCGGGTACACGCTGCTTTCCGAGGGATCGCGCGCCGCGGCGCTGGCGGCGCTCGACTTCTCCAGGCGGGCCGGGATGTCGGCGTCGGTTGACGGGGCCTCGGCGGCGCCGCTCGAGCGGGCGGGCGCGGAACCGTTTCTCGAGCTGTCAAGCAACGCGGTGCTGCTGTTCGTGAACACCGCGCAGGCCAAGGTGCTGACCGGACGTGACGACCCCGAGCAGGCCGCCCGGGTGCTCACCGCCTGGTACCCGCAGGTCGTCATCAAGCTCGGCGCGGACGGGGCGCTGTTCTTCGCCAACGGCAGGCCGCCGGTGCGAGTGCCCGCGCCGCCGGTGGAGCGGGTCATCGACGGAACCGGCGCCGGCGACGCGTTCATCGCGGGGTTCCTGCCCGCGTGGCTGGACAAGAAGCCGCCGGCCGAGGCGCTCGGCAGCGGCTGTCGCCTCGCCGCGCACGCGCTCAACCTGATCGGCGCCCGGCCCGTCCTCTAGGCCTCCAGGTAACCCCGCCCGCAAACGTGTGCATGTGGTAAGCAGTCTTTCGTGACTGGCTTCCTCACCGAACTGTTCTCGCTCGAAGGCCGGGTCGCTGTCGTGACCGGCGGCAGTTCCGGGATCGGCGAGGCGATGGCCTCCGCCCTGGCGCTGGCGGGCGCGCGGGTCGTGCTGATCGCGCGCGATCCCACGCGGCTGTCCGCCACCGCGACGTCACTGTGCTCGGCGGGCTGCTCGGCCGCGTGGGTCAGCGCCGACCTGTCCGACCGCGCCGAAGTGCGGCGGGCCGCGTCGGCGGCGACCGCCGCGTTCGGCGAGCCGGACATCCTCGTCAACTGCGCGGGCGTCAACCTGCGGCCGCCGCTGCCCTCGCTGTCCGAGGAGCACTGGGACCTGACGATGGAGGTCAACCTGACCGCGCCGTTCCTGCTCGGGCAGCGGTTCGGCCCGGCGATGGCCGCGCGCGGCTGGGGCCGGATCATCAACGTGACCTCGCAGCAGGCACACCGCGCGTTCGGCAACAGCGGCGGTTACGGCGCCTCCAAGGGAGGCCTGGCGTCCCTGACCCGGTCCCAGTCCGAGGCATGGGCGGCCAAGGGGGTGTGCGTGAACTCGGTGTGCCCCGGCTTCGTCGCCACGCGGCTCAACGCCGAGGTGGCGTCCGACCCGGTGCGGTCCGCGGCGCTGGCGGCGCGGACCATGGTCGGCCGGAACGGCGAGCCGTCGGACTTGGCCGGCGTGGCGGTCTTCCTCGCCTCCACCGCCAGCGACTACATCACCGGCCAGACCATCTACGTCGACGGCGGCTTCTCGGTCACCTAAACCAGGGACATGACCTGGACGGGATAGCGCGACGCGATCGCGTCGAAGTCACGGTCCGCGTGCACGACGGTAGCCCCGAGCCGCCACGCGACGACGGCGATGAGGCAGTCCACGCTGGACCGGATCGTGATGCCCTTGTCGCGCAGGTACTTGTACAACGCGCCGGCTTCGGCGAAGTCGAAGACGGGACTGACCCGGTAGAGCGGCATCGCGTCGGTGAGTCGCTCGATGCGCTCGAAGTTCGGCACGTCACGGGCGCCGGCCAGCAGTTCCATGATCACCGGCTCGGTGACGCCCGCGGTCGGCGACTCACGCCGGACCATGGCCCTTACCTCGAGATGTGCCCGGCTCCCGGTCTTGCGGAGGAATTCGATCCAGGCCGAGGAATCGACGAGGTACACGTCAGATCTCGACAATGGGATCGTTGCGCATTTCCGCTAGATCGCCGCCCCAGCCCATGCCCTCCACCTCGTCGAGGAACTGCCTAGTGAGCGGGCCGCCTACGGTTTTCCGCAGAGCTAGATCCACGGCGTCCTTCTTGGTCTTGAGGTCGTACCGCCGCATGACCGCGGTGACCAGTTCTTCGTCGATCTCGATGTTCGTGCGCAGCATCATACACCAAGCATACACATTGACTCGATAGGGCAACGGAACCGAGAGTCAGCCGCGCAGGCACGTTCAGCGGTGACACGTCGGCGAGATGCAGAGCTTGAACGTCCAGGGTCCCGCAGCAGCTTGGCCATGGAAGCCGAGGCGACCGTACCAAATCATTTTTCCTGGCGAAGACCTTTTATCGCTATAGGGTGCGAATGTTTCGCGATCATGAAAGCTTCCATCCGCCCTTGTCGCCCCGCGACAGTGATCGGCCGTCCGCCTCGGGAACCCCAAGCCCCGCTCCTAGGGCCGCCGAAGGCTGAAACGAATGCTCGCATGTGACTGGCGCGACTGGTGTGACTCAGGTGACGGAATGGCTGGGGCGGGGGCGGGCGGGACCATTCGGCTGGGCGGGGGCGCTAGCGGCGCGGGCGGGGGCCGAGCTGGAGCTCTGAGCGGGGCGGACGGGGTTAGCGGGGGCGGAGGGCGGGGCCTACGTGGGCTAGCTGGCGGGTCAGCGGGGTGCCTGAGCCGTCGCGCCTGCCCTGCATGCCGGACAGGTCCACAGGGACGCCCGCCTCGGTGGCGCCGAGCGCGGGGCCTGGGCCCGCCCAGGCGGTCACCAGGCGGTCTTCGCCCTTGAGGAACCGCTGGCAGCGGACGCCGCCGGTGGCGCGGCCCTTGGGCGGGTACTC
>Ga0187807_1000135_pt1 | contig 20559 bp, 16 predicted proteins | sample NC_wetland_sal_i_4_FD_132432 | JGI IMG/M metagenome (GOLD analysis project Ga0187807, IMG submission 132432) | Wetland sediment microbial communities from Neuse River Estuary, North Carolina, USA - ASW_2 | ecosystem: Environmental > Aquatic > Freshwater > Wetlands > Sediment | place: USA: North...
CAGCGGCGTGATCTCCGACACCGAGCCCACGAAGGTCGTCTTGCCTACGCCAAAGCCCCCCGCGACGACGATCTTGACCGACGTCATCGCCGAAGCGTCGCCGCCGCCGTGCGGCCGGGCGACGCTAGATCTTACGGAGTCCACTAAGCACCCTTTCGAGCAAATGAAGGTCGGGGCGGCCTTCCGAATCGTCACGCTGGTGGATGCGCACGAGACCGTCCGCACTCATGTCCGCGACCAGGATCCGTGCTACGCCAAGCGGCAGTCGCAGCACCGCCGAGATCTCGGCGACGGAGCGCCAGTCCAGGCAGAACTGCAGAATCGCCTGGCACTCGGGCGCCAGCACCGAAAGATCGCGCGGTTCGTAGACCGTTGCGGTTACCAAGGCCTCAAGTGCGAGCTTGTAGCGCGGCTGCGTCCGGCCACCGGTCACAGTGTAAGGCCGGACTAGCCGGGTTGAGCCGCTCTCCTCTTCGGCAGGAGGGAATTGCTGCGCCGCGGGATACGGCTGCCGCTGCGGCGGTTCGTCCCACGGCCCGGCCCGACCGGGTCCCTGCCAGGCAGGCGGAACGCCGCGGTCGTCACCGCGGCCGGGACCCGCCACCACGCCCTCCAGTGATAGAGCCTCCCGAGCTCATCATCGTCTTCCATCTCCCGGCATAGCACCTTGCATGACGCCGCCGCGCGCGGCCGGGGTGAGCACCCTGCCCGCGCGCTCTACCAGCAGTGTCATCTCGTAGGCGACAAGTCCCAGGTCGCAGGTGGAAGCAGCGAGCACCGCGAGGCTGGCACCATTGCTTATCGCCATGATGACCAGCACGCCGCGCTGCATCTCCACCACGGTCTGCACGACCGCGCCGCCTTCAAAGACCCGGGAAGCACCTTGCGTAAGGCTGGTAAGGCCCGATGTGACCGCGGCGAGCTGATCCGCGCGCTCCTGCGGGAAACCCGCAGAGAACGCGAGCGGCAGCCCGTCCGAGGAAACCACGACCGCGTGGGCCACGTCCGGGACCCGTTCCACGAAGTTCGTGATCAGCCAGCTGAGGTCCTGGACCGGGCGTCCTGGCGTGCTCACGCGCGCTCCTCTCCTCGCCCGCTCATACAGGCTCCTACTCGTGTTCTGAGAACTCTATCCGTGGATCTCATCCGATTTATGGCTCCTCGATCTGGGGTGCGGCCGCTCGCGCCTCGCGCACGCCTCGCTGGAAGCTCGCCATCCTGGTGCGGATCGTATCCGCCGACCGGGCTGGCGGCGCGACTTCACTGTCATCGCCTCCACCGACCGATCCGGGCACGAGATTAGCTCGTGGAACGCGTTTCGGCAGCCCGGCCGTCGTGGTCTCTCCCGCCGCAGGCGACGCGGCCACACGTGCCGCGCGCCACCCTTCATCCGCCGGCGAACTCCAACTCGCCTCAGCATCCGGCGCGGTGTTCGAGCTCAGCGACTTGCCGCTGCGCCGGAACCAGTCCGACTCTAGCGAATCGAAGATCGGCAGTCGCTGGTCCTGCGCCGGATTGACGGCCGGCGGGATCGTCACCTGACTCCCGTCCGAGCCCGCGGCGCCGTTGCCGCTGCCCAGCGCTGGCAGCGGACCGGTGCCCGCGGCACCGCCGTCGCCGCCGAACGAGGGCATCCGGGCGGTGCCGAAGTCGGATCCGCCGATGTCGGCACCGCCGAACGCGGAGCCGCCAGCACCGGGCGCGCCTGGCTGCAGGCCGTGGCCGCCCGGCTGCCTGACCGGCAGCGCGCCGCCCGGCGCCTCGGTGGCGCCGCCGGCGCCGCCGCGCTTGGCGCCGCTGCCGCTACCGAACGCGCTGAAGCCCTCGATGCCGCCGGTGCTTTCCTGGTCGTCGCCGGGAGCACCGCCGGTAAACCTGGGAATCCGGGCCGCCGCCGCGGCGGCTGAGGAGGCGGCGCCGAACGCGCCACTGCCGCCGCCCGGGGCGCCAGGGCCGCCCGGCACGGCAGGGCCGCCTGGCGCGTCCTGACCGCCGCCCGGCAGGCTGAACGGCCCGCCCAAGGCGCCCTGCCCGCCGGTCATGGGCCCGCCGGTCATGGGCCCGCCAGTCAGGGGCCCGCTGGTGATCGGACCGGCCATGGTGGGGGCGGACAGCGAGGGCGCGGGCCCGTAGTCCTCGGGCTCGAACTTGCGCAGCCTGCCGAGCGGCTGCGCCGACTCGGGCGCCGCCACCGACTCGGGCAGCCAGATCAGCGCGGTGAGGCCGCCGGACTGCGCGTGCCGCAGCCGGACCCGGACGCCGTGCCTGGCCGCCAGGCGGCCGACCACGAACAGGCCCATGCGGCGGGACACCGCGACGTCGACGACGGGCGGGTTGTCCAGCCGCCAGTTCGCGTGCGCCATTTCCTGCTCGGAGATGCCCACGCCGTTGTCGTTTATGTCAAGCAGCACGCCGCCGCTGGTCAGCGGCTGGCCGGTCACGTACACCTGGGTGTCCTCGGGGGAGAACGTGGTCGCGTTCTCCACGATCTCCGCGACGAGGTGCACGACGTCGTTGACGGCCTGGCCGACGACCTGGATCCCGGGCTGGACGTTGAGCACGACCCGCTCGTACTGCTCGATCTCGGAGATGGCGGCACGCAGCACGTCGACAAGCGGGACCGGCTGGCTCCACCGCCGCGACGCCTCGTGACCCGCGAGAACCAGCAGGTTTTCCGAGTTGCGGCGCATGCGGGTGGCCAGGTGGTCGAGCCGGAACAGGCTGCTCAGCCGGTCCGCGTCCTGCTCGCTCTGCTCCAGGTTGTCGATCAGCGCCAGCTGGCGCTCGATCAGCGACTGGCTGCGGCGGGACAGGTTGACGAACATGGCGTTCAGGTTGCCGCGCAGCATGGCCTCATCGGCCGCCAGCCGGACCGCTTCCCTGTGTACCTGGTCGAAGGCTCGCGCCACTTCACCGATCTCGTCGGTGGAGGTGACGCCGATCGGCTCGATCTCGATGCTCTCGGCGCCGCCCTCGCTCTCGCTCAGCCGGCGCACCATCTCGGGCAGCTTGCTGCCCGCGACCTCGAGAGCGTCGGCCCGCAGCTTGCGCAGCGGCCGGATCATCGAGCGCGCCACGAACGTGGTGATCAGCAGCACGAGAAGCAGCAGGACCAGGGTGGCGAGCGAGACGATGATCGCGCTGCGCAGCGAACTCGACTCCAGCGAGTTGGCCTGGCCGGCGATCTGCCCGACGAGCCCGTCACTGACCTGGCGCATCTGGGTGATCTGGTTGCTCTGGTCCGTGTACCAGCACTGGTCGAGTTGCTGCCCGGGACAGATCTGCTGGATCCCGGACAGCGACTGGCCTTTCCCGGTCAGGGCGACCGCGAGCAGTTCCTCGCTCTTGGCCGCGTCGACGTCCTGACCGCTCACGGTGTTGTTGAAGTCCTGCGACTGCGTCACCGACGCGACCTGGCTGAATTGCTTCGCGTCGGCCTCCTGCTGAGACGCTGCCTGCGTCAGCTTGCTCAGCCCGTCCGCCGTCAGGGTCAGCCCCGGCTGCGCCAGCGCCTGGAACAGGTAGGCGCGCTGCAGTGAGGCGTCGTCCTCCATCCGCAGCAGCGCGTTGAGCACGGAGACGTTGGTCTGCAGCGTGGCGTTGCTGCTGCCGGCCGCGATGTCGTTGCTGAACGTGTCAAACGCGGTCACCAGGCGGTCATAGTCCGAGATGACGGCGATCGCCGGGTACTTGGTCTTGAGCGCGGCGAACCGGATCTGGGGCAGGTCCGCGATGCCGGCCAGCACGTTCGACAGGTCGAGCACGGTCTGCTGCTGGTAGCCGTCGTCATCGACGATGTCAGCGCCCTGCTCCTGGATCGCCTTCAGGGTGACGGTCGTCTTCCCCTGGTCCGCGCTCACATCGGCCAGCATCGCGGCGTCCGACCGGTTGGTGGCGACGTAGCCCGCGGTGTCGTCCCGTTCGTCGGCGAGCTGGGCGGCGCCGGTGACGATCAGCGTGTTCAGGTTCGCGAGCGTCTGCACGCGCTTGAAGGAGGTGTAGTTGCTGACCGAGTTGGAGATCTGGATCGCGCCGAGAATCAACGCCGTGACCGTGGGCACCGCGATGATCGCGATGAGCCGCCAGCGGACTCGCCAGTTGCTGAGCGCGAGCCGCGAACCCTGACGCGCAGCGGGCGCGGAACCGCCGCTGCCACCGGGACGGCGCATGGGCGCCACGGGTACCGGCAAACCGCCCTCGCCGGACGGGTCGTGCCCGTTGCTGAGCGGACCGAACGTTCCGGGCGCGCCCTGACCTTGGCCGACGGCCAGCGGTCCGGCTCCGTGCGGGAGGCCGGAAGCCGGCGTCTGCCCGGCGCCGTTTCCGTTGGTCATCGATCGTCTACGCACTGCGCACACACCTCGCAGCTTCAAAAGCCACCTGGACCCGCACCGGGCAACGAACGGGCAAGCCGCTCATCTTCGGCACTTCCCTCTCCCTTCCCTCAGCAACGTGCGCCGCTGCGCGAGGACGACAGGACGGCCGAGGCCACTCTTCCAGCCAGCGTTACAAAACGGGTAGGGACATATAATCATCAATTGGGATCCACGACCGGGCATTCGGCGGGAATCGCCGTGAACTTTGGCAAAGATCCGCACATCCTCCGCAACTCAGGCACCCTGACACGGGGAGTCACTCGAACGTATCTACGGGTGGACCGTCCCTGATCAGACTGCGAGAATACCCGCCGGCTGACCTGCCGCCACCATCCCGGCATGGCGCCGCGACAGCCGCACAAGGGGTGGTGTCTGGTGCGTTATACCGCCGCGACTGCCGCGCAAGGGGTGATGACCAGGCACTGGACCCTCGGACACGGCACGAGGCGCGGCGGGCCGCGGCGGCGCCGAAGGGGCTCCGGGACAGGCGCGGCGGTCGTGAAACCAGCGGCCGCCGAGGACCCGGGGCCGGCAGTGGCGCGGGCGCAGCGGCTCGCGACGAGCCGCGCCCGCGGTCGCCGATCGTGGCCGCGATCACGTGGGTGACCGGCCACGACGCCGGAGGCCGTACGCTCCGGAGCGCGCCGGGCGCCAACCGCTCCTCGCGAATGCGGCGGCCTGGCGGACGAGGGCCGGGGCGGCCGGGGCGCGCCATCCTGCCGTCGAGAGAACCAGGGGGCGGGAGCGAAGGCACGGTTCCGTTCGGAATAATGATTGTTCAATTCTTTTTCGCCGCTAAGGCTAATGATTTGAAAGTGACGAAGCAGACGTCACGAGTTGGTAATGAACACTTTCGTCCCATTAGCAACCCATTCACGGGGAACTCCGCTCGCCGCGCCCCGCGGCACGGTCCGCGGACCGGCCAGCCGCGCTGCTCGCCGGCGCGGGAGCGGGCCGCGGGCGGCGCGCCGGGCGCCGCCGTCGCCGGGAAAATACGCCGCGCCGCGGCGATAATCCCCGATCACAGGGGCATCACGGCGCGGGCGAACGGGCTGCCGGGGTGGCGGGCTGATGCCGCCGCGTCGCAGGTCGTAATTGACCATGGAAAACAACGTTACTGGCGAGTCAACTTCGGCCGGGGCCAGCAGCGTGTCGCGGTACGCGCCAGCGGAGTGCGCGATCGCTGGAGCCGACGGCCTGTCGGGCGGTAAGGTACTGACATCGGCTACCGCCTGAAAGCGAGGAGATGGCGATCCTGACCTGCCCAGACTGCGGCGTCAAGGTGCAGCCGGAGGACCTAATCTGCTTCCGGTGTGGCGCTAACCTGCCGCACACACCGTACGCGGACGACGACATGCCGTCGCCTACGGTTTCACAGCAGTACCTCCGGCCGGGTGACGGCAGGGCGGTATGCCCGAACTGCGGTGCGATGGCCCAAGACCCGGCCGACGTCGTCTGCACCCAGTGCAGGCAGCCGCTGCCGGGTGCCCGCCGCCGCATCTCCCCCGTGGTGCTGCGAATCTCGTTCCCCACCGGGAACGTGGACGTCCCGGCCGGCACGTCGGTCATCCTCGGGCGGGACCCCGCCCAGTCGCTGGTCGCCGCCGCGTTCGGCCAGTACGACAACGTGTCACGACGGCACGCGACGGTCGTGGTCGACGACGGGGGCCGGGCCTCCATCAGAGACGAGGGATCGACCAACGGCACTTTCGTCAACGGCGACCGGGTGCTGCCGGGCACCGAGGTCCGACTGGTCGACGGAGACCGGATCCGGCTCGCCGCGGATGTCACCGGCGACGTGTCACTGCCCCGCGCGGAACCCGACCCCGCCAGCCTCAGCCGCAACGGCTTCGTCTGACGAGAAGGCTCCGTCCGCTCCGTTCCGCTTCGGGCGGGAGGGACTCGGCCAGAAGCCTTCGCGCGTCAACCCTTTAACCTCTCTAGCCCCCCTACTTCCTTACCCCCTCACCCGTTTACCCCTTTACCCAGAGGTCTTGGATCCCGCTATTAAACTCGTGCGCACCCCGCGCATCCCGGAACGGACTAGTCATGTCGCCAGCGCCAGATCCCCCCGCCGGAACCCCGTTTCCGCCGGAGACTTCCGGCGCGCCCGCTGACGCCCGGGTCCCGTATGGCTCGCGGCCATCGCGGCGGCCACGGGCGGCGCTGCCCGCCGCGTCGCCTGGCGGTCCTGGCGGGGCTGGCGGGCCGGGCGGGCCGGGATCGGGTCCCGCGGGGCAGGACGGCGCTGACGACGGGTACTCCTACGGTCCGGGCACCACACCCTGGCAGCCGGCCGCCGACGGCGGCGGGGACTACAGCGGTCCGGGTGGTCCTGGCGCGTACGGCGGGGCTGGCGGGGCCGGCGGCTACGGCGGGGCTGGCGGGGCCGGCGGCTACGGAGGGGGCGCGTACCAGGGGCCCGCCGGAGGTTACGGCGGCGCACCCGGACGCGGCAAGCACAGATCCGCGGCTGCCAATGACGAGGCCGGCTACCAGGAACAAGGCTCGTGGTTCACCCCTGGCTCGCGGCAGGACCAGCCCGCGCCCGGCGGTTCCGGGTACGGCGAGCAGCGCGGGCCGGGATATGGCGGTCCTGGACCCGGATACGGCAACCCCGGATACGACGGCGGCGGCGGGTACGGCCGCGGACGCGGCGGCCCCGGTTACGGCGGCCCCGGTTACGGCGAGGCTGGGTACGGCGAGCCGGCGCACGGCGGCGGGTTCCGCGCCGAGGGCTATGGCGCTGAGCAGAACCGCTACCCGGGCAATGGGTATCAGGCGAGCGGGCCAGGCAACGGATTCCAGCCAGCCGACCATCAGCCGCCCGGCCACCAGCAGGCGGGTTACCGGCCCGGCGCCTACCCCGCGGGCGGGTACCCCGGCGGCTATGAGGGCGGCGGTTACCCGTCGGACCGCACAGGGAGCCAGGCCGACCGCTACCAGCAGCCGGCGGACTTCGCGGGGCGGCCGCAGGGCGGCTACCCGGGCCAGCAGCCTGTTCCCGCGCCGGGCCAGCAGGCCGGGGGCTTCGGCTACCCGGGGCAGGGACCGGGCGGCTACCAGAATCCGCAGCCGCCTGGCTTCGGCGGGCAGGGCCATGGCGGCCAGCCGGGCGGGCCGCAGGGGCAGCCTTCGTTCGGCAATGGCTACCCAGGCGGCACGTTCGCTTCGCCCACGCTTCCCTCGCCGCCACAGCCTGGCGGGTTCGGGGGGCAACAGCCTGGGGCGTTCGGCCCGCAGCAGCCGGGCTCCTATGGGCCGCCGCAGCCGGGAGCGTTCGGCCCTGCCCAGCCGGCAGCGTTCGCCGGACCGCAGCCGGGAGCATACGGCGCGCAGCAGCCCGGAGGCCAGCAGCCCGGAGGCCAGCAGCCCGGAGGGTACGGTTCGTCGCAGCCGGGCGCGTACGGCCCGCAGCAGCCAGGAGCATTCGGCCCGTCGCAGCCGGGCGCGTTCGGCCCGCAGCAGCCTGGAGCCTTTGCCCCTGCCCCGCAGCAGCCGGGGACGTTCGCGGCGCCGCAGCCGCCCGCGTTCCGTGGCGGGCCACCGGGCGGCTTCCCGCAGGCCCTGCCGGGAAACGCCCAGGGCGGCCCGCCGACCGCTCAGGCAGCCGGCTTCCCGAACGCGCAGCAGCCGGCTCAGCTCGCCAGCTTCTCGAACGCCCAGCCTGGCGGGTTCCGGAACAACCAGCCCGGCGGATTCGCCAACCCGCAGTCCCCTAGCTTCACCGGGTACCAGCAGGCAGGGTTCACCGGTGCGCAGCAGGGCCAGCTTCCGCCCCCAGGCGCGATCGCGCCGAAGTCCCGCAAGCGGGGTGGCAAGACGCGCCTGCTGATCGGCGGCGCGGTCGTCGCCGCCGCCGCGGCCGCGGGCGGGGTCATCCTGGTGCCCAGGTTCCTCGGCCCGAGCGATCCCGGCTGCAAGGCGTACGCGGGGACGGCGCTGAGCGCCTACAACCAGACGATCGGTGATCTCAACGCGCAGGCCTCGCAGGCCAAGCTGACCAGCGACATGGATACCGCGATCACCGAGCTGTCCGCCGCCGCGAGCCAGGCGCAGAGCGCCAAGGTCAAGTCCGCGCTCAACGCGCTGCTCTCGGACCTGACCGCGGTTCGCGCTGACGTGCAGCAGGGCTCGGTACCGACCTCGACCGTCGACGCGCTGAACACCGCGGCCAACTCCGCCGACAGCGCCTGCTAGCCGCCGGGCCGTGACTGCGATCCGTTCCGGGAGACGGTGACGGGTGGCAGACGCGACCGCTCGTTCGGGATAATTCTCTAAGGGACCCCGGACCGGAGAGGCGGCGCCAGTGAGCGACTTGGAACTGATCACGTACCGGCCGGAGCCGGGCGAGTACGCGTGGACGTTCGGCGGCGCGGCGCCCGTGCGGCGGATCACGACGCCGACCGCGCTCAGCGTGTACACCGAGGACTGCTTCGCCGGGCGGGTGCGCAGCGAGGACGACCTGGTGTCGCGGCTGAACATCACCGGGCTCAACCCGCAGACCGGCCCGTTCTACATCGAGGGCGCGGAGCCGGGCGACACGGTGGCGGTGCACTTCGCGAGCATCGAGCCGGCCAGGGACTGGGCGGCGTCGACCACGGTGCCGCTGTTCGGCGCGCTGACCGGAACCCACCTGACCGCCCTGCTGAACGAGCCGCTCGAGGAGGTCGTGTGGCTCTGGCAGCTCGACCGGGCCGCGCGGACCTGCCGGTTCAGCGCGCGCAAGAGCGACTTCACGGCCGACCTGCCGATGGACCCGATGCACGGCACGATCGGGGTGGCCCCGGCGAACAGCGAGGTGCGCAGCGCGCTCGTGCCTGACGCGTTCGGCGGGAACATGGACACCCCGGAGATGCGCGCGGGCACCACCTGCTACCTCGGGGTCAACGTGCCGGGCGCGCTGCTGTCCCTCGGCGACGGGCACGCGCGGCAGGGCGAGGGGGAAACCTGCGGCGTCGCGGTGGAAACCGCGATGAACACGGTGATCGTCGTCGACCTGATCAAGGGCCGCGCGACGCCGTGGCCGCGGCTGGAGAACCAGACGCACATCATGTCCGCGGGGTCGGCGCGGCCGCTCGAGGACGCGTTCCGCATCGCGCAGCACGACATGGTGATGTGGGTCGCCGAACTGTGCGGGCTCGACCCCATCGACGCCTACCAGTTCGTCACCCAGGCCGTCGAGTCCCCGCTCGCGAACGTGTGTGACACGAACTACACATCGATCGCCAAGATGCCCAAGCGGTACCTGCGCAAGCCCGTCTTCGACGGGGTGCACGACCATCTTCGGGGGCTCGCGGCCAGCCTCTGAGTCTGCTGGACGGGCTCCGCCGGGCCGCCAGACCTCATAGTGTGAAGGAGCGACAGCCCGAACCCCCGACACCGGACGGACGCATGGAACCTGAACCCGCCGTACTCGAAAGCCTGCGGAACGCCGTCGCCGCCATGCCCGACGACGTGCCGCTGCGACTGCACCTCGCGGAGCTGCTGCTGCGCGCGGGCCAGCGCGACGAGGCGGTCAGGCACCTGGGCGCCGTGCTGCAGCGCGATCCGGGCAACGCGCAGGCGCTGGGCATGCTGACCGCGCCCGCGCCGGCCGCAGGCCAGCACCCGCCCGCGCCGGCTGCGTCAGTTTCGCCCGAACGGAGCGCGCCGTCTGCGGATACCCCAGCCTCCTCCCCCGCCGTTCCGGACGCCCCGGCGGCGTCCCCGTCTGACGGCGACGACGACGATCCGGTGCCCGCCGCGGACGACCTGGCGGGCGAGTACGACTGGTCGCAGGCCGAAAACGAGCTGAGCGACGTGCTTCCGGCGATGTTCGTGGACGACGCGGGGTCGACCTCTGCCGGGATCGAAGAGGCGCGGGCCTACGACGCCGAGCGCGCGGGCATCACGCTGGCCGACGTGGCCGGGCTGACCGAGGTCAAGCAGCGGCTCGAGGCGGCGTTCCTCGCGCCGATGCGCAACCCCGAGCTGCGCAAGCTGTACGGTAAGTCGCTGCGCGGCGGGCTGCTGCTCTACGGGCCGCCGGGGTGCGGTAAGACGTTCGTCGCCCGGGCGGTGGCCGGCGAGATCGGCGCACGGTTCATCACCGTGTCGTTCGCCGACCTGATCGACATGTTCGTCGGCCGCAGCGAGCGGAACATCCACGAGCTGTTCCAGGTCGCCCGCCGCAACGCCCCGTGCGTGCTGTTCCTCGACGAGGTGGACGCGATCGGCCAGAAGCGCTCGCAGCTGCGGAACACGCCGATGCGTTCGGCCGTGAACCAGCTGCTGCTCGAGCTTGACGACGTGGCCAACGACAACACGGGCGTGTTCGTGCTCGCGGCGACCAACCACCCGTGGGACGTCGACTCCGCGCTGCGCCGGCCGGGCCGGTTCGACCGCACGCTGCTCGTGCTGCCGCCCGACGGGCCCGCCAGGGAGGCGGTGTTCCGCTACCACCTGCGGGAACGGCCGGTCGGCGGGATCGACCTCGCGAAGCTGTCCAAGATCACCGACGGGTATTCGGGCGCCGACATCGCGCACATCTGCGAGAGCGCCGCCGAGCGGGCGCTGCTCGACTCGGTGCGCCGCGGCGAGCCGCGGCTGATCGGGCAGGCGGACCTGGAGGCGTCCGTCGCCGAGGTCAAGCCGTCGCTCGGCACCTGGTTCGACACGGCGCGGAACGTGGCGCTTTTCGCCAACGAAGGCGGCGCTTACGATGATCTCGTGGCATATCTGCGGAAGCGCCGCCTGATCTGAGGACCGTGTCTTTGCAGGAACTGAGTTGACGGAGCTTTGTGGCCGGAACTGGCGACTTGACGGAGCTTAGGCAGGAGCTGGCGCGGGCCGCGACCATGCTCGATCTCGGGCGCTACGACGAGGCCTCAGGCCTGCTCGCCCGCGTGGTGGCCGCGGAGCCAGGCAGCAGCCGGGCGTGGTGCCTGTTCGCCCGGGCGCACCTGGGCGCCGACCGCTACCAGGAGGCGGTCGAGGCGGCCAATCGCGCCGCGACGCTCGAGCCGACCGAGGAGTGGCCGCACCGACTGGCCAGCAACGCGCTGATGCACCTGGGCAGCCACGCGGAGGCGCTGCGCGCCGCCAGCGAATCGCGGCGGCTCGCCCCGGCGTACTGGCAGACCCACGTCTGCGTCGCGCAGGCCGCGCTGGCCGCATCCCAGCCGACCCAGGCCGCCGCGGCCGCTGCGGAGGCCCGCAGGCTCGCGCCGAACGAGCCCGACGTGCACTTCCTGTCCGGCAAGGTGGCGCTCGCCCGGGGTGACCTGGAAGGCGCCCGCGAGCACCAGGAGCGCGCCCTCGCGCTCGATCCCGCGCACAGCGGCGCGATGAACGAGCTTGGCCGGATCAGGCTGCGGCGGCACGACACCGCGGGCGCGATCAGGCACTTCATCAGCGCCGCCAGGGCCACGCCCGGCGAGCACATCTACAGCAGGAACATCGACGTGGTCATCTTGCGGACCGTGTCCCGGATGATCTACGTCTTCGTGCTGATCGCGCTGCTCTTGCTCTGGGTGCCGCCGGTCGCGCACCTGGATAACTTCCCGTTCGTCCTCGGCTTCGGCCTGCTCGCGCTCGGCATGCTGGCGGCCTTCGCCGTCATGGTGCTGCGGCTGCCGCGGGAGGCGAGGCGGCTGGTGCGCCGGACGCTGCGCACCCGCCGGGTGGCGACCGCGCTGGCCGTCGCCATCGGCGGCGTCGCGGTCGCGTTCGCCGCGGTCGCGTTCGTCCCCGCGGACGAACTCCCGCAGACGCTGCCGGTCGCCATCATCATCACCATCGGCGCCCGGATGACCGCCACCGCCCGTCTGCGGTCGACCGCCGCCAGAACCCACGCGGGCGGGGGCGCAGGCAGAAACCAGCCGGGGCCGAGCGCGCGGCGCTAGCAGAAGTTGCTCTCTTGACGTCCCTGCGCTGGCGGGCATCCAATGGCTCCAAGACCGAGGGTGACCACGGTGAGGGGAGCCAGCTCAATGACGAATCTGGCCATGGTGCTCAGGGACGCGCCCGCCGATCGCGCCGATCGCGCGGCTATCAGGCAAGGCGATCTGGTGCTCACCTATGCCGGGCTCACCGCCGCGGCGGGGCAGATCGCGACGTTCCTGCGTGACGAGGGGATCAGGCCCGGCGACCGGGTCGGCGTGATGCTGCCGAACGTGGCCGCGTTCCCCGTCCTCGGCTACGGCGTGCTCGCCGCCGGAGCGGTCCTGGTGCCGATGAACCCGCTGCTGAAGGGACGCGAGGTCGAGCATTACCTGGGCGACTCTGGCGCCGGGCTCGTCTTCGCGTGGGAGGCGGCGGCGGACGAGGCGGCGAAGGGCGCCGCGGCGGTCGGCGCGCGGGTGGTACCGGTGGCTGACGCGGACGCCGCTTCGCTGCGTTCCGGCCTGGAGCCGGCCGCGGACTGGGCGCAGCAGGACGACGACGATGACGCGGTCATCCTCTACACCTCGGGGACCACGGGCACGCCCAAAGGCGCGCAGCTCACCCACGGCGGACTGCGGCGCAACGCGGAGATAACCGCCCGGTCGCTGATCCGGGCCGGGTCCGGTGACGTGATCATGGGCTGCCTGCCGCTGTTCCACGTGTTCGGCCTGACCTGCGGGCTCAACGCGGCGCTCATCAGCGGCGCGTGCCTCACCCTGCTCCCCCGCTTCGACCCGGGCGCCGCCCTGGAGATGATCGGCCGCGATCGGGTGACGGTCTTCGAGGGCGTGCCCACGATGTACTCGGCGCTGCTCCATCACCCGGCCAAGTCGCAGGCCGACGTGTCCTCGCTGCGGGTGTGCGTGTCCGGCGGCGCGGCGATGCCGGTAGAGGTGCTGCACGGCTTCGAGGCCGCGTTCGGCTGCATGATCCTGGAGGGCTACGGGCTGTCGGAAACCTCGCCCGTCGCCTCGTTCAACCATCCGGACGCGGAGCGGAAGGCAGGCTCGATCGGCACGCCGATCGAGGGCGTGGAAATGCGCGTCGTCGACGCTGACAGTAAGGACGTGGCCGCCGGCGAGGTCGGCGAGATCGCGATCCGCGGGCACAACGTGATGAAGGGCTACTGGGGACGGCCCGAGGCGACCGCCGAGGCGATTCCCGACGGCTGGTTCCGCACCGGGGACCTGGCGCGAACCGACGAGGACGGCTACTTCTTCATCGTCGACAGGAAGAAGGAGATGATCATCCGCGGCGGGTACAACGTGTACCCGCGCGAGATCGAGGAAGCGCTCTACGAGCATCCGGCGGTCGGCGAGGTCGCCGTCATCGGCATCCCCGACTCCTCGCTTGGCGAGGAGGTCGGTGCGGCCGTCGCGCTCAAGCCGGGCAGCGTCGCCACCCCCGACGAGCTGCGGGCGTTCGTGAAGGAGCGGGTCGCGGCCTACAAGTACCCGCGCCAGGTCTGGCTCGTCGACGAACTGCCCAAGGGGCCGACGGGCAAGATCCTGCGCCGTTCCGTAAAGCCGCCGCAGCCGTGAGCGGGGCGCGCGTGCCTGGCGACACCACGCCGACCGAGGACGCGGCGGACGCCGCCGCCTACCTTGACCTGCTGCTTTCTGACGCGGCCCTCGGCGTGCTGCGCCGGTTCGTGCCCGGCGGCTACATGGGCAGGCTCGGCCTGCGGCTGGCCCGCAGGCCGCGGACGGTGGCGCGGCGGGTAAACGCGCTCGCCGACGAGCTCGCGGCGATCGCGGCCGGCCGCTCGGCCATCGCCCCTGACCGCCGGGACCGGCGGTTCGCCGACCCGGCGTGGACGCAGAACCCGCTGCTGCGCCGGATCGTGCAGGCCTACCTGGCCGGCGGGGAGTTCGCCACGACGCTGCTCGCCGATGCCCGGCTGGAAACCCCGGACGCCGAGCGTGCTCAGTTCCTTGTCGGCAACCTCGTCGACGCCCTCGCGCCGAGCAACAACCCGCTGCTCAGCCCGGTCGCATGGAAGGCGGTCATCGACACCGGCGGGCTGAGCGCCGTCCGGGGCGCGCGCGCGTTCGCGACTGACATGGCCACCGCGCCGCGGGTTCCCTCGATGGTCGCACCCGACGCCTTCGAGGTCGGGCGCGACCTCGCGATCAGCCCGGGTGCGGTCGTGCAGCGCACGGAGATCTGCGAGCTGATCCAGTACGAGCCGACGACCCCGCGGGTATACCGCTTCCCGCTGGTGATCGTGCCGCCGATGATCAACAAGTTCTACATCACCGACCTGGCGCCCGGCCGGTCGATGATCGAGTACCTGGTCGGGCAGGGCCATCAGGTGTTCGCGATCTCCTGGCGGAACCCCGATGCCCGGCACCGCGCGTGGGGCATCGACGCGTACGGAGAGGCGATCGAGTCGGCGCTGACGGCCGCGCGGACCATCTGCGGGGCGGCGAAAGCGAGCGTCATGTCGCTGTGCTCGGGCGGCATCGTCTCCTCGATGGTCGCCGCCCACCTGGCCGCCGCAGGCTCGGATGAACTCGCGTCGCTGTTCTGCGGTGTCACGACGCTGGACACGGGCGGCGTCAACGGTGGTCCGGCGGCGCTGGCGTCGCAGCGGACGCTGGACCGGGCGGTCGCGGCCTCGCGCTCGCGTGGCTACCTGGACGGACGGGCGCTCGCCGAGGTGTTCGCGTGGCTGCGGCCCAACGACCTGATCTGGAACTACTGGGTCAACAACTACCTGCAGGGCCGGCCGCCGCAGGCGTTCGACATCCTGTACTGGAACGCCGACACGACCCGGATGCCCGCCACCTTGCATGAGGACTTCGTCCGGCTGTTCTCCAACGGCTCGCTCGCCAAGCCGGGCGCGGCGACTCTGCTCGGCACTCCCGTCGACCTGTCCACGGTGACCGTGGACGCGTACGTGGTGGCCGGGATCGCCGACCACCTGTGCCCGTGGGAGGCGTGCTACGCCAGCGCGAGGCTGTTCGGCGGGGACGTCAGGTTCGCGCTGTCGACCAGCGGGCACATCGCGTGCATGGTCAATCCGCCGGACAACCCGAAGGCGCGGTTCCGTGCCGCGCCCGCCCGCGGCTCGGCGTCGGACTGGGTCGCGGCTACGCCGGAAGGCCCGGGTAGCTGGTGGACGGACTACTCGCCATGGCTCGCCGAGCGAAGCGGCGGGATGAAGAACGCCAAGGCCGCGCTCGGCGGGCACGGATTCATGCCCTCGGCCCCGGCTCCCGGCCGGTACGTACTGGACCGGTAGCGGATGCCGGCATCCTCCCGCCTGCGCGGACGCACCGCGCCGACGACGCGCGCCATCGTGGTCAACGGACAGCACCTGCGCGTGGATGTCACCCCCGGCGCGCGGGCGCGGCGGCTCTCGCCGGCCACCGCGGCGTCAGCCGGGCGGGTCCCGCTGCTGCTGATCAACGGCATCGGCGCGAGCCTGGAGCTGCTGCAGCCATTCGTCGACGAGCTGCCCGCCTCGGCCGATGTGATCCGGTTCGACCCGCCCGGCGTGGGCGGGTCGCCGGCGCCCGCGATGCCGTACCGGATCGGCGGGCTGTGCCGGCTGCTCGGTGCGATGCTGTCCAGCCTCGGCCACGACCAGGTGGACGTCCTCGGCATCTCCTGGGGCGGCGCCGTCGCCCAGCACTTCGCCGCGTTCCACCGGACCCGGTGCCGCCGCCTGGTGCTGGTCAGCACGGCAACCGGGGCTCTCATGGTGCCGGCCAGGCCGGCCGTGCTCGCCCGGATGGTGACGCCGCGCCGGTACCTGGACCCCGGCTACCTGCGCTCGGTCGCGCCGCTGCTCTACGGCGGCTCGGCGCGCGACGACCCGGACCGGATACAGGAATTCATGCACGCCGAAAGCCGCGTCGGCGCGTCGAAGGGCTACCTCTATCAGCTGGCGGCCGGGGCGGGCTGGACGAGCCTGCCCTTCCTGCGGCTGATCCGCCAGCCCACGCTGATCATGGCGGGCGACGACGACCCGCTGATCCCGCTGCCGAACGCGCGGCTGATGCACGCGCTGATCCCGCGTTCGGAGCTGTACGTCTATCACGGCGGGCACCTCGGCCTGGTGACCGAGGCGGCCGAGCACGCGCCAGTCGTCTCACGCTTCCTTGGAGAACCTGATGAGTGACTTCTACGGGATCGAGCAGCTGCTTGACGATGCCGGGCGCGACGCCGTCAAGCGCACTAGAGAGTTCATGACCAAAGAGGTCGAGCCGGTGATCAACGGCTACTGGACCCGTGAGGAGTTCCCGCACCACCTGATCCCGGCGATCGCGCGGCTCGGCATCACCGGGGTCGCCTACGACGGCTACGGCTGTCCCGGCGGCGGCCCGCTGCTCGACGGGGTGCTGGCGATGGAGATCGCCAGGTCGGACCCGTCCATGTCCACGTTCATGGGCGTGCACAGCGGGCTCGCGATGGGCTCGATCTACTTGTGCGGCTCGCCGGAGCAGAAGGAACGCTGGCTGCCCGAGATGGCCAGGCTGGAGAAGATCGGCGCGTTCGGCCTGACCGAGCCGGAGGTTGGCTCCGGCGCGGCCGGCGGGCTCACCACGACCGCCCGCCGGGACGGCGATGAGTGGGTGCTCGACGGCCAGAAGAAGTGGATCGGCAACGCGACGTTCGCCGACTACATCATCATCTGGGCGCGTGACCTCTCCGACAGCCAGGTCAAGGGTTTCGTCGTGGAGAAGGGCACGCCCGGGCTGTCGACCGCGAAGATCAAGGACAAGATCGCGCTGCGCGTGGTGCAGAACGCCTACATCACGCTGGACGGGGTGCGGGTCCCCGAGTCAAGCCGGCTGCAGCGGGCGACATCCTTCCGGCAGACCGCGGCGGTGCTCAGGCTCACCCGCGCCGGCGTCGCCTGGCAGGCGGTCGGCTGCGCGATGGGCGCCTACGAGCACGCGCTCGCCTACGCGAAGGAACGCGAGCAGTTCGGCAGGCCGATCGGCGGCTTCCAGCTCGTGCAGGACCTGCTGGTGCGGATGCTGGCGAACATCACCGCGTCGGCCTGCATGTGCGCCAGGCTCGCCCAACTGCAGGCCGCCGGCCAGGCGGGCGACGAGCATTCGGCGCTGGCCAAGGCGTTCTGCACGGTGCGGATGCGGGAAACCGTCGGCTACGCCCGCGAACTGCTCGGCGGCAACGGAATCCTGCTCGAGCACCAGGTCGGCCGGTTCGTCGCCGACGCCGAGGCGATCTACTCCTACGAGGGCACCAGGGAGATCAACACGCTCGTCGTCGGCCGCGCCATCACCGGCCTGTCCGCCTTCGTGTGACCGCCGTGACATGACGGTGCCGTGACCTGGACGGCACCGCAGATCACCAGGCCCGAAGGGCCGCTGACCGGCAGCGAGCGCGTCATGCTGCAGGCCTTCCTCAACTGGCACCGCGCGACGCTGCTTTACAAGTGCCAGGGACTGACCGGCGAGCAGCTAGCCGAGCGCTCCGTGCCGCCGTCGGACTTGTCGCTGCTCGGACTGATCCGGCACATGACCCGGGTCGAGCGCGCCTGGTTCCGGCAGCGGTTCGCGGACGAGTCCGTCGAGGACGCCTACGAGCGGGACGCCGCGTTCGCGGCGACCGACCCGGCCCGGGCGGCGGCCGACTACGCGCGGTTCACCGAGGAACTCAAGCAGGCCGACGCGGCGGCCGCGAACGCGCCGCTCGACGCGACCTTCACCCACAACGGCGAGACGATGTCGCTGCGGCTGATCTACCTGCACATGATCGAGGAGTACGCGCGCCACCTCGGCCACGCCGACCTGCTGCGCGAGCGCATCGACGGCGCCACCGGCGAGTGAACGCCGGGCCCTGCCCGCGATCGGGGCCTGGCGGCAAGCCCGCGCCCGCGGTCGGCGGCTGCCCGGATCGCCGGTGCCCTCCCCCTGGAGCCCGCCTGAGCGAGAGTTATCTCACATAGTGGACACCTAGGCTCACTTTGTATCCAAGTCTGCCTCCCATACCGGGACAAAACGGTCGCGAAAATGGGGGATTGAGATACAAAGTGACACTAGGTATGCCCATAACACCTGATATGGGCAGTTTGTCCAAGAGGGCTCGGCGAGCGGCGGCTGCGAGCCCCTGCGGCGGACGTTGTGGCAGGCGTCATATGGGGCAGGAATGGCGCCCCGAGGTGCCTGCGCGGAGGTTGCGGCGGGCGGCACGTGGGGCAGGACTGACGCTGCGAGCCGCCTGCTGCGGAGGTTATCCGTTCAGGATGCGGTCTTTCTGCTGCTGGAACTCGGCCTCTGTGAGGAGGCCGGCCTTGAGCAGGTCGCCGAGCTTGGTGAGCTGGTCGAGGCGTTCGGCCATGCCGGCCGGCTGGCCGGCCGTGGGGGGCGCCGGCGGAGCCGGCGCGGCGGCGGGCGGTGTGGCCGGCGCGGCGAGGGGTGCCGCGGCGGGCGGCGGGGCCGGCCATGCGGCAGCGGCCTCGGCGGGTGGGGGCGGCTGGGCGGGGACGGCGGCCGCGGGATAGGGCACCGCCTGGCCAGGCGGGGCCGCGGCCTGGGCGGCGGCCTGGTCTTGCGCGGCCCAGCGCTGTTGCTGCCTGCGCTGGATCCGGCCGTGCACGGCGCTGGCGACGGCGACCGTGCCCGCGGTCTTGAGTAGGCCCATGGTGATTCCTTCCCCTCAGGACGCTTCCGCCTCATCGAGCGCGGCCACCACGTCGCCAGCGGCCAGGCCGCCGTCGGCGATGAAGCGGGCGCCGTCGCGCCGCCAGATGTTGACCAGGTTCACCGCCCACCGGTCCTCGTAGACGATGACGGCGGCGACGCTGCCGGGCGCTATCTCGGCGGCGATCTGCTCGATGTCGGCGCGGTCGAGCAGGCCGGACGACGCCCCAGCCCAGGCGCTCAGGTCGACGCCATCCGGGTTGGGCAGATCGGCGACGTCGACCTTCCTGGCGTCGCCGGCGGCGTCCTTGCTGATGAACTCCAGGTCCAGGATGGCGATGACGCCCTGGTCGGCGAGGGAGAGCAGCTGCTCGAAGCCCGGCGCGGAGATGTGCGCGCCGGGAAACTCGACCGCGAGGAAGTCGATCGGGCCCAGTTCATCGGCCATGGCAGGCTCGGATGACATCGACATTGACGCCTCCAGGTGAGGTTCCCCCGATGCCGGATTCCTTCCCGTCCGGGACGGACGTGAACCCCGAGTAGTCAAGGCAGCGCACATGGTTAGCGGGGAACGGCCCAGGTCGAGAAGGCGCAGACCAAGGCCGAGCAGAAGGCCGAGGCGGCCGAGGACTACGCGGAAGACGCGATCGCCTTCGCGATGGCCGCTGTGCAGGAGGCCGAGTACGCCGTCCTCGACGCCGCCCTGGCGCGTTCGGACGCCGACGCCGTGGGAGGCGCTCAGCTGACGCCCGTCAGGTCGGGGAGCCGGCCGCCGCGCCGGTCTGGCGGTTCGTGTCCCAGCGGGTCAGCGTGCGATGCCAGTCCAGCGGGACGGTGTAGTCGTCCCCCTGGGCGAGTTCGCTGTCCCAGTCCTCGACCGGCACCCGCCACATGACCTCGAACTCGATGCCGCTCGGGTCCTTCGCGTACAGCGACTTGGACAGCCGGTGGTCGCTCTCCCCCACCAGCGCCCCCGCCTCGAGCAGCTTCTGCCGCGTCTCGACGAGGTCGGCCAGCGTGCCGACCTCCCAGGCCAGGTGATAGAGGCCGACCTGCGGCGGGCCGGCCGCGCGGCCCGCGCCGATGTCGAAAAGGCCCAGGTCGTGGTCGTTCACCGAGCCCGGGGACCGCAGGAACGCCGCGCGGCCGGGGATCTGCATCCGGACCTCGAAGCCGAGGGTCTTGGTGTAGAAGTCGACCTCACGCTCTAGTCCGTTCACGTACAACACCGCGTGGTTCAGGCGGCGCACTGCCATGGTGACTCCCGATCTGGTGCCGATACGTCCGGGATAATTGACGAGTGAAGATCTTTATTTCCTTTGACATGGAAGGCGTCGCGGGAATCGTCGACTGGTCGCAGTGCACCGCGCCCGGCCAACCGTACGAGGAGGGCCGCGCGCTGCTGCTCGGCGAGGTCAACGCCGCGATCGACGGGGCGCTCGCCGGCGGGGCCACCGAGATCGTGTGCAACGACTCGCACGGGCGGATGAACAACCTCAACCCGGCCGAACTGCACGGGCGTGCCACGTACGTCGCCGGGCGGCACAAGCCGCTGTACATGATGGAGGGCATGGAGGAGTCCGTGGACGCCGTGTTCTTCGTCGGCTATCACGGCTCGATCTCCGGGGACAGTTCGG
>Ga0187807_1000136_pt1 | contig 20515 bp, 20 predicted proteins | sample NC_wetland_sal_i_4_FD_132432 | JGI IMG/M metagenome (GOLD analysis project Ga0187807, IMG submission 132432) | Wetland sediment microbial communities from Neuse River Estuary, North Carolina, USA - ASW_2 | ecosystem: Environmental > Aquatic > Freshwater > Wetlands > Sediment | place: USA: North...
GGACTCGCCGCCCTCATACATAAGGTCGACGATGAGCTTGAGCTCGTGCAGGCACTCGAAGTAGGCGACCTCCGGCTGGTAGCCGGCCTGGACCAGGGTCTCGAACCCCGCGTTCACCAGGGCCGTGACGCCACCGCACAGCACCGCCTGCTCGCCGAACAGGTCGCTCTCGGTCTCCTCCTTGAACGTGGTGACCAGCGCGCCCGCCTTGGTGCCGCCGATCGCCGCTGCGTACGACTTCGTCAGGTCCCAGGCCTTGCCGGTCGCGTCCTGGGCGACAGCAACCAGCACCGGCGTGCCGTGGCCCTCCTCGTACTGGCGGCGGACCAGGTGGCCCGGCGCCTTGGGCGCGACCATCGCCACGTCCACGCTGTCCGGCGGGGTGATGTAACCGAAGTGGATGTTGAAGCCGTGCGCGAAGAACAGCGCGTCGCCCGGCCGCAGGTTCGGCTCGATCGCCTCGGCGTAGAGCTTGCGCTGCGTGGTGTCCGGGGTGAGAACCATGATCACGTCGGCCCACGAGCAGGCCTGCTCCGGCGTGGTCACCTCCAGCCCGGCTGCCTCGGCGCGCTTGCGGGACCGGGAGCCCGCGGGCAGCCCGACCCGCACGTCGCAGCCAGAGTCACGCAGGCTCAGCGCGTGCGCGTGGCCCTGCGAGCCGTAACCGAGCACGGCAATCTTGCGGGCCTGGATCACGCTGAGGTCTGCGTCGGTGTCGTAGTACACGGTGGCCATGTCGGAAGCGTCCTCTCGGTAAGACATCAAAGAAGTTGTCTGGGGAAGTGAGTCGTCAGGCGGCGGTCTCGGCTCGCAGGGTCTCGGCCGTCTCCGGCTCGTCGGTGATCACGCCTGCACCGCGAGCCAGCGCGATCCGCCCGGTCCGCACCAGTTCACACGCGCCGTAGGAGTCGAGCATGGCCAGCAGCGAGTCCAGCTTGGCCGGGCTGCTGACCGACTCGAGCACGAGCGTGGTCTGGCTCATGTCGACGACGTTCGCGCCGAACACGCCCGCCACCTCGAGTAGCTGACCCCGCAGCGCCGGGTCGACCCGGACCTTGATCAGCGCCAGCTCGCGCTCGACCGCGGAGCGGTCCTCCAGCTCCACGACCTTCAGCACCCGCACGAGCTTCTCGAGCTGCTTCTTCACCTGGTCGACCGACGTCGATGCGCCGTCGACCACGATCGTCATCCGGCTGACCCGCTCGTCGTGGGTCGGGCCGACCGCCAGCGACGCGATGTTGAAGGCGCGCCGGGAGAACAGCCCGGCCACGTGGGCCAGGACACCGGGCTTGTTCTCCACCAGCACCGACAGGGTGTGCGTGCTCATCGCAGCTCCATTTCCCGGCGCATCGCGGCGCGCTGCTCGTCCGCGCTGAACTCGGGGCCCAGCACGATCTCGTCGTTCGGCCGTCCGGCCGCCACCATCGGGAAAACGCCTTCCCGGTCATGGGTGCGGAAGTCGACCACAACCGGCACGTCGCTCGGCGCCAGCGCCTTGTCCAGCACGGCGTCGACCTCGTCGGCCCGGTCGCAGCGCAGCCCGACGCAGCCGTAGGCCTCAGCCAGCTTGACGTAGTCCGGGATGGCGGTGCCGAGCTCGACCGAGGAGTAGCGCTCGTCGTAGAACAGCTCCTGCCACTGCCGGACCATGCCGAGGAAGCCATTGTTGAAGATCAGCACCTTGATCGGGATCTTCTCGATGGCGCAGGTGGCTAGCTCCTGCGCGGTCATCTGGAAGCAGCCGTCGCCGTCGATCGCCACGACGACCTCTCCTGGCCGGCCGACCTGAGCGCCCATCGCGGCCGGCACGGCGAACCCCATCGTGCCGGCGCCGCCGGAGTTGATCCAGCTGCGCGGCCTGGTGAAGGTGTAGTGCTGGGAGGCGTGCATCTGGTGCTGGCCGACCCCGGCCACGATGATCGCGTTGCCGCCGGTCAGCGCCGACAGCCGCTCGGTGACGTACTGCGGCTTCAGCGGCCCGTCCGAGTGCTGGGTGTAGCGCAGCGGGAACTGGCGCTTCCAGCCGTCGAGTATCGCCCGCCAGTCGGCCGTATCGGGCGACTGGCCGGCGGCGACGGCGGCTGCGACCGCATCGGCAAGTCCGGCCAGGCTGCGCCGGAGGTCGCCAACGATGGCCACGTCCGGCCGGCGGTTCTTGCCGATCTCGGCCGGGTCGATGTCGGCGTGCACGATCCGCGCACGCGGCGCGAAGTCGGCTAGCTTGCCGGTCACCCGGTCATCGAACCGGGCGCCGAGGGCGACGATCAGGTCGGCTTCCTGCAGCGCGGCAACGGCGGGGTAGGTGCCGTGCATGCCCGGCATGCCGAGCGCCAGCGGGTGCGTGTCGGGGAACGCGCCGCGGGCCATCAGCGTCGTGGTGACCGGCGCCTGGCTCAGCTCCGCCAGCCGGAACAGATCGTCGTAGGAGTCCGACTTGATCACGCCGCCGCCGACATAGAGCACCGGGCGGCGGGCCTGCAGCAGCAGCTGCGCGGCGGCCCTGATTGCGGCGGCGCTAGGCGGCGGCGGCACCTGGTAGCCGGGCAGGTCCATGGGCGGGGGCCAGTCCGTCACCCGCCACGGCGCGCGCGCCTGCTGCACGTCCTTCGGCAGGTCAACAAGTACCGGGCCGGGACGGCCGGTCGTGGCGATATAGAACGCCTCGGCGATCGCGGCCGGAATCCGCTCGACGTCGGTCACCAGCTCGTTGTGCTTGGTGATCGGCAGGGTGATGCCGGTGATGTCGGCTTCCTGGAACGCGTCGGTGCCGATCAGGCTGGTCCCGACCTGGCCAGTGATCGCGACCATTGGCACCGAGTCCATGTACGCGTCCGACAGCGCGGTGACCAGGTTGGTCGCGCCCGGCCCGCTCGTGGCCATGCACACGCCTGGCTTACCGGTCGCCCAGGCGTAGCCCTCGGCGGCGTGGCCGGCGCCCTGCTCGTGCCGGACCAGGACGTGCCGGACCGATGACGACAGCAGCGGATCGTAGGAAGGCAGGATCGTGCCGCCGGGAAGCCCGAAGACTACCTCGACGCCCTGCTGTTCCAGGCTGCGCACGAGTGCCTGGGCCCCGGTGAGCTCTTGCACGGAATACTCCTTTGCTTTCGGTTCCGGTCCGGCTGCTGCCCCAACAAAAAACCTCCCTGCCGTCCCGGCAAAGAGGTGGTAGCGCGAGCCCTGGGCGGGTTCGCGCTACGTGATAATAAGTACGAGGTGCCGACGAAGGCTCACGCTGGGTTTCCCCTTAGATGGCTTGCTGCGACACTGCAGCGGGGCTACTGCGAAGCAGAACTTGACTAGACAGCATTGATCTTGTCCTGCTCACCGTACACGTTACACCACGTCTGACCGTGACCGGGGTCACTCTAGGCCAGTGACGGCAGATATTCCGGCCGCTGTCGCTCGTAGGCCGCTATCTCGTCCTCATGCCGCAATGTCAGGGCTACGTCATCGAGGCCCTCGACCAGTCGCCACTGTGCGTAATCGGAGAGCTGGAACGGCTCAGTCAGCGCGGCTCCGACGGAGACCGTCCGCGCGACCACGTCCACGACCACCTCGGTGTCCGGATTGGCCGCGAGCGCAGCGGCGAGCCGCGCCGCGGCATCGTCGGTGACCTGAGCCGGGACCAGTCCCGCGCTGATCGAGTTACCGCGGAAAATGTCGGCGAAGCTCGGCGCCACCACGGCCTCGAAGCCGAAGTCCTGCAGTGCCCAGACGGCGTGCTCGCGGGATGAGCCGCAGCCGAAGTTGGGCCCGGACAGCAGGACCTTGGCCTGGTCGGCACCCGGCTGGTTGAGCGCGAACCCGGGGTCCTTCCGCCAGGCCTCGAACAGCCCGGCCCCGAAGCCGGTGCGCTCCACCATTTTCAGCCAGGCCGCCGGGATGATCTGGTCGGTGTCGACGTCGCTGCGCATGACCACGACGGCCCGGCCTGCGATTCGCTGCACGCCGCTCATCTCGTTCTTCCTTCCTGCTTCCCAGCCGCTGCTGCGCGCCGGATCAGAGGTCTGCTGGTACCGCGAAGTGCCCGGCCACCGCGGTAGCGGCGGCCACCGCGGGGGACACCAGGTGAGTGCGCCCGCCTGGTCCCTGCCGGCCCTCGAAGTTCCGGTTGCTGGTCGACGCGGACCGCTCCCCGGGCGACAGGATGTCGCCGTTCATCCCGAGGCACATCGAACAGCCAGCCGATCGCCACTCAAAGCCCGCGGCGATGAACTGCTGGTCCAGGCCCTCTTCCTCGGCTTGCGCCTTGACCAGGGCCGAGCCAGGCACCACGAGCGCCCGCACGCCGGCGTGCACCTGGCGGCCACGGATCACCGCGGCGGCCGCGCGCAGGTCCTCCAGCCGGCCGTTGGTGCAAGAGCCGATGAAGACGGTGTCGACCGGGATGTCCCGCATCGCCGTGCCCGGCTTGAGGTTCATGTAGGTCAGCGCCCGCTCCGCCGCCTGCCGCGCGGCCGGCGTGGCGGCGGTCTCCGGCTCGGGAATGACGTCGTCGATCGTCACCGACTGCGCCGGGTTGGTGCCCCAAGTGACCGCGGGCCGCAGCCCGGCGGCGTCGACCCGGATCTCCTTGTCGAACTCGGCGTCCTCGTCGGTGACCAGGGAGCGCCACTCGTCCAGGGCACGCTCCCAGGCAGCGCCCTTGGGCGCGTGCTTGCGGCCTTCCAGGTAGCCGAAGGTGGTGTCGTCTGGCGCGATCATGCCAGCGCGTGCGCCGCCCTCGATCGACATGTTGCAGACAGTCATCCGGCCTTCCATCGACAGCCCGCGGATGGCCGCACCCCGGTACTCGATGACCGACCCGGCCCCGCCGCCGACGCCGAGCGCGCGGATGATCCCGAGCACGAGGTCCTTGGCGGTGCACTCGGGCGGCAGGTCGCCCGCCACGGTGACCGCCATTGCCTTCGGCTTGGCCTGGCTCAGCGTCTGGGTTGCCAGCACGTGCTCGACCTCGCTGGTGCCGATGCCGAAGGCCAGCGCGCCGAACGCGCCGTGGGTGGACGTGTGGCTGTCGCCGCACACGACGGTCATGCCCGGCTGGGTGAGGCCGAGCTGAGGGCCGATCACGTGCACGATCCCCTGCTGCGGGCTGCCGAGCGCGTGCAGGGTGATGCCGTGTTCGGCGCAGTTAGCCCGCAGCCGGGCGATCTGCTCGGCCGCCAGCGGGTCGGCGATCGGCTTGTCCAGCCCGATGGTCGGCACGTCGTGGTCCATCGTCGCGATCGTCAGGTCCGGGCGACGTACCCGGCGGCCGGTGAGCACGAGGGCCTCGAACGCCTGCGGCGAGGTCACCTCGTGCACCAGGTGCATGTCGATGTAGAGCAGCGGGGGCTCGCCGTCCGGGCTGGCCACGACGTGACGGTCCCAGACCTTGTCGAACAGGCGTGCTGTCATCTCCGCCTCGCTCCCGCTGGATTCATCTCATATAGTGAGATAGTATGTTCAGATGATGGACAGCATACACGATAGCGGTCGCGCGGCGGGCCGAACCACCGGGGTCGGCGTACTCGATCGCTGCGTGCTGCTGCTCGACCTGCTGGCGGACGGCCCCCGGTCGCTGCGCTGGCTAGCGACCGCCAGCAGGCTGCCCCGGCCCACCGCGCACCGGCTGCTCGTCGCCCTGGAGGCGCACCGGCTCGTCGCGAGGGACGCTCGCGGCGCATTCCGCCTCGGCCCGCGGCTGACTGAGCTCGCCGCCGTCGCGGGCCCAGAGCTCGACCTCGCCAGCCTTGCTGGGCCGATACTCGATCAGCTGCACCGGGCCACCGGCGAGAGTGTTCAGTTGTATGTACGTTCCGGCGATCACCGGCTTTGCATCGCCGCCCGTGACGCCGGCACCGGGCTGCGCGACAGCGTCCCGGTCGGTGCGCTGCTCCCGCTCGGGGCCGGCTCCGGCGGCAAGGTGCTGCTGGCCTGGGCGGGTGCCGCTGGCGGCGCCGGGTCGCGGGTCTTGTCTGGGCTTGCGCCCGAGCTGCCGCAGCCGCCGGAGGCCGAACTGGCGGCCGTGCGCAGCCGCGGCTGGGCGGCGAGCGTAGCCGAACGCGAACCGGGCGTGGCGAGCGTCAGTGCCCCGGTGTTCCGTGACGGGGTGCTACTCGCCGCCCTGTGCGTCTCCGGGCCAGTAAGCCGTCTCGGCCAGGGTCCCGGGCGCAAGCTCAGTGCCCCCGTGGTCGCAGCTGCGGCCGATCTGTCCCGCCAGCTGGAGAACCCGGCCTAGCACAGCCCGGTCCGAAGCTTGGCTAGCACAGCGCCCGTCCAGCTACCGCGACGATGGCGTAGGCGATTTCGGCCGGCCGGGTCACGGTGTCCAGGTGCGCGCCCGGCAGCCGCACGACCGGCCAGCCGCGTGCGGCTGCCGCCGTCGCCTGGCCGCCGTATGCCTCTTCGCTCAGCAGCACATACCCGCATCCCGCCGCCGCCCAGCCGGCTGGCACTGGCACGCTGGCCTCGAAGTAGGCCAGCGGCAGCCTTGGCAGCTCGGCCGTCACGATCGCCCGGCGGGCGTCGTCCGGCACGAGCTTCCGCATGACATCCGGGCCGAACCAGACCGACCAGGGTGGCAGCATGCCGTCGAGGGCCATGCCACGCAGCTCGGCCAGGATCTCAGCCGGCATGAGTGCGGTCTCGCCGGTCTCCGGCGGTATATCGGCGTCGACGAAGACCAGCGGCCACCCTGCCCCGATGCGAGCCGCGATCTGCGGCAGCAGAGGCCCGGCGCCGCTGTGGCCCACTAGCACTGCGTCGTGCGCGTGCCCCACTTGGGCGGCAACGGCGTTGACGAACATCTGCCAGCTGCGAATGGGCTGCCGGACTACCGGCACCGTGACCTGATGGCCGTTCGTGCTGAGTTCGGCCGCGACCCATTTCCAGGTGCTCGGTCCAGTCACCGGGCTGTGCACCAGAACGAACCGCGCCACCCACCTATCGTGCGCTGTCGGATGGGGCAGCGAATTAGCGATTGGGATTCTCAGCACCGCACGATCAACTGTTGGGATTTTCAGCGAATATCGCTGAAAATCCTCCGTGCTGGAGTTGTCCACAGGCGGCGCGGCCGTCGAGCCGGGATTTCCGGCCGCCCGCATGCTAGCCGTCATGCAGTTAGCAGCAGCTGGCGAGCTCCACCCGCTTCTGGCGAGGCAGTCCGGCGTTTTGTCCCGCCAGCAGGCGATGCGCGCCGGGATATCGCCCACCGTCATTGACAATCGTCTGCGCTGCGGTCGCTGGCAGCGGCTGCATCACGGCGTCTATGCAACATTCACTGGTACTCCGAGCCATGACGCCGTGCTCTGGGCCGCGCTGTTGCGATCGGGGCCGCATGCGGTCTTCAGTCACCACACCGCCGCAGAGTTGGATGGCCTCGCTACCGAGCGAGCGCCACTGCTTCACGTCACGGTGCCGTCCAGTCAGCGCGTCGCTCCCTTTTCGGGCGTGGTGCTGCATCACTCGCGAGCCTTCGGCCAGGTCGTGCACCCGACCGCGGCGCCACCCAGGACGCGCGTCGAGGACACGGTGCTGGACCTCGCTCAGTCCAGCACGAACTTTGACGCTGCGTTCGGCTGGCTATGCCGAGCCGTGGGCCGGAGGCTGACGACGCCAGCGCTGGTGCGCGCGGCCCTGGATGCGCGCTCTCGGGTCCGCTGGCGGGCCGAGCTGTCGATCGCACTTGACGACGTCAACAGCGGTGTTCATTCGCCGCTCGAGCGCCGCTATGTCAGCAACGTCGAGCGTGGTCACGGCTTGCCCTCAGCCCGGCGGCAAGCGCAGATCGTCGTGGCGGGGCGGCGTCGCTACCTTGACAATCTGTACGACGAGGCCTTGCTCGCTATCGAACTTGATGGTCGGGCAGCCCATCCGCCGGAGCAGCGCTGGTCCGACAGCCACCGCGATAACGCGCTGGCCGGCCTCGGCATCCTGACGCTGCGCTACAACTGGCACGACGTTAGCGGGCGTCCATGTGCAGTAGCCGGTGAAGTGGGCGCGCTGCTCACTATGCGCGGCACTGTCGTCAGGCTCCGCCAGTGCGGACCAGGCTGCTCAGTCGCCAGCGATGGCGCGATCGCCAGCTAACGGCCGCACCGGCCAGGCTGGTGGAGACAGCTGTTCGGCAGCGCACCGTCTACGTCTCGGGGAGCCAGCTGCCGTGGAAGCCGAGTGGGATCCGGGCGGGCAGGTGGACAGTCGCCACCGGCTCGCCGGTGAAATCCCGGGCGGCAACGATCACGAGATCCGATGCGCCGCGCTCGGGGTTGTGGACGAATGCCATGACGAAGCCGTCGTCCTCGGCAGCGTCCGCCGCGGACGGCGCGAATACCGCCTCCCCTACGGTCGCATCGCGCCCGAATTCGCGAGCCTGCACGGTCCCGCGCGCGAGGTCGTGGCGAAGCAGTGCGTTCGCAAACGCGTCGTCGGAGAAGTCCCCGGCGACCGAGATAGCGCGGGTGACCGCACCGATCACCGCGCTATAGCCGTAGCGATGCAGCCGGCCAACAATCCGGTCATCGACTCTCGGAAATTCCTGACCGCGGTCGTCCAGCCGCTGCTGCGACACCGTGCCAGCGACCGGGTCGATGATCCATCGGTCCAGGGTCACCGGCCCGTGCGCCGCCCACAGCGTCGAAACGTCGAAAGACTCGTTGTACTGGCACAGGTCGACCACAACGCGGCCGCTTTCGTCGTCATACGCGTTGAGGCAGTGAAACACCCAGCACGGCTCGATCCCGATCCAGCGAACGCCAGCGCTGCCGTCCCGCGGCAGCAGGCCGACCCGCGCCTGATGCTGCGCGTTCCACACATATGGCAGCTCCTTGCCAGCCGTGACGGCGTTAAGGCTGAACGTCACCGGCAGATCGAGTAGCACGACGTACCTGCTCGTGAGCGCGAAGTCATGCATCATCGGGCCATCTGGAACGGCGATATCGGTGGTACGGGCGACTTTGCCGGCTGCGTCGACGACGACGTGCTGCACGTGATCCCAGGCCCAGAAGTACGCGATGGCGTGCAGCTCGCCCGTCTGGCGATCGAGCTTGGTGTGCGCGGCGTAGCCGCCGGGAAGCGTGCCGCCGAAGTCGCACGGGCCGATCGTGTCGAGCTCATAGGAGAGCTCGTAAGGCAGCGGCCCGGCCTCGACTGTCGCGAGCGTGCGGCCCGCGTGCGAGATGATGTGCGTATTTGCCGCGAAGTCCATGTTCTCGTGCACGGGTCCGGCTGGCCACTGCTCCCCGTGCGCTTGCGCGACGGCCTTCGAGCGAACCCAGCGGTTGCGGTACCAGGCCGCCTTGCCATCGCGCAGCCGCACGCCGTGCACCATGCCCGCGCCCAGGAACCAGTGATAGTGGGGGTCGTCCAGGCCGAGCGGATTCGGCCCGTTGCGCAGGTAGCGGCCGCTCAGCTCGGCCGGGATGTGACCGGTGACCGGGAGGTCATAGGCGGTGATCTCTTCCGTCACCGGGGCGAATGAGCCCGTGAGAAAGCGATTGGCGTCCGGCATGAGCTGTCCTTCCGGTGTCTTCCGGTCCACGGTGCCAGGGGCTGATCTGGAACTACCCGCGCGATCAGCTGCTCGAACGCGCTAGGCGCAGCGGCGCGGTCAGCCGGTCATTGGTGCAGCTGCGGGTTGAGGCCGGTGAACGTGCTCGACTTCCACGGCACGGCCTCCACGGTGCCACGGACGCTGTGGCGGCGGAACAGGATGCCGGGCACGCCGCTCAGCTCGATCGCCTTGACGACGCTGCTGTCCGGAAGCGTCACGAGGGTTCCCCGAGTGACGTACCGGCCAGCCTCAACAGCGCTGTCGTCGCCGAGCGAGATGCCCGTGCCCGCGTTCGCGCCGAGCAGGCAGCGCTTGCCGATCCGCGTCACGTGGGTGCCGCTGCCCGAGAGCGTTCCCATGATCGACGAGCCGGCGCCGATGTCTGAGTCCGCGTCGACGACGCTGCCGGCGGTGATGCGGCCCTCGACCATGCTCGGTCCGAGCGTCCCGGCGTTAAAGTTCACGAACCCCTCGTGCATCACCACGGTGCCGGCCGCCAGGTGAGCACCAAGCCGGACCCGGCTCGCGTCGGCGATCCGGACACCAGGCGGCGACACGAAATCGGTCATCCGCGGGAACTTGTCAACGCCGTGGATCGTGAGGTTCTTGCCCGCGAGCCTTCGGCTGCATCGCAGTTCGTCGAGGTCTGCGGGATGGACCGCACCCAGCTCAGTCCACGCGACGAGGTTGAGCTGGCCGAATATGCCGTCCACGTTCAGCTCGAGCGGCCGGACCAGCCGAGCCGACAGCAGATGCAGGCGCAGGTACGCGTCGGCGGCGCCGTCTGGCGGTGCGTCGAGGTCGACGGCGATCTCGGTCACCTCGAACCGGACGTGCCGCTCATCATCGCTTGCGGCAGCCAGGACCAGCGGCTGGGCGTCAGGCAGCTCGTGCAGCGCCAGATCGCGGTACCAGACCTCGAGAGTCGCCTCGTGCCGGGTAGCGATGGTGGCGACGCCTCGGCCTACTGCCTGCATGGTGCGCGAGGCTAGCAGGACAGCAGGACACGCTAGCGAGCAGCACTCGCCAGGGCCCGGTCGCCCGCTCCGGGCTCGTCGGCGAGGTACGGCGGCGCCGGATCGTACTGGATATACCGGCGCACGGCGCGGGCGTGGTCACGCCCGTGCAGCGCTCCGACGAGCCAGAGGGCCATGTCGATCCCGGCCGAAACGCCCTGACTGGTAACCAGCCTTCCGTCGACGACGTAGCGCGCGTCCCGCACGACCGTGACATCGCCGCGGGCCTCGAGCGCGTCCTCGAAGCCGTGGTACGTCGCCACCCTGCGGCCGCGCGCCGGACCCGCCTCGTGCAGCAGCAGCGCACCCGTGCACACGCTGGTCGTCCACGCGGCCGTGGCCGACGCGGCGCGGATCCAGCCGGTAATCACCGGGTTGTCGACCTCGCGCCGGGTGCCCTGACCGCCGGGCACCAGCAGCACGTCTAGCGGCGGATGGCTGGCCAGCGTGTGGTCGGGTAGCACCCGCATGCCCTTGGCGCAGCGCACGGGATCGAGCCGCTCGGCTACGAGCAGTACCGCGTCGGCGTCTCCGCGCATGTTGCGGGACGTCGTGAACACCTCCCAGGGCCCGACGAAGTCCAGTTCTTCTGCGCCGTCGAAGACAAGCAGTCCGTACGTGGTCATGCGTACTCCCAGAGCGATCTCGTTGACCGGAAGCGGTCTCGGTAGTCAGACGGCGCGACGTGGGTGTGCCGGTGAAATGCCCGGCGGAGCGTCTCCGCGGTGCCGAACCCGCAGCGCCGCGCGATGACCTCGACCGGGTCGTCGCCCTCAGTGAGGGCCCGCTGTGCAGCCTCGATTCGCACCCGCTCGACATACGTCGCGGGAGGCGCGCCGATTTCCGCGGTAAACCGGCGCTGGAAGTGTCGCGGGCTCAGGCCCGCTCGGCTGGCTAGGCTGTCGAGACCGTGCCCGGCGCCGGGGTCGGCGTGAATCGCCGCGACGACGGCGCGGATGGGGTCGGTCCGCGGCTGCCCGGACCACAGCGGCACGCTGAACTGGGACTGACTGCCCGGCCGGCGCAGAAACATGACGAGTTCCTGCGCAACCGTGTGCGCCACGTCACGGCCTAGGTCGTCTTCGACGAGGGCCAGCGCCAGGTCCATGCCTGACGTCACGCCGGCCGAGGTCCAGAACCGGCCATCCCGGATGAAGATCGGATCGCAGTCCACCTGCAGATCGGGGTGCTCCCGGCGGAGTTGCTCGGCGCGCGCCCAGTGGGTGGTGACGCGCCGGCGGCCGATGAGCCCGGCCGCAGCGAGCAGGAACACGCCACTGCACACGGACGTGACCCGCCGGGAACCGCCGCCAGCGGCGGCGATCCAGCCGGTGAGTGCGGTGTCCAGGCAGGCCGTGTCGACACCGCCACCGCCGGCCACGACCAGCGTGTCGATGCCGGCCGTATCGACGTCGGCAATTCCGGCGCTCGCGATTACCGGCAGCCCGCTTCCTGCCGTCACGGGTCCGGCGACAGGCGCCACGATTTCGCATCGGTACCCACCGGTGAGCCCGGAAGCGCTCTGGAACACCTCGTAAGGGCCAGCCAGGTCCAGCGACTCGAATCCCTCGAAGATCACGAACACTATGCGCCGTGCTGTCACCCGTTCACCTTGCGGCACCCGTCGCGATGGCGTCAATGACGCATATCCCACGTTTCGCGCCATGATCCGGCTGCGGCAGCCGCGCCGGTTCCGGCGAATGACGTCAGACTGCTGTCGCCGGAGTGCGCGGGAGCAGCGGGCCGTGCTGCAGGTGCGGCAGCACGTGGCGAGCGAACAGATCGCACTCGGCGGCGTGCGGGTAGCCCGACAGGATGAACGCCTCGATGCCGAGTTCGGTGTAGCCTCGCAATTTGGCCAGCACCTGATCGGGATCGCCGACGATCGCCGCGCCCGCGCCGGACCGGGCCCGGCCGATCCCGGTCCACAGATTCGGCTCGACAAACCCCTCGTCGTCGGAGAGGTCGCGCAGCTCGCCCTGCCGGAGCTGACCGACGGACGTGACGTGCAGGGACTGATCCCTGAGCCGGCGGCCGGTTTCGGCATCCAGCCGCGACACCAGCCGCCGCGCCGCAGCCCGCGCCTCGGCCTCGGTCGCCCGGACGATCACGTGCACGCGGTAGCCGAACCTGAGCTCCCGGCCGTACCTTGCCGCTCGCGCGCGCATGTCCGTGATGACGGCCTCGACCGCCGACGTCGTGTCCGGCCACATCAGGAAGACGTCTGCCGCTTGAGCCGCCACCTCCCTGGCCGCATCCGACAGACCGCCGAAATAGAAGGGCGGACATCCGCCCACTGGGCGGATACGCGGCGGGTCCAGTGTCAGGCTGAGGAACTCGCCGTGCACGTCGATGGGCTTGCCGTTGAGCAGATCGCGCAGCACCCGCATGATCTCCAGCGTGCGTGCGTACCGAGGCGCCGAGTCCACCTGCTGACCAGGCAGGTCCGAAGAGATGATGTTGATGGTCAGCCGCCCGCCGAGCATCTCGTCGATGGTCGCGAGCTGGCGCGCGAGCTGCGGCGGCCACATCTCGGCCATGCGGACCGCGACCAGCAGCTGCATTCGCCGCAGCATCGGGGCGATCCCCGCCGCGAACGACACCGAGTCGATCCCGGTCATGTAGTTCGACGGCAGCAGCATGTTGTCAAAGCCAGCCTCGTCGGCGCGCAGCGCAACACCGCGGGCGTGTTCCCAGCTCGACAGCAGCGCAGGGTCTGGTACTCCCAGGAACTCGTAGTCCTCATCGCACAGCGGAGCGAACCAGGACACCTCGCAGCCCATGCCTGCCTCCGGTCAGATCCAGCTCACGGTACCCAACCAGCAGAATCTGGCTGCCAGGGCATCGCTCGACACCTCGAACGCCGCGTGGCCGGCCACCCCGCGTAGCCGGCCACGCCCGGCGGAATCTCAGGCCAGCGGATGCATCCAGCCGTAGCGGTCGGGCTTGCGGCCGTACTGGATGCCGACGAGCTCGCTGCGCAGCAGGTTCGTGACCGGGCCCGCCGTGCCGTTGCCAACCCGCCAGTCGGCGTTCGCGCTCCGGACCGCGCCGATCGGCGTGATCACCGCTGCGGTACCGCACGCGAACACCTCGGTGATCTCGCCGGATGCGCAGCCCGACCGCCACTCCGCGACCGAGATCCTGCCCTCATAGGCAGGGATGCCGAGGTCGGGAGCGAGCTTGAGCAGCGAGTCCCGGGTAATGCCCGGCAGCAGTGATCCGGTGAGCGCCGGGGTCATGATCCGGGCGTCGGAGCCGGAGCCGTAGACGAAGCAGACGTTCATCCCGCCCATCTCCTCGACCCACTCGCGCTCCGCCGCGTCCAGCCAGACGACCTGATCGCAGCCGTGGTCGATGGCCTGCTGCTGGCCAGCGAACGCGGCGGCGTAGTTGCCGCCGCACTTGGCCTCGCCGGTGCCGCCGGGCGCGGCCCGGGTGTAGTCCTCCGACAGCCAGACGGTGACCGGCTTGACCACGCCGCCGAAGTATCCCGACACCGGGGACGCGATGAGGGTGAACAAGTAGCTGGACGACGGGTGGTTGACGCCGAGGCCCACCTTCGTCGCGATCGCGAACGGGCGCAGGTAGAGGCTGTGCCCGTCCTGGGCCGGCACCCACGGCCGGTCCTGCGCAACGAGCAATTCAATGGCACGGACGAACAGCGGCTCCGGCAACTCGGGCATCGCCATCCGGTCGGCTGACCGGTTGAAGCGCGCCGCGTTTGCGTGCGGCCGGAACGCCGCGACCGAGCCGTCAGCCTGGGTGTAGGCCTTCAACCCTTCGAAGATCTCCTGGCCGTAGTGGAACACCTGCGCCGCCGGGTCGAGCGTGATCGGGCCGTAGGGCTCGATGCGCGCATCATGCCAGCCGTCACCCTCCGACCACCGGATCGTCGCCATGTGGTCGGTGAATACGCTGCCGAACCCAGGAGCGGCCAGCAGCTGCACCCGCGCGTCCGCGGGAACTGAAGTGCTGCTGGCACGGATCTCGAAGTCAAGCTCCCCGCTCGGGCTGGCATTCATGGCTGACGATCCTCCGGTCTGCGTGTTAGGTGGCGGGTGCGCCGGCCCGGGCAGGGCCGGGACGCGGCGCCCGCGCCGGCTCAGCTGTAGTTGTTAGTGGCGGTGGCGCTGTCACCGCCGTTGTCACGACGGTCCATTGCCTCCTGGACCGCCTCCTGGGCCCGCCGCCTGGCCTCCGACTCGGCCTCGGCTGCGGTGGGGGCTGACTGCGTTCTCGACATCGCGGTTTCTCCTCGCGGGCACGTCCTGGCTTGGCAGGCAGGCCAGCTGAGGCGATACCGCGGTTTCCCCGCTCATCCGCTCGGGGTGCGCCGCCTCGGGCCAGATGCCTCGGCTGCCAGCTGGGCCTCGTCAGAACCTGCGGGCCATGCGGTGCCGGGCGATGGCTGAGAAGGCGAATGCGACCCGGAGTACGGCCAGCGCCTCACCCCCGCAGCGGGTCGCCGGCCTGCCCTGACTAGGTCCCGCTACGGCTGCTAAGAATGGGTACGAAGCGCCGCATGATCTACGCATGGTAGCCGACCCTTGCGGTCGGTGTCAGGCCGCGGGGCGAATTTTGTTGGACGACCAAGCAAATTTCTTGGACGTCCAAGTGATCCTGGCGCCGCCGGCGACGCAGCGATAGCCTCGACGCAGCGGCAGCGCACTACCTGCCCGCTTCCGAGCCGCCCTTCGGCCCGCGCCGCGGCGGCAACGAGGACAAGGGTCCATGACTCGGGTGCGAATCTTGTTATGCCACTTCGCCGTGGCGGGCGGACGCGGGCGGACCCGCCAGGAAGAGATGCGGCATGACTCACGACAAGGCGCTCAAGTCCGCGGTCCGGCAGCGCATGGCGCAGACCGGCGAGCCTTATACCGTTGCTCGCCGCGCCGTATTGGCGCGACTGGATGAACCGATTGCGAGCGCCGCGCCGCCCAGGTCAGCGGTGGCAGCGGCGTTCGAAGACCGGCCAGCGGTTTCCCTGGAAGCGATAACGGCACCGGCGCCGCACGTACCCGGGAGCACACCGGGCGGCTTCCCGGATCCGGCTGCGGCCGAGCAGGCCGCTGAGACGGCCCAGCAGCACGCCAATCGGCTGCGGCAGGCGGCCGATCAGGCTCAGCAGGACGCCGACCTGCGACAAGAAGCCGCTGGTCGGGCCGAAGAGGCAGCCGAGCTAGCCCAGGAGCAGGCCTCGCTGGCGCACGAAGCTGCCAGGCACGGCGCAGCTCGGGCGGAGCCGGCCGAGCTCTCGGCACTTCGACAACAAGCCGCCCGGGCGCAAGAGCGAGCGGACGAGGCCCAGCATCGCGCCGACTTGGCCCAGGAGACCGCGGACCGAGCTCAGGAGGACGCTGATCTGGCCGGTGAGCGCGCTGACGAGGCCGAGGAGCGCGCCGACGAACTGCGCGACCTGGCCGACGAGGCGCAGGACCTAGCCGACGAGGCCCAGGACCTGGCCGACGAGGCAACCAGGCGCGCGGTCCGAGCGCGCCACCAAGCGCGCCAGGCCGAACGGCACGGCGCCGACCCGGTCTACCGGATCCGCGATCGGGTTGACCGGGTGCTGGAGCGCGTGGACTGGCTGCGGCAACGGGCCGAGCACGTCGTCCAGGCGGCCGAGCAGGAGTGGGCCAGGGCAACCGAGCGCGGGGACGAGTAGCCATCGCCCACACGAGCGCCGGCGGCGCGTCCGACAGGCCCGCCGACACCGTGCGCCGGCCGCCCAGCGCGCCGCCCGATGCAGCAGCCACGCCGTAGGATCGAGCCGATGCGACGGGAGTCTTCCACCGTGGTGGCTCTGGTCGGCGCGGTCAGCGGCGACCTGCTGGCCAGGCTCGCGGAGTCTCCGAACGTCGCCGTAACTCGCGTGGCCAGCGCCGGATCCGCAGTACCAGCGCCGGGCGCGCCCGGGGCAGGCCGCGCCCGGCCTGCCCCGGCAGCAGACCCGACAGCAGCCCGGCCCGGCTGGGAACCGGGCGCCGTGGCGCTGCGTGAGGCCGCCCGCCGGCGAGCGACCTACGTGGTCGTTCCTGGCGACCCGCTAGCCGGCGTGGCCGCAGCGTGGCGCGCAATGTGGGACGTGCCAGGCGGATCGGACGCAGCTGTGCGATTCGAAGAAAATGCCGCGGAGACCCTCGCGGCCTGGCAGGCGAAAGCCTTCGAGCTGCCCGACTATTACCTGGTCATGGCCCCGGCCCAGGATGGCATCACCGGCCCGGACTTGTACCTGGGCCCGCTGCGTGCAGCCCGGCCACGCCGGGTCGCCATCGCCGGCACCGCTGACAGCCCGACTCGGGCCGCGAATCTGCTGGATACGCTGCGGTCGCTGGAGCACGGGCCGTGGTGGCCGCCGCTCGATGAGCTAATCGACGCGGCCCGCCGCTTCTACGCTGGCGGTCTTGCCGAGACGCAGTCGGCTCAGATATAGCTGACAGTGAAAGCGCGAGTGCAGGGGGTTACCGTTCTCGCCCAGGGTATAGGTGCACATGGCCGGGTATCGGTGTCGGCCTTGCGCAGCTTGCACCGGCGGTGTATGGCAGAAACGAGGAGGTGGGCGCCATGCAGGCAGCTGTCGGCGACCGACTGCACGTGCACGGCAAGATCGTAGGCCAGGCGGAACACGCGGGCGAGATCGTCGAGGTTCACGGATCCGACGGCGCGCCGCCGTACCTCGTGCGCTTCGACGACGGACACACGCGCCTGGTGTTCCCCGGGCCTGATGCGATCGTCGAGCACCTGCAGAAGAACTCAGCCAAGTCGAGCTAGCTCGGCAGGCTAGCGCCCGGCGCGCCGTGCCGGACGTGGCTGCTGCGTCGAAGGCCGCGCTGTCCGTCAGGCTGGGCTGCGCCCGGGATCTACTAGGGTGGCGGCCACATGTCCGCCATCTCCAGGCTGCTCACCGACATCACACCGCTGCGCAAGTCCCCCGAGTTCCGCAGGCTCTGGGTCGGCACGACGCTGTCCGCGGTCGGTAGCGCACTGACCCAGTTCGCGATCCCGCTGCAGGTCTACGACATCACCCGGTCTCCCTTCGCCGTCGGCGCGATCGGTCTCGCCAGCGTGATACCGACGGTCACGGTGGGCCTGCTTGGCGGCGCGATCGCGGACGCGATGGACCGGCGCAAGCTGGTTCTCATCACGACGTGCGGTCAGGCGGCCGTGGCCGTCTGCCTCGCCGCTCAGGCAGTCGCCGGGCTGTCGGAAGTCTGGCTGCTGTACGGGCTGGTGGCGGTCTCGGCCGCGGTTGCCGCGATCAACCAGCCGGCCCGGCGCACCTTCGTGCCGAATTTGCTGCCGTCGAACCTGCTTGCAGCCGGCCTGGCGCTAAACCGGATCAGCTTCCAGGTCGTGATCACGATCGGTCCGGCGCTGGCTGGCGTCATCACCGCAGCGGCAGGCGGTCACCTGCAGGCTTGTTATGCCGTCGACGCGGTCAGCTTCGGCGCGTCCCTGTACGGCGTCGCCAGGCTGCCGGCTATGCCGCCGCAGCCCGGCTCGGCCCGGGCTGGACTGCGCACCGTGGCCCAAGGACTGACGTTCCTGCGGCACAGTCCGGTCCTGGCCGGCGCATTCCTGGCCGACCTCAACGCCACGGTCTTCGGCCTGCCCATCGCGCTGTTCCCCGCGATCAACGCCGAGCGCTTCGGCGGTAACCCGACCACCCTCGGCCTGCTCACCTCGGCCATCGGCCTCGGCGGCCTGGTCAGCTCCGCGTTCACCGGGCCCGTCAGCCACGTTCGCGGTCAGGGCCGGGCGATGCTGTGCACCACCGCTGTCTGGGGCACGGCCTTCGCCGGCTTCGCGCTGGCGCACACGCTCTGGTTGACACTGAGCCTGCTCGCGCTCGCCGGGGCGGCGGACACGTTCACGGTCGTGTTCCGGTCGACGATTGTCCAGGCGGTGGCGACAGAGGAGTTCCGCGGTCGCGTCACGGCCGCCGAGTACATCATCGGAGCCGGCGGCGACTCGCTCGGCCGGCTGGAATCCGGCGCGCTGGGCTCGCTCACCTCGCCGACAATCAGCGCGCTGGCCGGTGGCCTCATCACGGTCGCGCTATCGGCCGTGCTCGCCGTAGCGCTGCCCGGCTTCGCCCGATACCAGGCCGGCGCGGCCGCGCCATCCGGTGCGTCGCGCGAACCACCAGGCGATGGCGACCTGACCGAGGCGCCGGCAAGCTGATGCACGCGATGGCTTCCGCGAACCCCTGAGGGAACGGTGCAGTCCGAATCTCGCTTGGTTTTCCTGGCCGCGGTCAGGTAGGCATGGCGCTATGGCCACCGAGGTCGCGCGGTACTGGCAGCACGCCGCGGTCCGGGGAGTCGACCTGCTGCGTGCTCGCTTCATCACGCACCGCTACGGCCGGCACGCGCACGAGACCTACACGTTCGGACTGATCGAGGCCGGGGTCGAAGAGTTCGAATACGACGGCACCCTGCTGCGCGCTGGTCCCGGCGACATCGCGCTGCTGAACCCCGATGTGGTGCACACCGGTCATGCCGCGACGCCCGTCGGCTGGACCTACCGCGTGCTTTACCCGCAGGTCAGCGTCGTCACCGACATCGCCGCCGAGCTTGGCTGGACTCGCGGCACGCCCCGGTTCCCGCAGACCGTGCGGCACGACCCGACGAGCGCCGCGCTGTTGCGGCGGGCGCATCAAGCTGCCGAGCACGGTGACCAACTCGAGTCGTCCACGCTGTTGTCGGCGGCGCTGGCGCGGCTGCTCCGCGCGCACGCGACCGTGGGGCCGGCCGGCCCGCTGGCCCGCGGGCCAGACAGCCCCGCTGTGAGCCGTGCACCCGCTACCGTCCAGGCCGTCCGCGACGTGCTGCGCGAGAGCCTGACCGATCCGCCGAGCCTGATCGAGCTGGCAGGGATGACCGGCCTCAGCCAGTTTGCATTGCTACGCGCGTTCCGCCGGGAAACCGGCCTGCCACCGCACGCCTACCTGAACCAGTTGCGCGTCCGCCGCGCCCGGCAGCTACTGGACGACGGCCTCGCGCCTGCTGACGTCGCCGTGGCGACGGGCTTCGCCGACCAGGCGCACCTGACCCGGCACTTCAAGCGGGTGGTCGGCGTCCCGCCCGCCGCCTACCAGCGCGAGCGGTTCGTTCAGGCATGACCTTCCCGCCGCCCGCGGTCGCCCGCCGGAGCGATCAGCCGCGGCAAGAACGTTCAAGACCCCGCGAGCGCGGCCAGCTAGGTTTACTGCCATGTCCGCGCAGGCAGCCGTGCAGGCAGCTGCCCGGCAGGTTCGGCCAGTCCGGGACGGCGTCGGCCTGGGCCTCGCTGTCGGGGTATCTGGGATAGCGTTCGGTGCCGCCGCCGTCGGCTCTGGTCTCAGCACCTGGCAGGCCTGCGCGCTCAGCCTGCTCGCATTCACCGGGGCGTCGCAGTTCGCCCTGGCCGGCGTCATCGCTACCGGCGGCGGACTGGTGGCCGGGACGGCGGGCGCTGTGTTGCTCGGCAGCCGGAACACCCTCTACGGCCTGCGGCTTGCCGAGATCCTTCGCCCGCGCGGGCCAGGCCGGCTGCTGGCCGCGGTCGGAGTGATCGATGAGACCACGGCCGTCACGCTGGCGCAGCCCGACCCGGACTCCGCGCGGCGCGGATTCACCGCCACGTTCGCCACCCTGTACCTGACCTGGAACCTCGCTACCCTCGCCGGAGCACTGGGCGCCGGCCGGCTCGGGTCACCGCAGGCGTTCGGGCTCGATGTGGTCGGGCCAGCGGCGTTCCTCGCGCTGATCTATCCCCGGCTGCGAGCCGGGCGCACCGAGCGCCTCGTGGCGCTCGGCGGGGCGGCAATCGCGCTCGGCACGACTACGGTGCTGCCGGTCGGTGTACCGGTGATCCTCGCCGCCACCGCCGCGCTAGTCGGTGCGCTGGCCAGCCCGACAGCCCAGCAGCGGAGCGCAGTATGACCGCCACCTGGATCGCGGTGCTGGCGACGGCGGCC
>Ga0187807_1000137_pt1 | contig 20413 bp, 23 predicted proteins | sample NC_wetland_sal_i_4_FD_132432 | JGI IMG/M metagenome (GOLD analysis project Ga0187807, IMG submission 132432) | Wetland sediment microbial communities from Neuse River Estuary, North Carolina, USA - ASW_2 | ecosystem: Environmental > Aquatic > Freshwater > Wetlands > Sediment | place: USA: North...
AGCTGCCGCCCAGGGTTTTTCCGGGCTCCGCCCCGCGACCGCGCCCGAAGCCTAGGAGCGCGGGCGCGCGGGGCTTGGTGGTGTTCACCGCGTCACGTCGGTGCCCGTCAGCGGGCACCGAACGACGCGGCGTCACACCACTTGCGCCCCGCTCTTCCCTGCGGCGGTTACGATCTCGTCGTGGTTAGCGTTGACGACGCGGTGCGGCAGTACTTGCAGTATCTCGTCGTCGAGCGCGGGCTGGCGGCTAACACCATCGTGTCGTATGAGCGGGACCTGCGCAGGTACACCGAGCTGCTCGCCTACCGGGGGAAGGGTGATCTCGGCGAGGTTACGGGGCTTGATGTCGCGGAGTTCGCCGCGGCGCTCCGCGCTGGCGACGAGGAGCATCCGCCGCTGGCCGCCAGTTCGGCCGCGCGCGCCGTCGTCGCCGTGCGCGGGCTGCACGCGTTCGCCCGCAAGCAGGGGCTCGCCGGCGACGATCCGGCTCATCAGATCGCGCCGCCCGCGACGCCGAAGCGGCTCCCGAAGGCGATCACCGTCGCGGAGGTGGAACGGCTGCTCGAGGCGGCGGGGTCGACCGAGGACCCCGACCCGCGGGTGCTGCGGGACCGCGCACTGCTCGAGTTCCTGTACGGGACCGGCGCGCGGATCTCCGAGGCGACCGCCCTGGACGTCGACGACCTTGAGATCGGCCACGGCGCGGCCGACCCCGCCGTGCTGCTCACCGGCAAGGGCGGCAAGCAACGGTACGTCCCTGTCGGCAGCTACGCGGTCCGCGCGCTCGACGCCTACCTGGTCCGGGGGCGGCCCGCGCTGGCCGCCGCCGCGACGCGGAAGGCGAGCCCCGCGGTGTTCCTGAACGCCCGCGGCGGCCGGCTCACCCGGCAGGGAGCATGGGGGATCCTGCGCGAAGCAAGCGTACGTTCGGGGAAAAGGGACGTGTCACCACATACCCTGCGGCACTCTTTCGCGACCCACCTGCTTGACGGCGGCGCGGACATCCGGGTGGTACAGGAATTGCTCGGACACGCCTCGGTGACGACCACGCAGGTCTACACTCTGGTGACCGTAGACAAGCTGCGAGAGGTGTACGCGGCGGCGCACCCGAGAGCATTCGGGTGAGGGTGAATGCTCAACGGTAACTGTTAAATATTCGGCGCTTACGGCGCGTTGGCTTGCCCCTGACTATCGAGGAGCCTAGAGTCCCGAACAGTTCGGGACGACCTCTAGCCCCGGGAGGATCTTACTGGTGGCCGCATCTCGCGTAATAGAGCTTCTGCCGGGAGACATCGGACCGACCGGGCGTCCGCTGCCCGCCTTTCCGGAGCCCAAGCCGCTGACCGAGCACGGCCCGGCGCGCATCGTCGCCGTCTGCAACCAGAAGGGTGGCGTCGGCAAGACCACGACGACCATCAACCTGGGGGCGGCGCTCGCCGAACAGGGGCGGCGCATGCTGCTCGTGGACTTCGACCCGCAGGGCGCGCTGTCCGTCGGGCTCGGCATCCAGCCGCACGACATCGACAACACCGTCTACAACCTGCTGATGGAACGCGACGTCAAGGCTCACGACGTGCTGTTCCACACGAACGTCCCGAACATGGACCTCCTGCCGAGCAACATCGACCTGTCCGGCGCGGAAGTCCAGCTGGTGCACGAGGTCGGCCGGGAGTTCGTGCTCGGCGGCGCGCTGAAGGACGTCGTGCCGGAGTACGACTACATCCTGATCGACTGCCAGCCATCGCTCGGCCTGCTCACGATCAACGCGCTCGCCTGCGCCGACAGCGTGCTCATCCCGCTGGAGTGCGAGTACTTCGCGATGCGCGGCGTCGCGCTGCTGATGGAGACGATCGACAAGGTGCAGCAGCGGCTCAACCCGAGGCTGACGATTGATGGCCTTCTAGGCACGATGTACGATTCGCGTACTTTGCACACGAGGGAAGTCCTCGGCAGCGTCGTCAACGGCTTCGGCGACAAGGTCTTTCATACGGTGATCAACCGCACAGTGCGGTTCCCTGACGCTACCGTTGCAGGTGAGCCCATCACGCTTTTCGATTCGGCGTCGATGGGGGCTAGTTCCTATCGTGAACTTGCCAAGGAGGTACTTGAGCGGTGGCGGCAGGCAGGGGGCGGTCACGCCGGGTAAGCATTCCCGGGGTCGCGGAGCTACTGCGCCCCGCCGCACCTGATCCAGTCACCTCAGATGAACGGCAGGCGACCGGCAGGGAAAAGCATGATCAGAAGATCACCGTCTACCTCTCCGCCGCCGAACTGCTCGACTTGGAGCACGCCCGGCTGGCGCTGCGCCGGTTCGGCTTCGTCGCCGACCGCGGCCGCCTCGTCAGGGAGGCCATCGCCATCCTGCTCGCCGACCTGGACGCGCGCGGGAAGGACAGCGCGGTGGCGCGCCGCATCCGCGCCAGCCTCAACGGGAACGGCGCGGACGGGAACGGGGCCGTCGGTCACGGGGCGGTAGGCAGCGAGGCGGACGCCAGGACCGGGGCGGGCCCGGCGTCCGGCGACGGGCAGCGTGCGGCCAGCGATGGGGAGAGCGTCGACGCCGCCAGTCCGCTACCGTCGTAATGTGGCGAGGATTGCTGGCGGCGCGGTGAGCGGTGAGCTTGCCCCCGGCGCGGGCGGCGCGGAGGCGCCGCGCGGCCCGGGCGCCTTCGAGGTGCACCTCGACGTCTTCGAGGGGCCGTTCGACCTGCTGCTCGCGCTGATCTCCAAGCACAAGCTGGACATCACCGAGGTGGCGCTGTCCCAGGTGACCGACGAGTTCATCGCCTACATCGGGCAGCGTTCCGGCGGCTGGGACCTGGACCAGGTGAGCTACTTCCTGGTCGTCGCCGCCACGCTGCTCGACCTCAAGGCGGCGCGGCTGCTGCCCTCCGGCGAGGTGGAGGACGAGGAGGACCTGGCGCTGCTGGAGGCCAGGGACCTGCTGTTCGCCCGGCTGCTGCAGTACCGTGCCTACAAGGAGGTCGCCGCCATCTTCGCCGGCCGGATGGCGGCGGCGGCCAGGCGCTTCCCGCGGCGCGTCCCGCTTGAGCCACGGTTCGCCGAACTGCTGCCCGAGGTGCTGTTCACGATCGGGCCGCGCGAGTTCGCCGCGCTCGCCGCGCGGGCGCTCGCCCCGAAGGCCGCGCCGGTCGTGCCGACCGGGCACATCCACCCCCCGTTCGTGTCGATCAGGGAGCAGGCGGCGCTGCTGGCCAGCCGGCTGCGCGGCCTGAGCCGCGCGAGCTTCCGCCAGCTGACCGCGGGCAGCGAGGGGAATTACGAGATCGTGGCGTCGTTCCTCGCCCTGCTCGAGCTCTACCGCGAGGACATGGTGGCGTTCGAGCAGGTGGCGCCCCTCGGCGACCTGTACGTCACGTGGACCGGCGGCGACCGCGAGGTGGCGGTGTCCCCGCCCGACGGGGATACCGCCAGCGCATCGACGGAAAGCGAAGAGGACTACGGATGACCAGCGACTTTTCGGGTGACATCACCGAGCCTGCCGCCGACGACGGCCCGAGCCTGCGCGCCGCGCTCGAGGCGATCCTGCTCGTCGCGGACGAACCCGTACCCGAAGTGCTGCTGGCCCAGGTGCTGGAGCGGCCGCGCGGCGAGGTCGCGGCCGGGCTGCGCGCCCTGGCCGCCGAGTACACCGCCGACGGCCGGGGCTTCGACCTGCGGGAGATCGCAGGCGGCTGGCGGTTTTATACTCGGGAGGACTGCGCGCCACTGGTCGAGCGGTTCGTGCGAGACGGGCAGGAAGTCCGGCTCACCCAGGCCGCGCTCGAGACCCTCGCCGTGATCGCTTACCGGCAGCCCGTCAGCCGGGCGCGGGTGTCAGCGGTGCGGGGGGTGAACTGCGACGGCGTGATCAGGACGCTGGCGCTGCGCGGCCTGGTCGAGGACTCGGGAACCGACCCGGAAACCGGTGCGATCCTGTACCGCACCACCGGCTACTTCCTTGAGCGGCTAGGCATGGCAAGCCTGGACGAGCTGCCCGACCTGGCGCCGTTCCTGCCGGAGGACATTGAGGACATTGAGGACAATGAGCACACGCGGGCGTAACCGGGAGGTCGGCCGGGGCCGGTTGGCCGGGGAAACACAGCCCGACTTTGACGACGACGAGGACGACGACTGGGGCGAACTCGAGGGCGAGCGAGACGACCTCACCGACGTTCCCGGCGGGGTCCGGCTGCAGAAGGTGCTCGCGGCCGCCGGCGTGGGCAGCCGCAGGCACTGCGAGGAGCTGATCGGCGCCGGCCGGGTGGAGGTCGACGGGCAGACCGTGCGCAGGTACGGCGCGCGGGTGGACCCCGAGAACCAGATCATCCGGGTCGACGGCAAGCGGATCCCGGCCCGGCAGGACATCGTGTACCTGGCGTTCAACAAGCCGCCCAAGGTGCTGACCGCGATGTCCGACGACCGCGGCCGCCGCACGATCGCCGACTTTCTCGGCGACCGCGCCGAGCGGCTGTTCCACGTCGGCAGGCTCGACTACGACACCGAGGGCCTGATGCTGCTCACCAACGACGGGGAGCTGGCGCACCGGCTGGCGCACCCGAGTTACGAGGTCGCCAAGACCTACCTGGCCGACGTGCCCGGCCCGGTGTCCCGCGATCTGGGACGCCGGCTGGCCACCGGGGTAGAACTGGAGGACGGGGTCGCGATCGCGGACCGGTTCCGGGTGATCGAGCGGGCGGGTTCGCGCGCGCTCGTGGAAATCACCCTGCACGAGGGCCGCAAGCACATCGTCCGCCGGATGCTTGCCGAGGTCGGGCACCCGGTCAGCCGCCTGGTCCGCACCACGGTGGGACCGGTCAAGCTCGGCGGCCTGCACCCAGGCGAGACCCGCGACCTCACCACGAAGGAAATCGGCGAGCTGTACGCCGCCGTCGGCCTCTAGGCTGATAGCCGTGGTAGCCCGGTAGTCTTGAGGGCCGGGAACCGGGAGGAGTTGAGCACGTTGACAGTCCGCGCCATCCGAGGCGCCATCCAGCTGGACGGCGTCGACCGCGAGGACATCCTCGAGGGCACCGCGGAGCTAGTGAGCGCGGTGATGAGCCGCAACGACCTGACGCCGGACGACGTGATCAGCGTCCTGTTCACGATGACCCCGGACCTGACGGCCGAATTCCCGGCGCTCGCGGCCCGCAAGACCGGCTTTCACGCGGTGCCGCTCATGTGCGCGACCGAGATCGCGGTGCCCGGGGCCATGCCGCGCGTGGTGCGGCTGATGGCGCACGTGGACACGGACCGGCCGCGTTCGGAGATCCAGCACGTTTATCTGCGCGGCGCTGCCGCGTTGCGGCTGGACATCGCGCAGTGACCCGCGGCGGTCGGGGCGCGAGGGGGAGATTTCAGCGGCCAGTCCTTCGGAACGCCGCTGGGAATCTCCCCTGCGCCCCCCTCCCTTCCAGGGGGTAGCGCGGTGCGCGTTCTCGTTGTCGGGACCGGGCTGATCGGGACGTCCGTCGCCCTCGCGCTGCGCGCCTCGGGCGCCGGGGTGTGGCTTAGCGATCGCGATGAAGCGACTGCCAAATTGGCGGCCGATCTCGGGGCCGGGACTGTCGTGCCGGACCTGCGGGATGCTAAGGGGATCGCGGATATCGCGGTGCTTGCCGGGCCGCCTGGGGTGATCGCGCCTACTCTCGCGCTCAGCCAGGAATACGGCGTCGCGGAGTTTTTCACCGATGTGGCCAGCGTCAAGGTGTTGCCGGTTCGGCAGGCACGGGAGCTTGGTTGTGACTTGTCCAGCTACGTTCCCGGGCATCCGCTCGCGGGGCGGGAGCGGCACGGGCCTGCCGCGGCGCGGGCTGATCTTTTCCTTGGGCGGACCTGGGCGCTGTGCCCGCTGCCCGAGACGTCGCCGGACGCGGTGGCGGCGGTGACGTCGATGGTGCTGGCCTGCGCCGCGGATCCGGTGACGACCGATCCGGGGACGCACGATCGGTGGGTGGCGCTGATCTCGCACGCGCCGCATGTCGTGGCGGCCGCGATGGCCGCCCGGCTGGCGCCGGACTCCGTGCCCGCCGACGCACTGAAACTGGCGGGGCAGGGGCTGCGTGACGTCACCCGGGTCGCGGCCGGGGACAGCGCGCTGTGGACGCAGATCCTGTCCGCCAACGCGGGCCCCGTCGCCGAGGTTGTCGCCGCCGTCGCCGACGACCTCGCCGCCGCCGCCCGCGCGCTCGGCGTTTCCGCGGCTCTGCTGGCCCGGGGGGACGACCCCCCGGAACCCCCCGAAATGTCAGGCTCCCTGCCAGACGTGACGGGGCTGCTTGACCGCGGGCGGGCCGGCGTCGCGCGGATTCCCGGCAAGCACGGCGGCCAGCCGCGGAACTTCACCGTGGTCCAGGTCGTCATCGCCGACCAGCCCGGCGAGCTCGCCCGCCTGTTCAACGCGGCGGGCGCCGCCGGGGTGAACATCGAGGACGTGCGGATCGAGCACTCGCCCGGCCTGCCGCTCGGCGTGGCCGAACTGTCGGTCCGCCCGGACCAGGCGCCCGTGCTGCTCGACGCGATGGAAGCAGGCGGCTGGCCGGTCCGCCGGTAATGGTGGTGTCACCGCCCGGCCGCTGTGTGCGAAGCTTGACCTCATGACTGACAGCGCGAAGCGCGACGCCCCCAGGGCAACGGCCAAGGCCGCGGCCGAGCAGGCCGAAGCGGAGCCAGGCACCAAACCGGACGGCGCTGCCGAGACCGGAGCCGCGGGCGCGGCGGGACAGGCTGGTGCGGAGCCAGCCGCGACGCAGGGCGGGACGCCAGCGACCACGCCGGACGGCGCCGACGCGGCTGAAGCGAAGCCGGACATCGATGAGGTCAAGCGCAAGTTCCGCGAGGCCCTCGACCGCAAGCGCGAAGCCCACGCGGAAGGCCAGGGCAACGGCGGGCGCGATTCCGGCAAGATCCACGGCGCGCACGGCCCGGCGGCGAGCCGCCGCTCGTTCCGCCGCAAGAGCGGCTGAGCGTCTCAGACCGCGGTCTCACCCCGGGCGACCTCGCATCTTTCCATCACTTTCGGCCCTTTTCCCGCCCATTTTGTCCGGTTCCAGGGGCGAAAAGTGATGTCTAGTTGACTCCAGGCTGATAACAGCAAGAAGCGCGCGCGGGCGCTGGCGGCGGGAAAGGCGGCGGGGAGCGGAGGGCGCCGCTGCCGGTACCATTTCGGGGTGGGAAATTCATCGCCGGGCGGATTTGTCGTGGCCGTGGACGGTCCGTCCGGGTCGGGTAAGTCGACCGCCTCGCGCGGCGTCGCGCGCGCCCTCGGCCTGCGCTACCTGGACACCGGCGCCATGTACCGCGCGCTGACCTGGTGGCTGATCGCCGTTCCCGCCGACACGGCGGACGAGGAACTGGTGGCGAGCCTGGCGGCGGAGCCGGCCATCGAGGTCAGCACCGACCCGGAGGACCCGTGGACGCGCGTCAACGGCACCGACGTTTCTCGCGACATCCGAACGAGAGAGGTCTCCGCGCGGGTCAGCGCCGTCGCCCGCGTCCCGGCGGTGCGCCAGCACCTCATCGCGCAGCAGCGCGCCATCATCCGGGCGGCAGCCGGCGGCATCGTCGCGGAGGGCCGCGACATCGGCACCGTGGTGGCCCCCGACGCGCCGCTCAAGGTGTTCCTGACCGCGGACAGCGGGGCGCGCGCCGAGCGCCGCGCGGCCGAGCAGGGCGCGGCCGTCGACGTGACAGAGGCGGACCAGGCCCGGCGCGACCGGCTGGACGCCGCCCAGTCCGCCAAGGCCGCCGACGCTGTGCTCATCGACACCACCGGTCTTACGCTGGCCGAGGTGATCGGCGCGATCGCCGGGCTGGCTCGCGAGCGCGCGCCGCTCGCCTGTGCGGGGGATAAAAGCAGTTGAATTCAGAACGTACGCGACCGGCTCCGAGACTGAATCGGTACCGCGGAGGGGGCTGACTAATAAAGTGGAAGGATCGCAGCCGGTGCTCGCCGTCGTCGGGCGGCCGAACGTCGGCAAGTCCACCCTGGTGAACCGCATTCTCGGCAGCCGGCAGGCCGTCGTGCAGGACGTGCCTGGCGTCACCAGGGACCGGGTGGCGTACGACGCCAACTGGCGCGGCCGGACGTTCACCGTGGTGGACACCGGCGGCTGGGAGGCGCGCGCGGAGGGCCTGGCGGCGCGGGTCGCCGAGCAGGCGAAGATCGCCGTGGACATGGCGGACGCCGTGCTTTTCGTGGTGGACGCGCGGGTCGGCGCGACCGACGAGGACGAGGCGGTCGCGAACGTGCTCCGCCGGTCTGGCAAGCCGGTCGTCCTCGCGGCCAACAAGGTGGACGACGCGCGCAACGAGGCCGACGCCATGTCGCTGTGGTCGCTCGGCCTCGGCGAGCCCGTCATGATCAGCGCCATGCACGGCCGCGGCGCCGGCGACCTGCTCGACCTGGTGCTGGACGCGCTGCCCGAGGCGCCGCCGGAACGCCCCGCGGAGGGCGGGCCGCGCCGCGTCGCGCTGATCGGCCGGCCGAACGTCGGCAAGTCGAGCCTGCTGAACAAGCTCGCGGGCGAGGATCGTGCGGTGGTGCACCCGGTGGCCGGCACTACCCGCGACCCGGTCGACGAGCTCATCGAGCTCGGCGGCACCACCTGGCGGTTCGTGGACACCGCGGGTATCAGGCGGCGCTTCAGGGAGAACCAGGGCGCGGACTACTACGCGACGCTGCGCACCGCGGGCGCGCTGGATCGCGCCGAGGTAGCCGTCGTGCTCATCGACGCCAGCGAGGCGCTCACCGAACAAGACCTGCGCATCATCACGATGGTGATCGAGGCCGGCCGGGCGCTGGTCATCGCCTACAACAAGTGGGACCTCACCGACGAGGAACGGCGGCACTACCTCGAGCGCGAGATCGGCCGCCAGCTCAACCACGCGCGCTGGGCACCCCGGGTGAACATCTCCGCCGCCACCGGCAGGCACGTCGAACGGCTGGTGCCGGCCATCGAGGAGGCCCTCGCGAGCTGGGAGCAGCGGGTCTCCACCGGCCAGCTCAACCAGTTCCTGACCCAGCTCGTCGCGGCCACCCCGCCGCCCATGCGCGGCGGCCGCCAGCCCAGGATCCTGTTCGCCACCCAGGCGGGCACCAGGCCGCCGCACTTCGTGCTGTTCACCACGGGGTTCCTCGAGGAGACCTACCGCCGGTTCATCGAGCGCCGGCTGCGCGAGGAGTTCGGCTTCGAGGGCACCCCGATCAAGGTCTCCATGCGGCTGCGCGAGAAGCGCGGCAAGGGCGGCGCCGGCAAGCCGGCCAGGCCCGCCGCCAGGCGGGCATGAGCCTGCCCGGAGTCAGCCGCGTACGTTCGGGATAATCTTCTTCGTGCTTTCAACGGAGAAGCTCCTCCAGCTCGACAGCCAGCGCGTCTGGCACCCGTATGCCCCGATGCCGGGGACCCGGCAGCCGCTGGTGGTGGAATCGGCGCGCGGCGTGCGGCTGCGGCTGGCGGACGGCGGCGAGCTCATCGACGGCATGTCGTCGTGGTGGGCGGTGCTGCACGGGTACGCGCATCCCGCGCTCGACGCCGCGGCGCGCGAGCAGCTGGGGCGGATGAGCCACGTGATGTTCGGCGGGCTGACGCACGAGCCGGCCGTGACCCTGGCCGACCGGCTGGCGGCGCTGGCCCCGGACGGGCTGGAGCACGTGTTCCTGTGCGACTCGGGCTCGGTCAGCGTCGAGGTCGCCGTGAAGATGTGCCTGCAGTACTGGCGGTCGCGCGGCAGGCCGGCCAAGAACCGCCTGCTCACCTGGCGCGGCGGGTATCACGGCGACACGTTCATGGCGATGTCCGTCTGCGACCCCGAGGGCGGCATGCACCGGATGTGGGACGGCGTGCTGCCCCGCCAGGTGTTCGCCGGGCTGCCGCCGGCCGGGTTCGCGGCCGGCGTCGACGAGGCGTACGCGGACTCGCTGCGGGAACTGATCGGGCGGCATTCCGGCGAACTCGCCGCGGTCATCGTCGAGCCCGTTGTGCAGGGCGCGGGCGGGATGCGCTTCCACGACCCGGGGTACCTGCGGGTGCTGCGCGAGGCCTGCGACGAGTGCGGCGTGCTGCTCGTCTTCGACGAGATCGCCACCGGGTTCGGGCGGACCGGGACGCTGTTCGCGGCGGAGCACGCCGCGGTGTCGCCGGACGTGATGTGCGTGGGGAAGGCGCTGACCGGCGGGTACCTGTCGCTGGCCGCGGCCCTCGCCAGCGGCGAGGTGGCGGGCGGCATCGCGGCGGGCGAACTGCCGGTGCTCGCGCACGGGCCGACGTTCATGGGGAACCCGCTGGCGTGCGCGGTGGCGAACGCCTCGCTCGACGTGCTGCTCGGCGCCACACTGCCGGGCGAGGGTGCGACCTACCCCGACGGCTGGCGCGCGGAGGTCTCGCGGATCGAGGCCGGGCTGCGCGCCGGCCTTGCCCCCGCCGCCGGCTGGGCCGGCGTGGCCGACGTGCGCGTGCTCGGGGGGATCGGCGTGGTGCAGCTTGACCGCGAGGTCGACATCCCCGCCGCCACGGCGGCGGCGGTGCGGGCCGGGGTCTGGCTCCGCCCGTTCCGCGACCTGGTGTACACCATGCCGCCCTACGTGACGGCCGACGAGGACGTGGCGGCCATCTGCGCGGGCGTGCTGGCGGCGGTCGGCGCGATCGTGACCATGTAGATAAAGCGCGCTTATCCGCTCGTACCTCGCGTATCTCCCGTGCCTTAACTGCGATGGCGGCGCAAGCGCGTGCGGTGCAAATTGCAGAAATGAAATCCCGGATGGGATTTCAATGTGCACGTTCACATTGTATCGTTCTCGGTGTCGGCACTCCCCGGGCTGGCTGCGCGGGCTGTGCTGTGCTCAAGTTGCGATGCGGCGCGTGACGATGCCTTCACTGAAGGAGGTGGGCCTCACGTGGGTACCGGCCCGACCGTCCGGAGGCGCCGGCTCGGCACCGAGCTGCGGAAGCTTCGCGAATCTCGCGGCTATAAGCTCGAGGAAGTCTCCGCGATACTCGGCGTGGCTCCGTCCACGCTGTCCCGCATCGAGACCGGTAAGGCGCCGACCAAGTCCGCGTACCTGAACCGGCTGCTCGAGATGTACGGTGTCACCGACTCCGGGCAGCGCCAGATCCTCGTGGACATGGCGCGGGAGGGGCACCGCAAAGGCTGGTGGGCCGCCTACGACGACGTGCTGCCCAGCGGCCTCGACGTCTACGTGGGGCTGGAGGCCGAGGCGTCGGGGCTGCGCAGCTACGAGATCAGCGTGGTGCACGGCCTGCTGCAGACCGCCGACTATGCCAGGACGGTGTTGCGGGCGACCATGCCACGGCACACCGCGGACCAGATCGACCGGCTCGTGGACCTGCGGCTGGAACGGCAGCGCCGGCTCGACGAGGAGCCGCCGCTCGACCTGTGGGTGATCCACGACGAGGCCGTGATCGAGCGGACCGTGGGCGGCCGTGCCCTGATGCGCCGCCAGCTCGTGCACCTGCTCGCGATGGCGGGCCGACCGGGAGTGACGCTGCAGGTGCTGCCCTTCGGCAGCGGCGCGCACGCGGCACTCGACGGTCCGTTCTCGATCATCGAATTCCACGAGCGCGCCGATTCAGAGGTTGTCTACGCCGAATCGGCGGCCGGATCGCTCTACCTGGAGAAGGATAGGGACGTGCGGGCCCGCGCCGAAGCATTTGACCAGCTCAAGGGGGCGGCCTTGGCGCCGGGGGAGTCCCTCGACCTGATCTCGAAAGCCGCCAGGGAGCTCGCGTGAGTACGCGCCGGCCGTCCGGCCGGGGTGGTCAGGGAACTGGAGCGAAAACAGAAGGGGAGACCGGATGGAAACCGGCCTGGACAACCTGCACTGGTTCAAGAGCAGCGCCAGTGCCTCCGGGGCCTGCGTAGAGGTCGCGCACCTGCCCGGCGGCGGCGTCGCGGTTCGCGACTCCAAGGACCGCGCCAAGGCGCCGCACGTCTACACCCGGCCTGAATGGGAGGCGTTCCTGATCGGCGCCAAGAACGGCGAGTTCGACTTCCCGGTCGCCTGACGGAGCTGGCCTGAGGGTCAGCCGAACTGGCCGGCCTTGGCCGCGCCGGTGAAAGCGGCCCACTCCGCCGCCGCGAACACCAGCGCCGGGCCGGAGGGATGCCGCGAGTCCCTGACGGCCACGTGGCCGCCGGCGAGCGGCGCCACCTCCACGCAGTTGCCTCCGGTGGGGCCGCTGTAGGTGCTCTTCACCCACCGGGCGCCGGTGACATCGGCCTGCGTGGCGGCGGGCATCCGGTCGCTGCGGTCAGTCACGGCGGGATGCCTCCAGGTCCTTGATGATGTCGTCGAGGATCTCCCTGGTCCGCTGCGGATCGTGGGCCAGGATGCTCAGCCGTTCCATGGCGAGCAGGTAGCGGTCGATTTCGGCTTGCTTGTCGAGGTAGAGCGCGCTGGTCAGGTTCTCCACGTAAACCACGTCGGGCAGGTCGGGCTCGGCGAACCGCAAGATGCTGAAGCCGCACGGCGCCGCGTGCCCGCCCAGGCCGTACGGGATCATCTGCAGCGTCAGCATCGGCGTGGCGCTGGCGTCCCTGAGGTAGCGCAACTGGTCGAGGTGTACGCCGACGCCGGCGTCCCCGGCGACCGGGCGCCGCACGGCCGCCTCATCGACGATCGCCCACAGCCTGAGCTTGCCCTCCCGGAACCGGCGCTGCCGCTCCGTGCGCAGCACCACGTGCTGTTCGGCCTGCTCGCCGGAAAAGTCGCCGAGCGAAAGCACGGCGGACGCGTACTCCTCGGTCTGCAGCAGGCCGGGTATGAACTGGGGCTCGTAGACCCGGATCGACCGGGCCGCCTCCTCCATGCCCACGTAGGCCTGGAACCACTCGGGCAGGATGTCGTTGTACCGGTGCCACCAGCCGGGCCGGTTCGCCTGCTCGGCCAGCGTCAGCAACTGGTCCCGTTCCGGGCCTTCGACGCCGTACAGGGTCAGCAGGTCGAGCACGTCGATCTCGCGGATCGCGTTCCGGCCCAGTTCGATGCGGCTGATCTTCGAGTCCGACGCGCGGATGGCCGCCGCCGCCTGCCGCGCGGAGATCCCCCTGGTCTCCCGGAGGCGGCGCAGGTGGCTGCCGAGCAGGATGCGCAGGACGGTAGGGCCGTCCGAAGAGTCAGGCACGCCGACCGACCTCCCCGTTTCCCGTTGCTCGGCGGTGCGGGTAATCACGCACGGAACAATGCGATTGCTCGCCGGGGCGGCTGTGCATACATCCCGATGATATCCCAGATGTGCTATCGCGCTAGTTCTCAGAAGGTGAGAATACCCGGTCCCGCGGCCACGGCGCGGTTCCGCGCACTGGCCCACCGGCAGAGCCGGTACCGGTGTTGCTGGTGGGCACCAGGGTAATCCTTCGCTGCACACGCACAATTTCGGCTGTGCAGGCGCACAGGAGCTGTGCCCTGGTACCCGGGCGCTGCCGCCGCCGGGCGACCCCGATTCCGGCCACCGCTAAATTCATGGCCGTGAATTCGTTGAATTCATCCGCCAAATCAGTTGCCCGCAATGATACCCGCGGGTGAGGGAATTGGCGACGGTTATTCGGCCCATCTCACGGGACAGCGCCGGCCGGCCACCGTCGGGTCGGCCGCGCCGGTGTCCGTATGATGCCAATCATGCGCTATCGAACCCTTGGTAACTCTGGGCTGCTCGTCTCGGTGGTGGGCCTCGGCTGCAACAACTTCGGCGGCCGCATCGACGACCAGCGGACGCGCGCGGTGGTCGACGCCGCCATTGACGCGGGCATTACGCTCTTCGACACCGCGGAAATGTACGGCAAGGACGGCGGGTCAGAGCTCGCCCTGGGCGAGGTGCTCGCGGGCCGCAGGGACAAGGTCGTGCTCGCGACGAAGTTCGGTCACCAGAAGGTGGACATGGGCTACGGCCCCGCCGCCGGCGCCAAGGGCGGCCGCGGCTACATCAGGATCGCCGTGGAGAAGTCGCTGCGGCGGCTGCGCACCGACTACATCGACCTGTACCAGCTGCATACGCCCGACCCGCTGACCCCGATCGAGGAGACGATCGCCGCCCTCGGCGAGCTGGTGACCGAGGGCAAGGTCCGGTACATCGGGCACTCCAACCTGTCCGGCTGGCAGCTCGCCGACGCGGCGCACAAGAGCGCGGCGGCGACGCCCTTCATCTCCGCGCAGAACCAGTGGTCGCTGCTCGACCGCGAGGCCGAAGCCGAGGTCGTCCCCGCGGCCATCCATTTCGGGCTCGGTGTGCTGCCCTACTTCCCGCTGGCCAACGGGCTGCTGACCGGCAAGGTCCGGCGCGGCAGGGACCTGCCGGAAGGGACCCGGATCGCGGCCCGGTCGCACCTGGTCACCGACGAGAAGCTGGACCAGGTGGAGGCGCTCATCGCCTGGGGCGCGCAGCGCGACGTGTCGCTGCTTGAGATCGCCATCGGCGGCCTCGCGGCGCAGCCCGGCTGCGCGTCGGTGATCGCCGGCGCGACCTCGCCGGAACAGGTCAAGGCCAACGCCGCCGCGGGGGAGTGGGTGCCAACCGCCGTCGACCTCGCCGAGATCGACAAGATCGTCCCGCCGCCCGCGCCGCCCCGCTAGCTGGACGCTTCGGCGCTCTGGTAAAGGACCGCCACCGCGGGACCGAACTCCGGCGAGTACGACACCTGGGGCGTGTCGCCGCCCTGCTCGTAGCCGCCGATCACCCCGATGACCGTGCCCTGGCCGGAGGACGTCGCGTCGGCGAGGAACGGGCCGCCGCTGGTCCCGTTCGTGTACCCGCCGCAGTCGAACTCGAGCTGGGTCGGGCTGAAGAACTTCGCCCAGTTGACGCACCAGACCGGCTGGTTCGCGCCGTCCGGGTAACCGATCACCCGCACCAGCGTGCTGGCCGGTCCCTGGCCAGGGGTGTCGGTGCCCACCTGCTCGGCGCCGGTCACGGTTTCGATGGCCTCGTCGGCCGCGCCCGCCGTGCCGGACAGCTGGAGGAAGGCCACGTCGTCGTCGGGATCCTGGGACGACTGCCAGGCCTGGTCGGTGTAGACCCGGGTGACCTGCCAGACCCCGTATGGTTCCGCGCCGTTGGCGTAGCCGGGGACGAACGCGATCTGGCTGGACACGCCGGTCACGCAGTGCGCGGCCGTGATGGCCAGGTCCCCGTGCGGGCTATGGACGACGCTCGCCGTGCAGAAGTGCTGGCCGAGCTTTCCCGAGCTTTCCAGGAACAGCGCGCCCACCGCCGTCGCCCCGCCGAACGACTGCCCGCTGCTGGTCACCTCGGTGTGCACCGGGCGCAGCGCGGCCCGCAGGCCCCGCAGCGTGTCCCCGGCGGCCCCGCTCGTCGCGGGGACGAGCGACAGGGTCGCGAACACGGCGACGGCCGCCACTCCCGACATGAGGTGCACGCGCGTCCGCCCGCCCCGCAGAAGGCGCGCCGCCCACCTCATCCACCAACCTCCACACGCCGACCTGGGCGATATATCATGATTTATCCCTCAAAATGGAACAAATCATCAGACCGTATGATCGCGCATCGTCCGTTGCCTAGCCGATGCTCAATTGTGATCTATCGAGCCCTGTCACACTAGTGGCTCATCCTTAGAACTTCCTTAGAATTCGCTGGTTCCCCCTGCGAGGTAAGAGGCAAGCGTGACGAGGCGGCCGGGGACACATCGTGAGCTGGACCGGCGCATCGTCGCGCTGGCCGTGCCCGCGCTCGGCTCGATCGCCGCCGAGCCGCTGTACACCCTCGTCGACACCGCGATCGTCGGCCACCTGGGCCGTCAGCAGCTCGACGCGCTGGCGATCGCGGCGAGCGCGCTGACGATGGTGGGGTGGCTGACCATCTTCCTCGCCACGGCCACGACGTCCGCGGTGGCCCGGCTGGTGGCGGCGCGCGACACCGAGGCCGCGGGGCGCGCGGTGGGGGCGGCGTATCTGCTGGCCGCGGTGCTTGGCGTGATAACAGCCACATGCGTGGTCGCCGTCGCGCCCTGGGTCGCGCAAGCGCTTGGCGCTCGGGCCGGCGTCCTGGCCGGCGCCGCCGGCTACCTGCGGGCCGCCGCGGCGGGGCTGCCGTTCCTCTATCTGTCGTACGCGGGCAACGGCCATCTGATCGGCCTCGCCGACACCAAGACCCCGCTGCGGATCGCGGTCGCGGCCAACGCCGCGAACGCGGTGCTCGAGGCGGCCCTGGTGTTCGGCGCGCACGCCGGGCTGCTCGGGTCCGCGTGGGGCACGGTCATCGCGCAGGCCGGCGCGGCGGCGTGGTACGCGGCGGAGTCCTGGCGCCAGCAGCGGGCGGCGCCCCGCCGGCCGCGCGGCGCGGAAATCCGCGCCCTGCTGCGGGACGGCCACCAGCTGTCGGTGCGCACCATCGCGCTCGGGGTGGTGCCGCTGGCGGCGACCGCGGTCACCGCGCGGCTCGGCCCGGTGCAGCTCGGCGGGCAGCAGGTCGCGAACCGCATCTGGTACATGCTCTCGCTGTCGCTCGACGCGATCGCCGTGCCGGCCCAGGTGTTCGTCAGCGCGTCCCTCGGCGCCGGCGAGCGCGAAACGGCCCGGCTGACCGGCCGTCGCACGCTGCGCCTCGGGCTGGCCGCTGGCGTCGCGCTCGGCGCGCTCACCGCGGCGCTGGCACTCGGCGCCCCCGACCTGTTCACCGCCGACGGCGCGGTGCGGCACGCGGCCGTGGTCGGCCTGCTCTGCTCGGCGCTGACCTTGCCGCTCGCGGCGCTCGCGTTCGTGCTCGACGGGCTGATCCTGGGCATCGCCGACTACGCCGCCATGCGCCGCGCGATGCTGCTGGCGATTCTCGCGTTCGCCCCGGTCGCCGCGCTGACCCTGCGCTACCACTGGCTCGGCCTGCCCGGCATCTGGGCCGCGCTCGGCCTCTGGCTGGCCGCCCGCTCGGCGCTCCTCGGCAACCGCTGGCGCGAAGCCGCGCGTTCGCTGCGGCTAAGGAAGTCCACGATCCCGAACGAGCGCGTGGTGCCTCCCACTAACTAGGCTGGCTCCCATGAGGGCCGCTGTGTACCGGAGCACGGGCGCCGCGCGCGATGTGCTGCAAGTCGAGGAGATCGCCCGGCCGGAACCCGGGCCGGGTGAGGTGCTCGTCCGGGTGCGCGCCTCGGGCGTGAACCCGACCGATCACAAGACGCGGGCCGGGACGACCGCGCGCCCGGTCGACGAGTTCCAGGTGCCGCACCACGACGGGGCCGGCGTGATCGAGGCCGTCGGGCCCGGCGTCGACCCCGCCCGGGTCGGCGAGCGGGTGTGGCTGTGGCTGGCGGCGTTCGGGCGCCGCTGGGGGACGGCGGCGGAATGGACCGTGGTCCCCGCCCGGCACGCCGTGCGGCTGCCCGAGGGCGTGTCGTTCGAGCTTGGCGCGTCGCTCGGCGTCCCGGCGCTGACCGCGCACCGCTGCCTGTTCGCCGACGGCCTCGTGGACGGCAAGACAGTGCTTGTCGCGGGCGGGGCCGGCGCCGTCGGGCACTTCGCGATCGAGCTCGCCAAGCACGCCGGCGCCCGCGTGGTGACCACGGTGAGCACCCCGGAGAAGGCGGAGCTCGCCGCGAAGGCGGGCGCCGACCTCGTGGTGAACTACCGGGACGCGGACACGGTAGACCAGGTCAGGGCCTTCGCTCCGGTGATGGACCGGGTGGTGGAGGTAGCGCTCGGCGCGAACCTGCCGCTCGACCTGGCGGTGTCCGGCCCGTCCACCGTGGTGGTCAGCTACGCCGCGGACGGACCGGACCCGGTGCTGCCGGTGCGCGCCTGCATGACCGCGAACGTGACGCTGCGGTTCGTGCTGCTGTACGGGGTGCCCGAGCCCGCGCTCGACGCGGCCGTCGCCGGCGTCAGCGAAGCGCTGGCCGCGGGGGCGCTGACCGAGCTGCCGGCGCACCGGTTCCCGCTCAGCGACATCGTGGCGGCGCACGAGGCCGTCGAGGGCGGCGCCGTCGGCAAGGTGATCGTGACCCCGTAGCCGCCGCGGCGCCGGTCTCGGCTACCGGAACAGCTTGACGCCGAGCCGGTCCTTGCGGCCGGTGCCGCCGCACTTGCGGCACCGCCGCTGCGCGTAGCCATACACGCTGCCGGAGTGCCGGCCGGTCCCGTTGCACAGCCTGCATTTGGTGAGCGGGTGAATGCGCAGCGAGATGAAATACCCCACCGCCGCGAGGATGACGATGATGATAAAGAAACCCATGTGCTGGAACGCTCCCGTCGTCGTTCCGACGGACGCAGGTGCCTGAAACCGCGTTCGGATGCCGACTGCCAATAGCGCACGGAGCGGCGCGCGTCTCCCCGTGGTGCCCGGGGTCCCGTCAGGGCCGCGTGGGCCCGCCGCTGGCCTTGAGTGCTCCCCGGGTCAATGTGCCGCCAGCGGCCCCGCCGCCAGCGTGTATACAGAGAGAATAGACAAAAGCGATTGTTTAGGTAAGCACTTTATTTAAAGTGGGGTGCCGGGGGAGCGGAGAGATTACTCACCCATATCGCAAGCCCCGTAAGTTGAATTCCGTCACAGGCGAATTCCGCACCGGATAGGCCGATAAAGTTTTCGCGCTCATGAATAGGCGCTCACGCCGAGCTTGATCGCGAGCGCGAGGCCGCCCAGCGAGACCCCGGCGCGCAGCGCCGTGACCGGCAGCCGCCGGATGATCCGCGGCCCGGTGAACCCGCCGATGAGGAAGCCGGCGGCGAGCGGCGGCACGAACGGCCAGTGCACCGGCGCGAAGATCGCGAAGATCACCGCCGCCACGCCGTTCGCGGCGCCGGAGATCGCGTTCTTGATCGCGTTGACGCGGACCAGCGGCTCGCTGATCGTCGCGGCGAGCACGGCGAGCAGCAGCACGCCGCCTGCCGCGCCGAAGTACCCGACGTACGCCGCCACGCCGAATATCCCGGCCAGCCGCCACCCCGACCGCTCGGCGCCCGGCCGCGGGGACATGCCGCGGATCTTCGGCTGCACGAGGAGCAGCAGCGACGCCACGCCGATCAGCACCGGCACCACGACGCCGAAGGCGCTGGCGGGGGCGAGCAGCAAGACCGCGGCACCGGCGGCGCCGCCGAGCGCGGTCACCGCGCCGAACCGGAGCACCCGGTCGCGCTGGCCCTCCAGTTCGGGGCCGGAGCCGAGCACCGACCCGGCGCCGGTGAGCACGAGCGACACCGTGTTGGTGACGTTGGCCGACAGCGGCGGCAGGCCGAGCGCGAGCAGCACCGGGTAAGAGACCACGCTCGCGATGGAGGCCACGGTGCTCGCGACGCCGCCGAGCGTTCCCGCCGCGAGCAGCACGAGAGCCTGGTAGGTGGTCATGATCACGTCCATCATCGCCGCGGCCCGCCGGTCCCGCCCGGCGACGCCGCTGTGAGCTTGGTCGCAGCGGCTACCGATCCGGCGCCGGGGCGGCCGGGAAACCGGCGATCGCGGCCGCCACCGGGTACGGCAGGTACCGCGGGTGCGCGAGCAGCGCCCTGGCTAGGTCCCTGATCCGCGGCCGCAACGGGGTCAGCAGCGCGACGGCGTGCCGCCAGGCGGCCGCCTCGTCGCCGCCGAACCGCGCGCCGAGCCCCGCCCGGAACCGCCGCGCGTCCCCGCCGTCACCGCGCCAGGACGCCAGCCAGGCGCGCACCTCCTCGTCGCTCGCTGGCAGCGTCCAGTCCCGCAGCCGTTCGGCCACCTGGCCGGCCGCGTCGACGACGAAGCCGAGCTCGCCGCCGCCGCGGACCGCGTGCAGCCGCCCCGAGCTCGCGCCGCCGGCCCGGATGCTCGCCGAACTGAACCGCGCGCCCACCGCCAGCGCCGCGACGGCGTGCCCCGCCTCGTGCCACGCGGTGCGGACGGCGGCCGCCCGGGCGGGCAGGTAGCTCGCGGCGAAGCCGCCGTCGTACCGCTGCCGGATCCAGGTCTCGTGCACGACCGATTCATCGTCGTACCGGGCGAGCCGGCCCAGTTCAGCCTCGATCACGGCGAGCATGCGTTCCTGCGCCGGGGTCACGGGCCGACGATACGCCCCCCCGGATGTCGGGTACGTTTAGATCCTCGTGACGCAGTTGCGGCCGACGGCGCCTGTCAAAGCCGGGGGAACGCGCCTCCTAGAGCGAGCGCTGCTGGTGATCGGCGTGCTGGCGCTCGGGTTCAACCTGCGCGGCGCGATCACCAGCCTGCCGCCGGTGTTTCCTGAGCTCCAGGACCGGCTCGGGCTGTCCGCGGCCGAGGTCTCGGTGCTCGCGGCGACCCCTGTCATCTGCTTCGCCGTCTTCTCTGGCTTCGCGGCCTTGCTGAGCAGGCGGCTCGGCGAGGAACGCGTGCTGCTGGCAGCCATCGCGGCGCTGACCGCCGGCCTGCTGCTGCGCGGCGTCGCGCCCGGCGCGCTGCTGTTCCCGGGGACCGTGCTCGCGGCCGCCGCGATCGCCATCATGAAC
>Ga0187807_1000139_pt1 | contig 20295 bp, 17 predicted proteins | sample NC_wetland_sal_i_4_FD_132432 | JGI IMG/M metagenome (GOLD analysis project Ga0187807, IMG submission 132432) | Wetland sediment microbial communities from Neuse River Estuary, North Carolina, USA - ASW_2 | ecosystem: Environmental > Aquatic > Freshwater > Wetlands > Sediment | place: USA: North...
CTGGCCAGCGTGCTCGAGTCGTCGGGCACGCCGTCCGCCGCCCGGCTCACCGACTCGGCGGACGTGGTCGAGTCGGTGAGCCTGAACCCCGGCCGCCGCCTACTGGCGGTGGCCGCCGCCGACGGGACGCTGCGGCTGTGGAACATGGCCCGGCCTGGCCGCCCGACGCCGATCGGCGGCCTCCTGGTCAACGACCTGTCTAGCCCGCTGTACACCACGGCGATCAGCCCGGACGGCACGACGCTGGCCGCGGCCGGGGCCGGCCGGCAGGTTTCGCTGTGGAACATCACCGACCCGTCCCGGCCGGTCCCGTTCGGCAAGCCGCTGGTCGGCCCGGCCAACACGGTGTACTCGGTGGCGTTCAGCCCGTCGGGTCACCTGCTGGCGGCGGGCAGCGCGGACGACACCGTCCGGCTGTGGAACGTGGCCAACCCGCTGGCACCGACGCTGCTGGCCACGCTGCACGGGCCGGCCGGATACGTGGAATCGGTCGCGTTCAGCCCGTCGGGGCAGTTGCTTGCGGCCGGCAGCGCGGACAAGACGGTCCGGCTGTGGTCGGTGTCTGACCCAGCCAAGCCGGTGTCGCTGGGCAGGCCGCTGACCGGGCCGGCGGACATCGTGACGTCGGTCGCGTTCGGCCCGGCCGGGCAGGTGCTGGCGGCCGGAAGCCGGGACGACAAGGTCTGGCTGTGGAACGTCGCGGCGCCCCGGCACCCGGTTTCGCAAGGCTCGATGAGCGGCCCCGCCGACTGGGTCAACTCGGTCGCGTTCAGCCCGTCCGGGAGCATGCTGGCCGCGGGCACCAGCGACAACCGCGTCTACGTGTGGAACATGACCACCAGGTCGCTCACCGCGCAGTTGCCGCATGAGGATCCGGTCACCTCGCTGGCCTGGGACGGGCCGTCCCAGCTGGCCGCGGGCGACGGAGACGGCACCGTGTCGATCTGGTCGCTGCCCTCGCCGGTGCTGATGGCCGGTGCGCCAGTGAACAGTGTCGCGTTCAGTCCTGCCGGGAACCTGCTCGCGGTGGGGAGCCAGTCCTTGCAGCTGTGGGATCCGGCGACCCGGGCGCTGCTGGCAACGGTGCCGGCGCCCGGCGGCACGTTCGTGAACGCGGTGGCGTTCTCCCCCTCGGGCCGCGTGCTGGCGGCAGGCTACGGGAACGGCACCTTCCAGCTGCGCAGCCCGGCCGGCCTGGCGCTCGGGCCGCCGGTGCGGGCGTCGGCGGCCGGCCTGGTCGAGTACGTCGCCTTCAGCCCTTCCGGCGGCATGCTCGCCACGGGCGGCGACGACGGGACGGTGCGGCTGTGGTCGGTTTCCGGCTCGTCGGTCCGCCTGCTGGCCGTGGTGCACGACTCGGGCACCTACGTGTACTCGGTGGCGTTCAGCCCGTCCGGTTACGTGCTGGCCGCGACGAGCGCCGACGACAAGACCCGGCTGTGGTCGGTCGCCGACCCGTCCCGGCCGGTCGCGCTCGGCCCGCCGCTGACCGGGCCAGCCAGCTACGCGATCTCGGTGGCGTTCAGCCCGAACGGTCAGTTGCTCGCGATCGGCAGCGCGGACAAGACGGTGCGGCTGTGGTCGGTCACCGATCCCGCCCGGCCCGTTCCCCTCGGCCCGCCGCTGACCGGGCCGGGCAGTTACGTCTACTCGGTGGCGTTCAGCCCGGACGGCAAGACGCTGGCCGCGGGGGTGACCGACGGGACGGTCTGGCTGTGGAATCTCGCCGTACCCGCGCATCCGTCCCTGATGGCGACCATCAATGGACCGAACGGGCATGTGTACTCCGTGGCCTTCTCTCCGTCTGGCGGCATGGTGGCCGCGGGCAGCGCCGATGGCACCGTCCGGCTCTGGGACACCAGCGCGTCGGCGGCTGTCGCGGCCGTGTGCGCGGACGCCGGCCAGCCGATCACCAGGCTGGAGTGGGACAACTACGTACCGGGACAGCCCTACCGGACACCGTGCCCGTAGGGCTTGTCCGAGGCTGTCCGGGGTTTACCCGGACCGTCCCTGAGCTGGGGCCGAACCGGTAAGTTCGTGGCATCTTGGCCGTCGGCTGGCTGGGAGGGGGGCCAGCCAGCCGACGGCCTGGGTGCGACTGGGTGTGACTGCTAACCCGATCCGGACGACTGGGCGAAGTCCAGCGCTTCGCGCTGCGGCCGAACCCGCTGCCGCCCTCGGGCGGCGTCACCCCGGCCACGCCGGTGAATTCGTCGACCAGCTGCTCGTACCGCTCCTGCGGCGTCATGGTCTTAGCGTGGCATGCTAGCGGGGGGTTCCGCTCACCTCGGTGGCGTAGACCACGATGTTGCTCAGGTAGTGGCCGGTAGCGGGATCGAAGGCGCCGCCGCACGTGATCAGGCGAAGCTCCGCGTCGGGCGTGGGACCGTACACCGTCTGCGTCGGGAAGTGGTCCTTCAGGTACGTCTGAACCGACGTGACGCGGAATTCCACCGTGGTCCCGTCGGCCCGCTTGACGTACGCGTCGTCCCCGCGACGCAGCTCGGACAGCCGGAAGAACACCCCAGGACCGCTGAGCGAGTCGATGTGACCCACGATGATGGCCGAGCCGACCGCTCCCGGCCGGGGACTTCCCGTGTACCAGCCCGCGACGGACGTCGAGGACGGCACCTGCAACGCGCCGCCGACGGTCAGGCCCAGCGTGATCAGCTGGGTTTTCACGCCGATCAGCGGAATGGTCAGCGAGACCGGGCTGGCGACCGGGGCCGACTGCGCCGACTGCGGCGGGGCCGCGATCGGGCCGGTAGGTGCGGGCAGCGCCGCCACCCCGGCCGCGACCGGCCGGAGCGCCGGAGTCGGATGCCGCGTCAGCAGCAGGCCCACCGATCCGGCCACGATCACGACCAAGCCGGCCGCGAAGACGATCGCGGCCGGCTTGCGGTTCGGCATCCTTAGCTCCCGGTGGTCAGCTGACGCCGCAGTCCGTGGCGGCGCAGCCGGAAGCCGCCGGTCAGGGTGATCAGCGCGCCGGCTCCGATGAGCGCCAGCCAGGGCGCCGGCGATCCCGGACCGTGCCCCGCGGTGCCGCCGAACCCGGTCGTGACCCCGCCCGCGGGGGGCTGGCCGGCGCCGGCCGCGTCCTCCAGGTTGACTATCTCAAGGCCGTTGGTGCCGTCGAGGACCACCATCGTGTGCACGGTTCCCGGCGCCATCGTCCAGCGCCCGGTCGCGGTCGTGCCGGAGCCGATCGCCTGCATGGTCCAGGTGTTCGCGGGAATGGCCTGGTAGGCACTTACGGAGCCGAACGTGGCCTTGGGCACGATCGTCTGCCCGCCGCAGGTGAACTTGACTGTCTGCTGCTTCAGCGAGGCCTGGATCACCCGGATCACGGACTTGCCCGACGGCGTGGTCAGCTGGTCATCCAGGACCTGAAGCCGCAGGCCCGACTCCGGTCCCAGGCCGGCCACCGTGTAGGCGTGATCGGCCTTGACCGTCACGCTGGTGGACAGGACCGGCTGGCTCGACGGGGAGGCCCCGGACGTCCGCATGGCCACGCTGTAGTCACCGGCGGTGACCGCCTCGTAGGGCGAGACCGTTCCGTAGGCGACGTGGTGGAGCACGATCTCCGCGCTGGAATTACCGAACGAATACAGATATACGTCGACGGCGGGGGTGTTCGGGGATAGGTGAGCGAGCCTGATCCAGCCGGTACCCGTAGTGGCAGAAGCCGCCGAGGCGGTGGCGGCGGCGGGAATACCAAGCAGCAGGGCCGAGGCGGCCAGTAGCATGGTGATTCGTCTAGTTATTCTCGGAAACTTCACTTTGATCCCTCCCCAAGCTGTTGAATCTCTATGAGCCTCCTAGCCCCATAGGACCCGGAGCGTCGTATCGCACGGTGACCACAGACTGGCCTTTCGCGACCTGGGTGATGCGGGCCACCGCGGGCGCATACGGGCTCTGCTGGGCACTGAGGAACGCGACCATCGCCGACAAGCCAGCCGACGTGGCGGCGCCGATTTCAGCGCCGCGCAACGGTACGTCCGAGCTCACGCCGGGCGAAGGGTCATCGAACGCTACCAGCTGAAGTGGCATTTGATGAGCAAGTGCCGAAAGCGTTACAAGCAAACGCGGATCCACCTGTCCGGCCATAAGCGCCTGGCGCGCGGCCGCGGAGGCCTGGACGTGCTTGTTGGTCAGCAACTGCTCACCCGCCGCGATCCGGGCCTTCTGGTCCGCCGCGAGCTGGGACTCGAACGCCGCGGTGCCGTCCGGCGCGACGTAGCGGACGTCGACCCGCTCCGCGCCCGAGCCGAAGCTGGCGATCACCAGCGGCGCATAGACGCTGGCCAGCCTGGTGCCGAACTGGTTCCGGATCACCGGAGTCGCGACGACCAGGAGCGAACCGAGCGGGTCAGGGGCGGACGGCTGCAGTTCCATGAGCTGGCCCGCGGGGAAGCCGCTGTTCTGCAGCTCGTTGCACATCTCCGGGTCACAGGCCACGACCACGCTCGAGGCCACCTGCTGGGCGATCCACACCGCCGCCTGGTGACGGTCAGCCGCCGCCACCTGCAGCGCGTTGGATGCCGGCCCGGAGTTGCCGGGCGGCGGCGCCGCCTGCTCCGGTCCCTGCCGGGTGAAGGCCAGCGTCACGCCGGCCCCGAGCGCCATGGCGACCAGCGCACTCAGCACGAAAGCCAGTCGCCGCCGCCGGCTCACCGGGTACCGATGGTGCCTTTCGAGCCACAGACGTACCGTGGTGCTCGCCACCGCCGACCACGACGGTTCTGCCTGACGACCAGGCGTGGCCGGTGTACGTCGTGAAAGCTCCTGGCCCATCTACGCTCCCCCACAGCCCCGGGGGTGGACGGGGCTGGTTACCAAAGCTTTTCGATCATACGCTGTCCTCCAATATCAGCCAATACAATCATTTTTCAATCTCTTCAGCGCCGAACTTCGCGATCATCACCATGCATGACCACTGTGAGCTTTTCCGCCTCATATACGGAGTTACTGGACTCCTGTCTGCGGCTGATCTCGGTCATGCCCGACCTCGGCTGCGGCACGGGCATCGTCACTGTCCGTCAGGATCGCGTCCGGCCCGATCCCGTCTACCAGTTGGTCGCGCTGCGCGAGGAGGCTTAAGCGCGCTCGGCGGACAGGACCTCGTCGCGGAGCGCGGCCCACTGCAGCGAATGCCGGATCCCCTCGGCGAGGTCGTACTGCGGCCGCCAGCCCAGCAGTCGCTCCGCGCGGTCGATGCGGGTGCAGGCGCCGGCCGTATCACCTGGCCGCCGTTCGGCGCTCTGGGCTTCGATCGGGCGGTCGGCCACCCGGTTGAAAGCGGCGAGAAGCTCCCGGATCGTGGTGCCCGTGCCGCTGCCCAGGTTGATGACCGTTACCCGCCCGGGCAGGGCGTCGAACCGGGTCAGCGCGGCTACATGCGCCGCGGCCAGGTCCCAGACGTGGACGTAGTCTCGCAGCCCCGAGCCGTCCCTGGTCGGCCAGTCGGTTCCGGTGATCACGAACGGGGCGCCTTCCTCATGCGCCTGGATCATCTTGCCCAGGGCGTGCGTCGGCCGCCGCAACTGCAGGCCCGTCCGCATCTTGGGGTCCGCGCCGACCGGGTTGAAGTACCGCAGAGACAGCACGCGGATGGGCTGGGAGGCGGCGATGTCGGCCAACATCGCCTCGCACATCGCCTTGGTCCGCGCGTACGGGCTCTGCGGGTCGACCGGCGAGCCTTCGTCGACGGTCAGGTCCTGGCCGGCGCGGTAGATGGCGGCCGACGAACTGAAGATCAGCCGACCGCAGCCGTTGCGCAACAGGTGCGTGGCGAATTCCAGGCTCTTGCCGACGTTCGCCCGGTAGTACCCGACCGGGTCGGCGACCGAGTCCGGAACCACGATCAAGGCCGCGCAGTGAACGACGGCATGGATGTCGGGGTGCTCGGCGAAGATGCGATCCACCAGCGGCCCGTCGGCGATGTCGCCCTCGTAGAACGGATGGCCCGCCGTGAACTCACGCCTGCCGGTCACCAGGGAGTCCAGGATCACCGGGCTGATCCCCGCGTCCGAGCAGGCCGACGCGATCGTACTGCCGATATATCCGGCGCCGCCGGCGATCAGGACTTTCATCCTGACGAGCCTACCCGCGGTCCAGGCCGAGGATCTCTACGGCGCGCTCGCGCATCTCGACCTTGCGCACCTTGCCGGTTACCGTCATCGGGAACTCCTCGACGACGTGCACGTACCGCGGGATCTTGTAGTGCGCCAACTGCCCGACGCAGAACTCGCGCAGCGCCTCGGCGGTCAGCGCGGGGGCGCCGGCGCGCAGGCGCACCCAGACCATGAGCTCCTCGCCGAACTTGGCGTCGGGAACGCCGATGACCTGAGCGTCCAGGATGTCGGGGTGGGTGTAGAGGAACTCCTCGATTTCCCGCGGGTAGACGTTCTCGCCGCCGCGGATCACCATGTCCTTGATCCGGCCGGTGATGGCCAGGTAGCCGTCGGCGTCCATGACCGCGAGATCGCCGGTGTGCATCCAGTGCGCCGCGTCCACGGCCTCGGCGGTCTTGTCCGGCTGCTCCCAGTAGCCGAGCATCACCGAATACCCCCGGGTGCACAGCTCGCCCGGCCTGCCGCGCGGGACGGTCCGGCCCGTCTCAGGGTCGATGACCTTCACCTCGAGGTGCGGGCCGACCCGGCCCACGGTGGACACGCGGCGGTCGAGCGAGTCGTCGGCACGTGTCTGGGTAGACACTGGTGAGGTCTCCGTCATGCCGTAGCAGATCGACACCTCGGTCATCGACATCTGCTCGATGACCTGCTTCATCACCTCGACCGGGCAGGGCGAGCCGGCCATTATGCCGGTGCGCAGGCTGGACAGGTCGTAGTCGGCGAAGTCCGGGGAGGACAGCTGGGCGATGAACATCGTGGGCACCCCGTAGAGCGAGGTGCAGCGCTCGTCCTGCACGGCCTGCAGCGTCGCGACCGGGTCGAAACTCGGCGCGGGGATGACCATGCACGCTCCGTGGCTGGTCGCGGCGAGGTTGCCCATGACCATGCCGAAGCAGTGGTAAAACGGCACGGGAATGCAGATCCTGTCGTCCTGGGTGTAATTGCACAGCTCGCCGACGAAGAACCCGTTGTTCAGGATGTTGTGGTGCGACAGGGTCGCGCCCTTCGGGAAACCCGTGGTGCCCGAGGTGTACTGGATATTGATGGGGTCGTCGGTGTCCAGTTCGATGGCGTCAAGCGCCCCGCGGTCCAGGCGGCGCCCGGTCTCGAGCAGCGCCTGCCACGGCGCGCTGCCGAGCAGCACGACGGTTTTCAGTTCCGGGCAGCGTGGCCGCACCTCGGCGATCATCCCGGCGTAGTCGGAGGTCTTCAGCTTCGCCGCCGCTATGAGCAGCGTGCTGCCCGACTGGTTGAGCACGAACTCCAGCTCACGGGCGCGGTACGCCGGGTTAATGTTCACCAGGATCGCGCCGATCTTCGCGGTCGCGTACTGGGTGAGCGTCCATTCAGCGCAGTTCGGCGCCCAGATGCCGACCCGGTCCCCCTTGGCGATGCCCATCTCGAGCAATCCGAGCGCGAGCGCGTCGACGTCGGCGGCGAGTTCCGCGTACGTCCACCGTTGCCCGGTCGGCCGGTCTACCAGCGCCTCACGGTCCCCGAACGCCCGCACGGTGGCGTCGAAGTTGCCGCCGATCGTGTCGCCGAGCAGCGGCGTTGCGGATTCTCCTGATGAGTAACTAAGTGCGGCAGACATGGCCCGCTCACCTCCAAGCCCGGTTTTACCTGGCATTCCATCCCCAGTCCAGCATGGCTCGGTTTTCCCGGTAAACATTTATCGGTGACTTGACATCGTACGATCAACGCCAGGGCGGATAATAAGCTCTATACATGGGCGGCCCTGGCCATACCCGCCGGGGCCGTGGAGGGTGAACATGCAACTCCGACTGCTAAATGTGGCAGTGGACGGTGGGGACCTGCGTGTGCTCCTATGGGGTACAGGCAAACGCGTGGCGGTCGCTGTGCACGGAATTACTGCTTCCGGCATGGCGTGGCAGGCAGTCGCGCGCCATATGCCGTCTGACTGGACGCTGGCCGCTCCTGACCTGCGCGGCCGCGGGCACAGCCGTGATCTGCCGGGCCCGTACGGCCTGGACAGGCACGCCAGCGACGTGGTGGCGGTGCTGCGCCATTTCGGCGGACGGCCCGTGCTTGCGGGGCATTCGATGGGCGCGTACGTCGCGCTGCTCGCCCGCGACGCGCACCCGGAACTCGTACGCCGACTCGTCCTGGTGGACGGCGGCCTGCCGCTGCCGGTGCCGGAGGGCATCGACCTGGACGCCGCGCTCGATGCGACCCTGGGCCCGGCCATCGCCAGGCTGGGGCAGACCTTCCCGGGCACCGAGGCGTATCTGGAATTCTGGCGGGCTCACCCGGCGCTGGCCGGCCACTGGACCGCCGATGTCGAGGCGTACGTCCGCTACGACCTGACCGGCGAGCCCGGGCAGCTGCGATGCCGCGCCGTCGGGGAGGCGGTCCGCACCGACGGCCGCGAGGTGGCGGCGGAGAAACCGTTCGCGGACGCGCTCGGCCGGCTGACCCGGCCGACGCCGCTGCTGACCGCGCCGGCCGGGATGTTCGGCGAGCCGCCGCCGCTGATCCCGCACGAGGTCATCCAAGCGTGGGCCGAACGCGTCCCGGCACTGCGGCCGCAGGTCGTGCCCGGGATGAACCATTACACGATCCTGTTCGACGCCGAAGGCGCCGCGGCGGTATCCCAGGCGATCAGGGCGGCCGCGCTCTGAGTATCAACGTGACCCAGCTGGCCGAGGCGAGGACCGCCGGAGCGTTCGGGATGCTGGCCGATGTGGTCGCTGCCGGTGGCGTGCTCATCCTGAGCGGCGCCGGGCTGTCCACCGAGTCGGGCATCCCGGATTACCGCGGTCCCACCGGCCTGGCGCGCCGGGCCGGTGGGGCAACGCCGATGACCTACCAGACGTTCACCGGCAGCGCCGAGGCCAGGCGCAGGTACTGGGCCCGCAGCTACCTCGGCTGGCGGCACATCACCCGGGCGGTCCCGAACGACGGTCACCGCGCCGTGGCCGAGCTGAGCCGCCGCGGGCTGCTGACCGGCATCATCACCCAGAACGTGGACGGCCTGCACCAGGCGGCGGGCCCAGTGATGGGCGGAGCGGCGGTGACCGAACTGCACGGCAGCCTGCACTGGGTCGTCTGCCTGTCGTGCGGGCAGCGGACGCCGCGTACCGAACTCGCCCGGCGGCTCGAGGCCGCCAACCCCGGCTGGGACGCGGAGCTGGCCGCCGCCATCAAGCCCGACGGGGACGCCGACACCGACGACGAAGCCATCGCGTCGTTCCAGGTCGCCGACTGCTCCGTGTGTCACGGCGTGCTCAAGCCGGACGTCGTGTTCTTCGGCGAGAGCGTGCCAAGGCCGCGGGCGGAAGCCTGCTACGCACTGGTCGGAAGGTCCGGCGCGCTAGTCGTCCTTGGTTCGTCGCTCACCGTGATGTCCGGGTTTCGTTACGTCCGGCACGCGGCCAGGCAGCAGCGCCCGATCGTGATCGTCAACCAGGGCGCCACCCGCGGCGACACGTACGCCACCGCGACCCTCGACGCTCCGCTGGGCCGGACACTCACCGCGCTCGTGACCAGAATCGAGGAGCGGCGTTGACCGCGGGCGACGACGGCTTCGACGTGGTGACCGGGGCGTTCAGCTACTCCGGCGCGGCCATCGCGAGCGACCTGCAGGCGGCCGGCCGCCGGGTGCGCACGATCACCGGCCATCCCGACCGGGCCCCAAAAACCCCGAAAACCCCGAAGACGCCGGCGGGCACCGGCATCGAGGTCAGGCCGCTGGACTTCGCCGATCCCGCGGCGCTCGCCGACTCGCTGCGCGGCGCCCGGACGCTGTACAACACCTACTGGGTGCGGTTCGCGCACGGCCAGGTCGACCACCCGGCGGCGGTGGCCCATTCGCGCGCGCTGTTCCTGGCGGCCGCCGCGGCGGGCGTCCAGCGGATCGTGCACGTGTCGATCACCCATCCGAGCGCCGACTCGCCGTACCCCTACTTCCGCGGCAAGGCGGCGGTGGAGCAGGCGCTGCGCGACATGGGCATCTCGCACGCTGTGCTGCGGCCGGCCATCCTGTTCGGCGGCAACGGCGTCCTGATCAACAACATCGCCTGGCTGCTGCGCCGCCTGCCGGTGTTCGCCGTCGGCGGTACCGGCGAGTACCGCATCCGCCCGATTCACGTCGACGACCTGGCCCGGCTGTGCGTACGGGCCGGGAACTCCACGACGACCGAGACCATCGACGCGGTAGGACCCGAACGGCCCGCCTTCATCGACCTGGTCCGGACGATCAAGGACGCGGTGGGCAGCCGCAGCCAGATCGTCCGCGTGCCAGGGGCGCTCATCCCGCCCGCCGCCCGCCTGCTCGGCGTGGCGCTGCGCGACACCCTGCTCACCGCCGACGAATACCGGGGGATGGCGGACGGCCTGGCCGACACCGACGGCCCCGCCACCGGCGAGACCGCGCTGAGCCGGTGGATCATCGACCACAAGGACACCCTGGGCCGCGGTTACGCCAACGAGCTCACCCGCCACTTCCGCTGACCAGCCGCAGAGCTGACCTGACCGGGCCGACCTGACCGGGCCGACCTGACCGGGCCGACCTGACCGGAACGGGCTAGCCGAGGGCACGGGGATGGGAGGAGGCGTAGACCTCGCGCAGCCTGTCCACCGTGATCAGGGTGTAGACCTGGGTAGTGGTCACCGACGCGTGGCCGAGTAGTTCCTGGACCACCCTGATGTCGGCACCGCCGTCGAGCATGTGCGTGGCGAAGGAGTGCCGCAGGGTGTGCGGTGACACCTCGGCTAGTCCGGCCCGCTCGGCGGCGGCGTGCAGCACGCCCCAGGCGCCCTGCCGGGTGAGGCGGCCGCCGCGGGCGTTGAGAAAGACCGCTGGGCTAGCCGACACGCGGCGGGACGCCGCGGCAAGAGCGGGCCTGGCCCGGACCAGGTACGCCTGGAGCGCCCGCACGGCGTAGCTGCCGACCGGCACCACCCGGTGCTTGCTGCCCTTGCCCACCAGCCGTACGAGTGAGTCAGCGTCCAGTTGGAGTTCGTCGATATCCAGCCCGGTCGCCTCGGAGATGCGCGCCCCGGTCCCGTAGAGGAACTCCAGCAGCGCCCGGTCCCGCAGCAGCCGGGGGTCCGCGGACATCTCGTCAGGGCCTGGGCCAGCCACATCGAGCAGGCGTTCCACCTCCTCCAGGGTGATCGCCTTGGGCAGCCGCCTGGGCGGCGACGGCGGCGGGACCTCGCGAGCCGGGTCGGTGTCGGCGAGGCCCTGGGCGACCGCGAACGCGTGCAGGCCCCGGACCGCGATCACGGCCCGCGCCGCCGAACTGACCGCCAAGGCCGCGTGCTCGGCGTCGCCCTCGCGCAGCGAGGCGAGGAACTCGGCCACATCCGCCGGGGTGACCTCACCCAGACCGGTCTTGCCGCGGTCGGCCAGCATCGAGGAGTAGCGGCGCAGATCTCGCCGGTAGGACTCGACCGTGTTCGCCGCCAGCCCCCGCTCCACGACCAGGTACTGCAGGTAGCCGCGGACCGTGTCCGCCAGCGCGGGGGAGGCCAGCGTGGAGGGTACCGGCGCCTGGCTCAGTTGAGGACCTGGCTGAGCGGAGTGTAGGGCAGCGCGTGCGCTTCGGCGACCGGCTCGCAGGTCAGCTGGCCGGCCTGCGTGGACAGCCCCAGGGCCAGAGCCGGATCAGCGCGTAGCGCGTCACGCCAGCCGCGGTTGGCCATTTCGACCACGTAGGGCAGCGTCACGTTGGTCAGGGCGTACGTGGACGTGTGCGGGACGGCGCCCGGCATGTTCGCCACGCAGTAGAACAGCGCGTCGTGCACGCGGTAGGTGGGGTCCGCGTGCGTGGTGGGGCGTGATCCCTCGAAGCAGCCGCCCTGGTCGATAGAGATGTCGACGAGCACCGCGCCCGGCTTCATCCGGGACACCAGCTCGTCTGTGACCAGCCGGGGCGCCTTGGCTCCCGGCACCAGCACCGCGCCGATCACCAGGTCCGCGTCGATGACCGCACGCTCGATCTCGTAGGAGTTGGACGCGACCGTCTGGCAGTGCCCCTGGTAGATGGCGTCCGCCTGGCGGAGCCTGGCGATGTTCCGGTCTACCAGCAGCACCTCGGCCTGCATGCCGAGCGCGATCGCGGCCGCGTTCATGCCCGAGACCCCGGCGCCGAGCACGACCACCTTGGCCGCGTACACGCCCGACACGCCGCCCATCAGCACCCCGCGCCCGCCGCCGTCACGCTGCAGGTAGTGCGCGCCGACCTGCGGCGCCATCCGGCCCGCGACTTCGGACATCGGGGCGAGCAGTGGCAGCGAACCGTCAGGCAGCTGGACGGTCTCGTACGCGATCGAGGTGACGCCGGAGCCGAGAAGCGCGTCGGTACAGGCCTTGGACGCGGCCAGGTGCAGGTAGGTGAACAGGACCTGGCCGGAGCGCATCCTGTGGTACTCCTGTTCGATCGGCTCCTTGACCTTGAGGATCAGGTCCCCCTCGCCCCACACGTCATCGGCGGTCGGCAGGATCTTCGCGCCGGCCGTGGTGAAGTCTTCGTCCGGAATGGACGACCCCTCCCCTGCCCCGGACTCGATGACCACCTGATGGCCGCCGCGAACCAGCTCGTGCACCCCGGAGGGCGTGATCGCCACGCGGTATTCGTGGTTCTTGATTTCCCGGGGAATTCCAACCTTCATGGTGGTCCTTCCAGACGACAGAGCGTCATTGCTCTTCGGGCGCGTCGGCCGGACGAAGCCGGTCAAACCCCTCTGACCTGGCAGCATACCCTGCCAGGACGCCCAGAGCCGCGACCCCGTTGTGCAGCTCACCGGCGAAAACCTTGCGCACCGCCTCGTCCAGCGGCAGCCAGGCCGACACCAGGTGAGCCTCCTCGTGTTCGGGCACGAAGTCGCGTTCGGCGGCCGGCACGAATTCCAGGTCACGGGCCAGGAAGACGTGCAGGCGCTCGGTGCTGAAGCCGGGCGAGGAGTAGTAGTCGGCGAGCAGCCGCCAGTCCCGCGCCCGGTAGCCGGCCTCCTCGAGCAGTTCCCGGCGTGCCGTGGTCCATGGCGGCTCCCCGGCGACGTCGCGCAGGCCGGCCGGGATCTCCCAGAGCAGCCGACCCACCGGATGACGGTACTGCCTGATCAGAAGCACCTGGTTGGCGTCATCGAGGGCGAGCACGGCGACTGCGCCAGGGTGGATAACCACATCTCGTTCGGCCAGCTCATTGTCGGGCATGCGGACCTTGTCGGTCCTTACGGCGACCAGCCGACCGCGGAGCAGCTCGGCCGAGGAGACGACGGGCCAGTTCGCAACCTCGTCCGTAATGTTCATGCGCTGGCCACGGCGCGGGCGGCGGCCGCCGCGTTGGCCGCTTTGGACCGCGCCAGGGCGGCCGCGATCAGGCCGCTGAACAGCGGGTGCGGCCGGGTCGGGCGGGACAGGAACTCCGGGTGCGCCTGCGTGCCCACGAAGAACGGGTGGTCGCTCAGCTCGGCGAACTCCACTAGGTGCCGATCGGGCGAGAGCCCGGAGAAGACCAGGCCCGCCTGCTCGAGCACCGCCCGGTATGCGTTGTTGACCTCATACCTGTGCCGGTGCCGCTCCTCCACCGGGGTGCTGCCGTACAGTTCCTCCACCCGGGTGCCCGGCTGCAGCGCGGCCGGGTACAGGCCCAGGCGCATGGTGCCGCCCATGTCCCGCTCCCCCGCCACCACGTCTTCCTGGTCGGCCATGGTGGCGATCACCGGGTACGGGGTATCCGGGTTGAACTCGGTGCTGTCCGCCTCGGCCAGCCCGGCCAGGTCGCGGGCCACCTCGATGACCATGCACTGCAGGCCGAGGCACAGGCCCAGGATGGGGATGCCGTGCTCGCGCGCGTACCTGATCGCGCCGATCTTCCCCTCGATGCCGCGGACCCCGAAGCCGCCCGGGATCAGCACCCCGTCCACGCCCTCGAGCTCGGCGGCCGCGCCTTCCGGCTCCTCGCAGGCGTCGCTGATCACCCAGCGGATGTTCACCTGCGCGTCATTGGCGAAGCCGCCCGCCTTCAGCGCCTCGGCCGGCGACAGGTACGCGTCGGGCAGGTCCACGTACTTGCCGACCAGGGCGATCGTGATGCTGTGGGCCGGCCGGTGCACCCGGCGGAGCAGGTCGTCCCACTCGCTCCAGTCCACGTCGCGGAACGGCAGGCCGAGCCGGCGCACCACGTAGGCGTCCAGGCCCTCGGCGTGCAGCACCTTGGGGATGTCGTAGATCGACGGCGCGTCCGGCGCGGAGACCACGGCCTCCTCGTCCACGTCGCACATCAGGCTTATCTTGCGTTTCAGGTTCGCGTTGATCGGCCGGTCGGAACGGGCCACGATGGCGTCCGGCTGGATGCCGATGCTGCGCAGGGCGGCCACCGAATGCTGGGTGGGCTTGGTCTTAAGCTCACCCGAGGGGCCGATGTAGGGCAGCAGGCTGACGTGCAGGAAGAAGCAGCGGTCCCGGCCGATCTCGTGCCTGATCTGGCGGATGGCCTCGAGGAACGGCTGCGACTCGATATCGCCGACGGTCCCGCCCACCTCGGTGATCACCACGTCGACGTCATCGCCGGCCATCTGCAGGATGCGGGACTTGATCTCGTTGGTGATGTGCGGGATGACCTGCACGGTGTCGCCGAGGTAGGCGCCGCGGCGCTCGTTCGCGATCACCGTGGAGTAGATCTGGCCGGTGGTGACGTTCGCCTCGCCCGCCAGGTTGGTGTCCAGGAAGCGCTCGTAGTGGCCGACGTCGAGATCGGTTTCCGTGCCGTCGTCGGTCACGAACACCTCACCGTGCTGGAAGGGGTTCATGGTGCCCGGGTCGACGTTGAGATACGGGTCGAGTTTTTGCATCGTGACCCGCAGACCCCGCAGTTTCAGCAGGCGGCCCAGGCTGGATGCGGTCAGTCCCTTGCCGAGGCTGGAGGCGACGCCTCCGGTGACGAAGAGATGTCTGGTCTCTGCTGGCCGGGAATGGGCTGGCCCGGAATGGGCAGGCCGGGAATGGGCAGGCCGTTGATGATGTGATGATGCGGCCACTATGAGGCTCCCGTGGTGTCCGGTAGGGCGGTGTCCAATAGGGCACTGAAAAACTGCAGGTCCACGGGCCACCAGGATAACAGGCCGGCGGCGGCCGGCCCGGCATTTGCCTGCCGGCGGGCCACCGCGTCGGCCATCGCGACGTCTTCTGTGTGGTGCGCCTCGCCGAATCTGGCCAGCATGACGGCGGATGCGACGGCGATGAAGAAGCCCACCCAGGCGACCACGGCAAGTCCGGGACGCGTCTGGTCGCCGAGGAAAATGACGCCGATCACGGCGGGCGGGATCGTCTCGGCCAGGACCACGGCCGCCGTGGCGACCGTCACGCTGCCGCTTTCCAGGGCGGTGGCGTAGAACATGAACGAGATGATGCCGGCCGCGGCCACGGCGTAGGCGGCCGGGTCACGGGCCAGTTCCAGCGGCGAGAACCCGGTCAGCACGCGGGCCGCGATGCTGAGCACCCCGTAGCCGAAACCCGCGGTCATGCCGAGCGCGGTGGTGCGGAACGGCTCGTTGAGCTTGGCCGCGGCCATGCCGACGATGGCCAGGCCCGCGATCGCCACGATGAGGGCGAGCTTGAACACCGCGCCCACCTCCGCGGCGCCTTCCGCGCCCGCCGAGGCGCCGAGCAGGCCGACGCCCGCCACCACGCCGAGCACCGCGGCCCACTCCCGCCAGGACAGGGTCACGCCGATCACCCACGAGGCCACCACGGCGGTCACCGCAAGGTTCGACGCCACGAACGCCTGGACGGCGAACAGCGGCAGCCGCTGCAAGGCGATGAGCTGGGCTACGAAACCGAGCGCGTCGAGGCAGATGCTGGCCACGAACCGCCACTGGTGCAGCAACCGCACCACCAGGCCTGGGTCTACACCCCCGGAGGCATCGACGGCCGGCTTGTTGCTGGCCGCGCGCACCGCGATCGCCTGCATCACCGAGGCCACGCCGTACAGCAGTGCCGCGACGATAGCCGCGATCAGGCTGACTAGCACCGCACACCTCCCCCGAGATTTGCTAGTCGGCTGTTTTCTGAGGCAACCATGAGCGGACCCTCAGCATTCCGGTGCAGCCATCCTCTATCATTCTCCGCCCGCGGCCGCCCCCGACGACCGCCCTCGGACCGACGTGGTTCTCAGCGCAGCGAAGCCGCCGGGCGCACCTCCCAACCGGTCCACAGCGGCCGGTATCCCATCCGGTTCCAGAACGGCGCGGACAGCGGGTTCATCTGCGCATAGTGCAGCAGCGTGGTCTGGACGCCGCGGGCGTCGAGCACGCCATGGACGTGCCTGACCAGGGCCGCGCCCACCCCGCTGCCCCGCTCGCCGGGCCGCACGAACATGGTCTGCAGGTAGACGGTCACGCCCGGCCGCGTCATGCTCGCGATCCAGCCCGAGCGCTCCGGCGGCTGGACGTGGACCAGGCCGACGGGCCGCCCGTCCCGTTCGGCCAGCCAGACCCAGGCCGGGCGCGTGGCCAGCGCCACCTGCGTCTCGGCTCGGACCAGCGCCTCGGTGGCCGGACGGATGATGGCGGCCCCGAACTGCGCGTCGTAGCGGATCACGCCCATCTCGAACTCGGTCACGGCGTCCAGGTCGCTTAGCCCGGCTTCGCGGATGACCAGGCCGTCGCCGCCCTCCGCGACGGCCTGGGCGCTGGCAGGCTCTGCGGGTCGTGCGGGTCGTGCGGGTCGTGCGAGTCCTGCCGTCGCTGCGTGCTCGGCGGGACGGACCGCGATCACGGTCATCGCCTGCATCCCGCGCCGCAGCAGGGCGTTCACCCCGCTGACGTCGCGGGCCGGCCAGGTGACCAGCGCCGCGGTGTCTACCGGGCCTGCCTCGGGCAGGCCCGCCAGGTGGTCGCGCCACTGCCCGAGCAGGTCGTCCAGGGCCGCGGACGTGTCCGGCTCGCGCAGCCGTAGGATCAGCGAGAACTGGCTCGCCGACCCCCAGGTCTGGTTCAGCGTGTCGGCCGGGACGAATTGGTGACGACAGACGCCGAGCCCGGCCGGCCGACCGTTCGCCCCGGCGGCCACCAGTGGCGCCGCGCAGCCTTCAGGCAGGTCTGCCCGCCCAGGCAGCAGCCGGTCCAGACCTTGCCAGCGCCGGCCCACCGCCTTGTTGAGGTCATGGACCACGTCACGAACCACCCAGGGCATTGTCCCGCCTTCGCCTTTTCCCAGCGTCCCTTGCTCCGCCACGCACTATACCCTGCCGGTAAATCATGATTAAAGGAGTTTATGCAGGTAACGCCGCTCGCCGACGACCCGGTAAGTCCAGGACTCGCTATTTATTAAAGAGCACTCGGCATGCTTCGGCGGCCACCAAATGGCTCCGGCGCAAGGGTGGTTAGAGAGACTGGCCCTGCGCTTTACGGCAACGATGGAGCATTGCTGTCGCCAGGACAGCCACGATGCTCCTTCGTTGCCGTTACTGCTACGGGCGGAGGGCGGATCCGGGTTGCCGGGCGGGTGCGCGGGACTCATGGGGCATGCGGGAAAGCGGTGGCTGGCACGGCCGGGCAGAGACCTCGATCCCTTAATTTCCGTGGTCAGCGCGGGTGAACAGCAGCGGCCTTACTAGCCGCCCGGCGGCGCCCATCAGCCGCGGCCCGGCAGGAACTCCCGCCAACTGCGGGTCGAACAGGACGAACGCATAGCCGAGCCGGCGCGCCAGGATCCCATCCGTGGCGACCTGATCCCCGATCACCACCCCAGGCCGGGGGAAACGCTGATACGCCGCGGTCCGCAGCGGCTTACCCGCCGACGCCAGGTACACCACCCGCAGGCTGGCTCCGTCGGGCACAACCGACGGGCGGCGCGAGGAGTTGGTGGCAAAGCATAGCACTTGCAGGGCCGACAGGATCGAGACCTCGCTGAGCACCCGCGCCATCCCCTGCTCCAGGGCCTCCTGGCCGCCATCCCAGTAAGCCACCAGCGGCTCCACGTCGAAGATCATCGTCCGCGCTGACAGTTCCCCGGCCCAGCGCACCACGTCACCGAGCCTCGTCGCGCGCTCAAAATCGGCTCTCATGTCACAGCCTCAGCGGGCTCACGGCGGACGCCCGCGAGGCGCCGCAGCCTGGTCCAGTTCACCGGGGGCTTCGGCGCGGGGACGCCTGGCCGGTCCCTTGGCACCCATACGCGGAGCGCGGACGGGGAGATCGTGCAGGTCACCGGCGTCGACATCGATACCGCCTCGCCGTCGATGCCGACCGGGATCTCGGCCGCGTCGGCGCTGATCTCGATCTTCTTGGTGGTCAGCACCCTCAGTCCGACGGCGTTCTTGCCGCGGAGCAGGTCGACAGCCTGCCGGGCGTTGCGGATCTTGACACCGGCCACGCCGAGCATGCCGCGATCCAGCCGGGCGCGGCGACTCAGGCCGGCAATGTCTCCGGTTCCGTAAGGATTGTTGGCCACAAGCAGCGCCTGCGGCGACCTGATCTCTGCACCGTCCGCCTGCGCGAATATCCGTGCTCCGCGGTGGCCTTGCAGCAGGTCCGGGAGCAGGTTCAGCGTGGTCTTCAGCTTGTCGTCGCGGTACGCCGGGGTCTCGACGACCTCGGCGTACGCGCCGAACGAGGCGTTGTTGACGAATACCCGGCCGTTGATCATCCCGAGATCGACCCGCAGTTCGACACCATCGGACAGGGCGCCCAGGCAGGCTGACGGATCCTCGCGGTCCAGCCCGAGATCGAGGGCGAAGTGATTGCGCGTGCCCGCGGTGATCACCACGAACGGGATGCCATGCTCGGCGGCGACGCCGGCTACCAGGGCCTGCGTGCCGTCGCCTCCGGCAACGCCGAGCAGATCGGCGCCTTGTGCCACGGCCACGCGCGCCACCTGGGCGACGTCAACGGGCTCGGGCCCGCCGATGAGAAACACCTCGGCGCCAAGATCTTCCGCCTTGCGCTTCAGGTCGAATTTCTCGACTTTCCCGCCGCCGGACTTCGGATTCATGATCAGGTACGGGTGCGCGGCCGGCGGCTCCGCCGGATGCTCGGGCATGCGCCAGTCCGTTTGATCCCTGGCCAGCGCCACGCGTGCGGTCATGCTCGCGAGCAGCCACGCCGCGGCCGAGACGATGGCCACCCAGAGCACGCCGCGGAACGCGAAAACGACGATCACGGCGATCGGCGCGAGGGCGAAGACCGCCAGGGACAGCCAGCGCCATATGCCCCGCCGGGCCAGGAAGAAGTACGCGGCAGCCAGGCTCACGACCGCGGCGGCCCCGCCCACGGCCAGCATCGCCAGGCTCCTCAACCCGGCAAAAAGCACCAGGATCACGATCGCCACGGCCACCAGCACGAAGGTCAGACGGGCCAGCCAGCGCTGGGCGGGCGTGCTCTGCGGACTCACCGCCGACGTCACGGCAGCCACCGACCGGGCAGGCCGCGGGAATTCTTGGTCCTGTCCACGGCCCGATCGTCACATGGCGCCGGCCCCCTGCGCCTCACCCCTTGCGGGGGAACTAGGGCCTGGGCTTGGCTTTCGCGATCAGACGCCGGCCGCGTGCATGCCGCGGAGCTCGGACTTGAGCTCCCTGATCTCGTCGCGGAGCCGGGCCGCCACCTCGAAGTGCAGCTCGGCGGCGGCGGCGTGCATCTGCTCGGTGAGCTCGGTGATCAGGCCGACGAGCTCGCCGCGCGCGGCGCTCGCCTCCTTCGTCGGCTCCCCGGCCGGGGTGCGTCCGCCGGCCTGCGCGGCGATGGCGCGGGCACGCGAGGACAGGCCGGGCACCGGCGCCTTGCCGCGGGACTGCTGCCGCCCGCCGCCGCCGATCAGCTGCTCGGTGTCGGCGTCCTCACGGACGATCTGGTCCAGGATGTCGGCGATCCGCTTGCGCAGCGGCTGGGGGTTGATCCCGTTCGCCTCGTTGTAGGCGACCTGCTTTTCCCGCCGCCGGTTGGTCTCGTCGATCGCCCGCCGCATGGACGGCGTGACCGTGTCGGCGTACATGTGCACCTCGCCGGACACGTTCCTCGCGGCACGGCCGATGGTCTGGATCAGCGACGTGCCCGACCGCAGGAAGCCTTCCTTGTCCGCGTCCAGGATGGCCACGAGCGACACCTCGGGCAGGTCAAGGCCCTCACGGAGCAGGTTGATGCCGACGAGCACGTCGTACTCGCCCACCCTCAGCTCGCGCAGCAGCTC